>Ga0207421_10002544_pt1 | contig 22543 bp, 21 predicted proteins | sample SodLakKL_010_SED_4_FD_187542 | JGI IMG/M metagenome (GOLD analysis project Ga0207421, IMG submission 187542) | Alkaline sediment microbial communities from Lake Tanatar, Kulunda Steppe, Russia - 8KL_010_SED (SPAdes) (version 2) | ecosystem: Environmental > Aquatic > Non-marine Saline and...
GCCTGCCCCTTCGTGAGCCCGTAGATCCGGTTGTCCATCACGACGTAGCTCATATCGACGTTCCGCCGGACGGCGTGAACGAAGTGACCCGCGCCGATGGAGTAGCCGTCGCCGTCGCCGCCGGCGACCATCACTTCGATGTCGGGACGCGCCATCTTCACGCCGGTGCCGACCGGGAGCGCCCGGCCGTGCACGCCGTGAAGCGCGTAGCTGTGCATATACGTGCCTATCTTTCCGGAACAGCCGATACCGGCGACGACGAAGGTGTTGTCGGGGTCGTTGCCCGTCTCCGCGAGTGCCTTCATCATGCCGTTCATCGTCCCGAAGTCGCCGCACCCGGGACACCACGTCGGTTGTTTGTCGGATTTGAAGTCGGTGAATCGAACGTCTGAGCTCATGGTTATGCCTCCACCCCCGTCGCGAGGGTCGCTTTGATCTCCGATGCGAGTTCGTCGGCCTTGAATCGCACGCCGTCGTACTTGTTGATCCGGTCGACACGCGCCAACACGTCGTGTTCGATCAGGTCCGCGAACTGCCCCGTCGCGTTACACTCGACGACGACGGTTTGGTCGGCCGCCGCCACCGCCTCCGTGAGGTCAGGTCGTGGGAAGATGTACGGCACGGAGATGACTCGCACGTCGATCCCGTCCTCGGCGAGGAGTTCGAGCGCCTCGACGATCGCCCCCTCGTTCGAGCCCCATGAGATGACGAGGTTCTCGGCGTCGGGATCGCCGAACTCACGCGGACTCCAGTCCTCGCGTTCGATGGCCGTCTCGACCTTACGGTTTCGCTTGTCGACCTGTTTGATCCGCATCTCGGTGTCCTCGGTCCGACGGCCGCGCTCGTCGTGTTCGAGCCCGGTTGACATGTGCGCGCCGCCTGCCGTGCCGGGGAACGCGCGCGGGGAGATGCCATCTTCGGTCAGTTCGTGTGGCTTGAAGCCACCCGACTCCGTCTGATGTGTGCCGATCGTCGACTCGTCGACGACGAACCCACGGTCAACCTCGACGGCGTCCATATCGAAGGTGTCCGGCGTGAACGTCTCCTCGGTGACCGCGAGCGAGAGGTCGGCCGTCAGGTAGACCGGCGTCTGGTACTTCTCTGCGAGGTTGAACGCCTCGACGGTCTTCCAGAAACACTCCGAGACGGTCGTCGGCGCGACGATGAACCGGGGGATCTCGCCGTGCCCGCCGTAGAGCATGTGATTCAGATCGCCCTGCTCCTGTTTCGTCGGCATCCCCGTCGAGGGACCCGAACGCATCACGTTACAGATAACGAGCGGGGTCTCGCTCGTCGCGACGAGCCCGAACGTCTCGGTCATCAGGTCGATCCCCGGTCCCGAGGTCGCCGTCATCGAGCGCGCGCCGGCACGGGCGGCGCCGAGCGCCATGTTGATCGCGGAGAGTTCGTCTTCCGCCTGCACGACGTGTCCGCCGTACCGCTCCAGTCGGCCGGTGAGGTAGGTCATCACGTCGGTCGCCGGCGTGATCGGGTAGCCCGCATAAAAACGGCAGCCGGCGGCGATCGCGCCCATGCCGATCGCCTCGTCGCCGTTGAGAAGCACGTAGTCCGCGTCGGTCGTCTCCAGCGAGTAGTCGAACGTGAGATCGCCGTACTCCTCCTCGACGTAGCTCTGACCCGCCCGAGCCGCCTGCTGGTTGTTCTCGACCAGCTTTCGGCCCTTGTCGCCGAACCGCTTTTCGAGCGCGGAATCCAGGTTCTCGATCGGGAAGTCCGCGACCGCACAGGCGGCCCCGAGCGCGACGACGTTCCGCATGATCGCGCCGCCGGCCTCCTCGGCGAGTCGTTTAAGTGGGACGTCGAGGCCGACCATCTCGCCGGGGATCTCGACGTTTTTCATCGTCGTCCGCTCGCCGTCGTAGATGATCACGGAGTCCTCGTGAAGCTCGTCGAGGTTCTCCTCGATCGTCCGCGGGGTCAACGCGATGAGGACATCGAGTCGGTCAACGACGCTCTGTACCTTGTCGACGGAGGTTCGCACCTTATACGCGGTGTATCCACCACGGATCCGGGACGCGAAGTCCTTCGACGTGAACACGTGCCGACCCGAGCGCGAGAGCGCTTGCGCGAAGATCTTGCCCGTCGAGTCGATGCCGTCGCCAGCCTCCCCGCCGACGGCCCAATTGAAGTCCGCAGCCATGCTATGCCGTCGATTTTACGGGACCAAGCAAAAGGCTTCTGGAAGGGGTGGTGACATCATTTCTGAACGTTTGGGCACCGATTCGCGAATATTGCACGAACAGCGGGTGTATCGATCCGCTATCATCGGATTTATTGGCTGATCGTCTACCAGTTACGCGATTCCGACTTCGGGTATGGTATGGGGTTGATTGCCGTCGATCACGATCGATCCTCGGCTGGCGAGTGGCGCCGAGACGGGAACACGTTAATGTCTGACTCCACTACCGGGGGTATGGACGCGACAGTCACCGTGGCCGACGTCGAGGATGTCGGCCCGGACACCTACGCGATTCGTTTCGAGACGCCGGCGGGCTTTACCGCCGAGCCCGGACAGTTCGTCAAACTCGGCACCGAGATCGACGGGGAGTCCGTGGCCCGATTCTACACGCTTTCTTCGCCGACCGTCGAGGAGACCTTTGAGGTCACCGTCGGGATCGATCCGGAGGACGGCGGGCCGTTCTCGGCGTTTCTCGCGTCGATCGAGCCGGGCGTGGAGATGTCGTTGTCGGGTCCCTTCGGTGACCATCACTACGACGGCGAGCGTCGGGTCGTCATCCTCGCCGGTGGGCCGGGGATCGGCCCCGCCGTCGCCATCGCCGAGCGGGCCGTCACGGAGGGTGGCGAGGCCGCGATCGTCTACCGCGACGACGACCCCGCACACGCCGCTCGGCTGAAGCGGCTCCGGGATTCAGGAGCGAGGATCTACCTGCTTGACGGGGACGCCGAGTTGGATGCAGCCACCGCGGACGTGGTCACCGACGCCGGCGATGAAGGGGTGTTCGTCTACGGCTTCGCGGACTTCGTCGCCGACGCCGAGGCCGCGATCGAGGCCACGATCGGCGATGCCGACGAGGCGAAAGTCGAGAACTTCGGCTAGTCGCGCCGACAAGCTATTTATACCGATCAGCCGTCGGAATATAACCGATCAGCCGTCGAAATACTCCACCAGCCGCTCGGCCGCCTCCGCCGCACGCGGGGTGACGAGCGCGAACCGGAACCAGTCCCGCCGGGCGGTCCCGAAGGTGTCGCCGGGCATCCCCGCCACGCCGGCCTCGTCGATGAGCCGTTTCACGTTCGCCATCGTCCCGGGGACGCCCTCGAACCGGGCAAGCACGTAGAACGCGCCGTCTGGCCGGGTGTACTCGGCACCGGCGGCGTCGAGCGCCGAGACGAACGCGTCAATCCGCTCGTCAAGCAGATCCCGGGCCTGCGCGTAGTACGCCTCATCGGTCGCTTCGAGCGCGGCATGGACGGCGTGTTGTGAGGGGCGCGCGCCCGCGACGTTCACGAGCATATGTCGGGTCTTCGCGCTCGCGACGTGGGCGGGCGGGAAGATCGCATAGCCGACACGGAAGCCCGTGATCGCCATCGACTTCGAGAACCCGCTCGTGACGATCACGTTCGGGGAGTCGAGGGTGAGCGCCGACTCGAATCGCCCGGAGAGGTCGAAAGCATCGTACACCTCGTCGACGACGACGAGCGCGTCGACGGCCTCGGCGATGGCGACGACCTCACGGACCGCCTCGATGTCGTAGACCGCGCCGGTCGGGTTGTTCGGGGTATTTAAGACGATCAGCGCGGTCTGCTCGCTCGCCGCGGCGCGGATCGCCTCCACGTCGAGCCCGCCGTCACGGCGCGTCGGGACGAGCGTCGGCGTGCCGCCGAGCAGCTCGGTTTTCCCGGGATAGTAGGGATAGACGGGGTCCATGAGCAACGCCTCCGAGCCGGCGTCGCGCTCGAACGCCCGGGCCATCGCGAGGTAGTTCGCCTCCCCGGTGCCGTTCGTGATCACCACGCGATCGACGCCGACGCCGCGACGCTCGGCGATCGCCTCGCGGAGTTCGAGGAGCCCCTCGCTTGGAGGGTACTGGAACTCCTCGGGCGGGAACCGGGCGTACGCTTCGAGCGCCTCACGGAGCGCCTCGGGCGGCTCCCAGTCGGGATTGCCGCTCACCATGTCGATGACGTCGCCGTCGGCCACGTTCGCGTACTGCATCACGTGGAAGAACTTCGGCTCGTCGTACTCCATGTGGGCCGGTCGACCGCCGGCATCCTTGCTCTTTCGGGACCCGACCGTGGCGATGGGCACAAAACGTGGGACGGACGGAACCGGATCACTTGAGCCACTCGCGTTCAAGCGGGCCATATGAACAAACGCGGACACGTGCTCAACGGGCTGCTGCTCGCGATCGGGATCGGCTTCGTCCTCGAACCGGGCGTCGACCTTGACACCGCGACGAAGATCGCCCAGATCATGGTCCCGATCATCCTCGGCGCGCTCTTTCCGGACGTCGACACGGCGTTCGGCCGGCACCGCAAAACGCTCCACAGCCTCCCGGTGTTGGCGATCTTCATCGCCTATCCGATCCTCTTCGATAACCTCCATTTCGTCTGGATCGGCGTGCTCACCCACTACATCCTCGATCTGCTGGGGAGTCGCCGGGGGCTGGCGCTGTTTCACCCGCTCACGGACAAGGAGTTCTCGCTCCCGTTCGGGGTCACGACGAGCAGCAAGTACGCCGACCTCGTAACCGTGATCATCACGGCCGTGGAGATCGCGCTCTTCTGGGCGGTTCACACCTACGTCGTCGAACTCGACGCCGACATCTCGGGGGCGGCCGCGGGGCTTGCGATATAGCCGGCTGACGAGGGGACAACCCGGATAAAAGCGGTTCGTCGCCGGTCAGTCGTCCCGTTCGACGACGTCGACTTCGGCGACCGACTCGTCTTTGGGGATCTCGACCTCGAGCGTGCCGTTTCGCGTGAGCGTCGCGTTCGCGCCACGGGGGGTAATGTCGGCGTCGCGCGGGAGGGTCACGCTCCCCGAGAGCGTCACGCCGCGGCCGGGAAAGAGCATCTCGAAGCCGTCGTAGAACTCTCGGTAGCGGTCGAGTCGGACTTCGACGGTGTGATCGAGGAACTTCACCTGGACGTCCTCGCCGCGGACCCCGGGCGCGTCGAAGACGACGAGATAGGCTTCCTCGCTTTCGAGCAGGTCCGAGGAGAGGGGTCGTCGCTCCTGCATCCGGCTCCATCCCCGGCCAACCCGTTCGAGCGCGCTGCGGAACGCCGATCGGCCGGCATCGAGGAATCGTACCACGAGGTCACACCTCGATAAGCGAGAGTTGGTCGCCGCCACAGTACGGACAGGAGAGGTCGTCGACGGAGTGGTCGTCGGGAACGTCGTAGGTATAGTGGTTCTCGAACATATCGAGGGCACACTCCGGGTGCTCACATTTTACCTCCTTGGTCGCGGGCATATACCCGACATTAGGTCGGCGTCGGCTTAAACGACGTGGGGGCGTTCGACGGCGACCCGGTCGGTGTCTCGAACATGGATGGCGAGCCTCCCGCGTGTCCACCCGTCAGTGCCCCATCCGTCAGTGCCCCACCCGTCAGTGCCCCGCCCGTCAATGTCCCGCCCGTCGACGGCTCGCCCACCGTGCCCGGCCCTTTTACCCTCCGCCGCCTTACGGAGGCCAATGATCTACATCACTCGCGATCTCCTCACGGTGCTTCTCGATCACGCCGCCGAGCGGTCGCCGGCGGCGACGAACCTGCAGCTTTCGACGACGCCCGCCTCGGCGTTCGAGGACGACCTCGGCCTCCCGCCGAAGACGCCGGTGATCACCCATTTCACCCTCGCGGAGGTGGGCCGTTCGGTGAACGCCGTCTTCGGCGTCGACCTGGGGACCCCGGCGGGCCGCGGGCGGGCGCGTTTCCTCTCCCATCCCGACGGCTTCCTCGGCGTCTCCGAGACCGACGACCTCGCGGCAGTAATGGTCGTCACGGTGCCCCCGTACGACGACGACCACGTCGCCGCCTTCGATCGAAGCGGGGAGGGCATCGAACTGGTCGTGCTGGACGCCTCCCCGCCCGAGGAGTCGATCCCGGAGTGAGCGGGGCGAGTGCCGGAGTGAGCACGGTGAGAGACGGAGTGAGCACGGTGAGAGGCGGGCAACGGGCGGACGCAAGCGACGGGAACCGACCGCCGGTCGAGGAGTGGGTGGTTTAAATAGTTGCGAGTGAGTAACGTTTCGACATGGCAGCACGTCCACCCGGCGGCGGTGGCGGCACCTCCGAACCGAAGACGATCGAGTTCGGTATCGCCGCGCTCGACGCGCGAATCGAGGAAGCGGACGTGTCGTTTCCGGCGACCGACGAGGAGGTCCTCCGGGCGCTCGGGGATATCGACGTCCCATACGACGCGAAGGGTCGAAGTATGGCGCTTTCGGAGGCCCTCGAACGAGCCGAGACCTCGCGGTTCGAGAACGAGACGGCGCTGCTCGATGCGCTCTATCCCGTCTTCGACGAGGCGAGACAGGGGACCGGTGGATTCTTCCAGGGGCTGCGCGACGCGCTTCCTTTTTAAGCGGTTCACCGCCGGCCAGCTGAACCCGTCCGTCACACAACCTCCGCGCCCCAAAGTATCCTCTCCGCCCCCACAACACCTCTCTAACGCCCCCTCTCCATCCCCACGAACCCCATACCCGCGACGGATATATGGGCGCTGACCCCCTCCGATCGGTAATGACTCCCTCCGCACGGACGGTCGCGATCCTTATCGGCTGTCTGACGCTCGCGGTAGCGGTCGGTGCCGTCGCCGGCGTCCCCGACGCCCGGATCACGGTGGAGACGCTCGAAACGAGTTCGACCGACCCCGTCGTCGGCGAGCGGGTGACGATCAACGCGACGGTCGCGAACTCCGCCGGGAGTCCCGCGGCGACCAACGTGACCGCCGTTCGGCTCCTCGATGAGGACGGAACCGTCCGCGACACCGCGGCCGCCCCCGGCGCGCTCTCCCCCGGCGACGACCTCGACGTCGCCCTCGACACGCGATTCAGCGAACCCGGCGAGCGGCGGTTGACTCTTGAGGTTCTCGCACAGGAACCCGGCGACGACGACGAAGCCGGCGAGGCGGTCCGGATCGAACGTGAGGCCGTCGTCGATGTCCGTCCCGCCGAGGTCGACGTCGACGTGCGGGCCCGCGCGCTCGCCGACGACGAGTTGAACCCGGACGACGATGACGACGGGTTCGACGTCGGCGGCATCGACGGGATCTTCGGCGGCGGAGGCGGCGGGCTCGATACCGACGACGCCGACGAGGTGTCCGAGGCGATGGACTCGCCGGTCGCCGTCACCGTCGTCAACGTCGGAACGGTCACGGCCGAGCGGGTGCACGTCACCGCGGTCGGGGAACCGACCGGCGACGCGTCTGTCGACGATGGCCCCGTCGAGCTCGAATCGTCGCCGTTCGTCGTCGAGGACGTCGCCCCCGGCGAGGAGCGCCGGGTCGTCGTCGACCTCGGCCCGGTCGAGCGACAGGCCAACGTCACGCTGACGGCGACCTACGAGACCGCGGGTCCGGCCGACGGCGACTCGATCGAGGACGGGGTTCTCGGGGACCGCACGGACTCGCTGGCGTCGGAGCGGACCGTCGAGACGACGCTCGTGTATCCGCCGCGTGACGGCAGGGCGGTGGTGACGGACGCGACGGTGACCCGAGGCGACACCGAAGGCGACGAGGCGACCCTCGGGATCGACGCGACCGTCGGGAACGTCGGCGAGGGCCCCATCGAGAGCGTGATAGTGAGCGTCGACGAGACCGACTCGGCCGTCGCGCCCACGCCCGCCGGCGGGGAGTACTTCGTCGGACCCGTCGGCGACGGCGAGTTCGTTCCCTTCGAGTTGGAGACGCGCGCGAACGTCTCCGCGACCGACACGATCCCGATCCGCATCGAGTACACCGACCGTGGCGTGCGGTACGTCGAGACGGTCGAAGTCGACCTCGCCGACGCCGCGGGTGACGACGGCGGTTCGGGCGGCACGTTCGGCACGCTTGGCTCCACGGTCGGGTCGGGTCCCCTCTCCGGGATCGGCACGAGCGGCGGGGTCGCGCTCGCGATCGTCGGCGTTCTCGGCGCGACGGCGCTTGGGGCCGTCGTTCGTCGCCGGGGCGGTGTGAGAGGGACGGACGACGCGGAGGGCGCGGCGGGCGTGGATGACCTGACGGGGGCGGATGGCCCGGACCGCGGGGATGTATAGCCTCGAACTTCGGGGGGTCGACAAGCAGTACGCGGGCGGCGTGAAGCCGGTGATCGCGCTCGATGACGTCGACTTCGCGGTCGAACCGGGCGAGTTCGTCGCCGTCGTGGGGCCGAGCGGCTCCGGCAAGTCGACGCTGTTGAACGTCTGCGGGCTGCTCGACGACCCGACCGGCGGACGCCGGCTGATCGACGGGACGGACGTGACGAACCTCTCCGAGCGGGAGCGCACCGCGGCGCGGAAGGAGTCGATCGGGTTCGTCTTCCAGGACTTTCATTTGATCCCGACGCTGTCGGCGGTGGAGAACGTCGCCCTGCCGACCGCCTTCGACCCCGGCGATGCGACCGACCGGGCCGCCGACCTCCTCGACCGGTTCGGGCTCGGCGATCGGCTCGATCACGACCCGACGGAGCTCTCGGGGGGACAGAAACAGCGCGTCGCGATCGCCCGATCCCTGATAAACGAGCCGGACCTCCTACTCGCGGACGAGCCGACCGGAAACCTCGACACCGAGACCGGCGAGGCGATCTTAGGCGAGTTCGAGCGAGTGCGTGCGGACGGCGTCGCCGTCGTCGCCGTGACCCACGACGAACTCGTCGAGGAGTACGCGGATCGGGTGGTCGAACTCACCGACGGGGTGCTTTCGGGCGGGGTCCGTGTGGATGACCGCGAGCGCGACGGGGATGGGAACGATTCCGAAGCGGCCGATCCCGACTTTCCCTGGCTCGCCGGCGACGGGGGCGAGCCGTGACGGACACCGAAACGGACGGGAAGCGGTTCGCACGCTCCGGGCGCTCCGATGCATCCGGGGGCTCCGATGCATCCGGGCGCTCCTGGCGACCGGCACCGTCATGGCGACCGGCGATCGCGATGGCCGGCCGCAACCTCCGCCGGAACCGGATCCGCACGGTGCTCGCGGTGCTCGGCGTCTGTATCGGCGTGCTCGCGGTGGCGACGCTCGGGATCTTCGGCAACGTGCTCGCGCTCGGGGCCGACGACGCCATCGGCGACGTGGGGACCCAGATCGTCCTCTCGCCGAACGCCGACGCGGGCATCGAGTCGCTCTCGGACGCCGACGTGGCCGAGATACGGCGGGCGGTCGGCGAGCCCGCGGTCATCCCCTTATATACCGACGGGGCGCTCGTCTCCGGGGCGACCGACCAGACGTTCACGACGGTCTACGGGGTCGAGGAGCCGGGGCTGGCGTTCGAAGCCGCGGAGGGGCGGCTCCCCGAACGACACAGACAGGGCGCGATCGTCGGCGCGGGGATCGCCTCCGACCTCGGGGTCGGCGTGGGCGACACCGTCGAGATCGAGGGGGCACAGATCCGCATCGTCGCCGTGTTGGCCGAGACACAGACGTTCAGCCCGGTCGCCCCCGACGACGCCGTCTTCCTCCCCGAGTCCGCGTTCGCCGCGGACGGGTACGATCAGGTGCTCGTCGTCTCGGAATCCGGCGGGGAGGCCCGGGAAGCCGCCGAGTCGATCCGCGAATCGGTGAACGCCCGCGAGGACCGCGTCGACATCTTCGAGCTGGCCGCGCTCGTCGACGAGATCGACGAGTTCTTCGACCTCCTCGGAACGTTCCTGCTCGGGCTGGGGGCGATCTCGCTCGTCGTCGCGGGCGTCTCGATCCTCAACGTGATGTTGATGAGCACGGTCGAGCGCCGCCAAGAGATCGGCGTGATGCGCGCGGTCGGCATCCGAAAGCGCGATGTCCTCCGGGTGCTCCTCGCGGAGGCCGGGCTCATCGGCGCGATCGGCGCGGTCCTCGGGACCGTGTTGACGGCGCTCATCGTCCTCGGGTTCCTGTTCGCGACCCCGGCGGAGACGGCGGTCGTACTCGACCCCACGAACGGCTACTACCTCCTGCTCGCGCTCGTCTTCGGGGTCGGCGTCGGGCTTATCAGCGGGGCGTATCCGGCGTGGAAGGCGGCGAGCGAGCGGCCGGTCGAGGCGCTCCGGGATTGAGGGATCGGAACCCGTCGCGCTCGGCGGTCCGAACCCGGCTCACTCCTCAGGGGGCAGGTCGCGCTGAAACCGGCGAGCGACGACGACGAAGACGCCGACGAGGACGAGATAGAGCCGCCAGCCACGCTGGGCGATCGGGAACCGCCGGTCGACCGGCTCGTCCGGGTCCGTGTCGGCCGCAGCGTCGGGCTCGACCGGGTTGGAGACGTGAACCGACTCGGTCGTGCCCGTGCCGCCGGCATCCACGCTCCGCTCGCCCGATTCGGGGTCGGCGGCGATCTCGACGAACGTCTGGGTGAATCCCTCCGTCGTCGAGAGGAAGAGCTCGCCCTCCAGCCGGAAGAACTCGTCGTGGATCGGCCAGAACATGTTGATCCCCTCCAGGTGCGCCCAGTCGAGAAAGAGGTGGGCGAAAACGTGGGCAAAGAGCCCGACCCACGCGACCCGCACGCCCCAGTCGTCGAACCGGTCGCGAACGGCCGAGCGGTCCCGCAGGCGGGTGTCATAAAACAACAGCGCGCCGAGGGCGACCGGCAGGACGACGTTGTGGCCGACCGTTCGGTGCGCACCGGGCATGACCGGCCCGAGCAGCGTATCGACCTCCGGAATCACGACGATGAGGAGGACGACCGCGAGCGCCTTTCGGTCGTAGGCGTCCGCGAGTAGCCCGGCCGCGAGCAGGAGCGCGAAGCCGGCGTGGACGACCGTCGAGGGCATCTACGGCTCACCCCCGGCGGTGTGATCGTCGGCGGTACCCTCGCGAGGTCCACGGAACGCGTCCTCGATGAATCGGACCGCGAGGAGGCAGATCGCGGACGCGACGACGACCGCCTGCCAGCCGCTGCGGACGAGATACAGCTCCCGTTCCGCATCGAGCGTCGTGCCGACCCCGGGTTCGGGGTTCACCCACGTCGGGACGAAGTAGCTCTCCGTCGTCCCCGGGCTGTACAGCGGAAGGATCCCCGGGCCCTCCGAATCGAACGCGACGAACGTCTGGACGATCCCCTCCTGTGTCGAGAAGAGCAACCGTCCACGGACGAGGTAGTAGGCGTCGTGGACGGGATACAGCAGGTTCGCACCCGCGAGGCCGAACAGTTCGGGCGCGATGCCGGCGACGGCGAAGGCGGCGAGCGCGACCCACGCGACGCGAACGCCGTAGGCGCCGTGTCGCTCGCGGAGCCACGAGCGCTCCCGAACGCTCACGTCCCAGTAGAGCAGCGTGACGAGCCCGAGCGGGATCCAGACGTTGTGAAACAGGGCGTTCGTCGCCCCGGGAACCACGAGGCTCACGACCGCGTCGAGGTCGGGAGCTATCGCGGCACCGACGACGATCGCCACGGACCGGCGGTCGAAGGCCGCCCCGAGCAGCGCGGCCGCCAGCAACGCCCCAAGCGCCGCGTTGACGAGTGTCGGGGCCATACCGATCCCCTGCCGGTACGTGCCGATAAGTGTAGCGTCGACCCTCGGGCTGGTTTCTGAATGGAATGCGTCCGACACCGCCACCTATTCAGGCGACGCGCGCTCACCGACTCATAAGCGATGCAGATCGGCCTCATCTCCGACGTGCACGCGAACCTCCCGGCGCTCGAAGCCGTCCTCGCGGACATGCCACCCGTCGATCGGATCGTCTGTGCCGGCGACGTGGTCGGCTACAATCCCTGGCCGGCCGAGTGCGTCTCGCGGGTGCGGGAGGTCGCCGACGCGACCGTACAGGGCAATCACGACGCCACGGTCGAGACGCCGGAGCGGTACCGGGCGAACCGGATGGCCGAGGCCGGGCTCGAACACGCGAAAGAAACGCTCGACGAGGGGGCGCTCGCGTGGCTCCGCGAGCTCCCACGAACCGTAACGGTCGACGACGACCGGTACCTCATCGCGCACTCCCATCCCGCGCCCGAGCGGGACGGGATGTACGTCTACCCGGACTCGTTTTCGTCGCTCGACAGGTATCTCGACGGGTACGACGGGGTCGTCCTCGGCCACACCCACGTGCAGGCGAGCGAACGGATACGGACCGAGGGAGGCGGCGAGGCGCTCGTGATCAACCCCGGGAGCGTCGGCCAGCCCCGCGACGGCGACCCGGACGCGGCCTACGCCGTCCTCGATCCCGAACGGGATACCGTCGACCTCCGGCGGGTCGCCTACGACGTCGATCGCGTCGTCGAGGCGGTCGCCGAGACCGGGTTACCCAAAGAGACGGCCGAGCGGCTCTCTACGGGGCGATAAGCGGGATCTCCCACCGGAATTAATTGGGGTTAATCCGCGCCAACGGTGTCGACGATATAGGGATGGTCGCCCCCTCGTTTCGAGCGATGTTCATCAGACGACTCACGCGACCGGCCGACCGTCGAACCGTTCACACGCTCGTGAAGCTGCTGCTTGGGGCGGCGGCGATCGTGTTCGTTGCGTACCTGCTCACGCTGTTACCCGGGGCGGATCGGCTCGTGCCGGCGACGCCCGTCTCCTTCGCCGCGGTCGTGAGCGCCGTCGCGACCGCCGTGTTGGTCGCCGTGCTCTGGATCGCCGCGCCGCGGCTCGCGGCGGTCACCCGGTCCGCCCTTTCGGGACCCGAGGCGGTGGTTGAACACCTCGCATCGGTGGTCCATTGGCTCGTCGTTCTCGTCGCGGTCCTCGTCGCGCACGGCGGGTTCGCCGGGGTCGCCGCGCCGATCCTCGGCGGGTCGATGTGGCTATACGATCTCGCCTTCCTGCTCGCGGCGGTCCCGCCGGTGCTCATCATCGGGGTACGGCTCTACGTCGGGATCGACCCCGCGGCGACGGCGATCACCGACGGGCTGTTCGAATCCGAGGACGACGGTGGCTCGGGTCCGGAGCGGGAGGGGGAGGAAGCCCAATAACGCCGGCGTGAATCCGGGAATACCACGGATCACTCCGGTCATTTCGCGAACGCGACTGTCTATTTTTCAACACATGAGCTTGCTGGAATAGATGGGGCTTTATTACTCGAAAACATTTTATTTGATGATGGAAGACGACACCCGGAATCGGATCCTCCGTCACGGACTCAGCACCGACGAGATATACGAACGGATCGTCATCGAGGCGGACGAGGAGATGCACCGGCCGGCGCGCGAGCTCCTCTCGAGCGGCCTCGCAGGTGGGTTCGCCATTACGATCACCGTCCTGTTGTACGTCTCGATGACCCACTCGACGGACGGCGCGGTGCTCGCCAGCGCGATCCTCTACCCGATCGGATTCGTGTACATTATTCTCGGAAACTATCAACTGTACACCGAAAACACGCTCCCGCCGGTCGCGTTAGTGTTGGATCGCATCGCGAGCATCCCGGCGATGTTGCGCATGTGGGGGCTCGTGCTCGTCGGCAACCTGGCCGGCGGCACGCTCGGTGCGGTCGTGCTCGCGTTCGGGGGCGTCTTCTCACCCGGGGCGGCGATGACCGCCGTCGAGATCGGGATGACCGGCGTCGAGACGGAGTGGTGGTCGCTCTTCTTTAAAGCGATGTTCGCCGGCCTCATCGTCGCCGGCGTCGTCTGGATGGACTTCAGCGTGACCGATTCGGTCACCCGCTTTTTCCTCGTGTACATGGCCTTTCTCGCCATCCCCCTCGGAAACCTGTATCACGTCGTCGTCGCCAGCACCGAGGTCATGTACCTCGTCTTTCTCGGGGAGATCGCGCTGCTCACGGGGGCGACGCAGTTCGTGCTTCCCGTGCTCTTGGGCAACACCATCGGTGGCGTCCTCCTCGTTACGGTCGTGAACTACTACCAGACGAGCACGGAGATCCACGAGATCTCGATCACCCTCGACCCCCGCGGCTGGCTGTTCAGCTACGAACCGGGCACGATCGACGCCCGTGAACTGGAGGCGGAGCTCGAACAGAAGATCGAACACTAACCCTCACAGCACACGTTTCTGGACCGCGAAAAGGGAAGCGCGCGGGACGTCGCCGACAAGCGAGGATGATGGGACGTCGCCGACGGTGGCTGCGCGTCGCCGCGCGGACAACCCGCCTCAGCTGATGAACTTGTTGTCCCGCCAGTTGATCCCGCCCTCGCCCTCACCGGCACCCTGTGGGCTCTCGACGACCTCGACGCTCGCGGGACGACGCTCGCCCTCGACGATCCGGGTCGCCTCCAGATCGTCGCCCTCCTCGGTGATGGCCGTCAGCGTCCCCTTCTCCGAGAGGAGCGCCAGCTCGCGAAGCACGAGGAACATCGGGTACTGGAGGGCGGTGTTCTGAAGCACCGTCTCGCGGTCGCCTTTAAAACAGGCGAACTCCACGAGCTCGGAGGGGATCGGCTCCTCGTCGTCGTCCATCCACTGCGGGCCACCGGCTCGGGGCGGTTCCTCCTCGTAGACGCGCGTCTCGGTCACCGACGCCTTCAGCTGGGCGGTCGGCGTGTACTTGCTGATGCTTTCGTCCTCGGAGATGGCCTTAATGATCAGGGTGTTGTTTCGACGCGTAATGTCGATGTCGTCGATCTCGGGCGGAAGATCGGGATCTTCATCGAAGTACGTCTCTACGTCTTCGAGTGGCAGTTCGAGCGTCGAATGAAGTCGGAACACGCGGCCTGACATTGTTGATGAGGTGGGTGGTGGGATCGACCAGGCGGCGAAGCCGTTGCGCCTGAAGCTGCACCTACCCTACCTACGAGGCGTACGCTTATAAAGAACAGGAGAATATCTGACCCTTTAGGACCAGGATGAATCCGACAATTCCTCCACAATCCACCGTTCGATGAAAAGGCCGGATATCCCACCGTTCTCAACCCGAAGATTTACCATACACACAAGTATAAGTGATTATACAGACGTTTAGAATGCTGGAAATTCATCGCACCCACCGAGCGAAAATCCTCAACCACAACCAAGTGGCTGAGATGCTCGACCTGCATGGATGGAGTGCCAGCAAACTCTGGAACGTCGCTAACTACCACTCCCGCCAAGTGTGGGAGGACACGGGCGAGATTCCCGACCACGGCAACCTAAAAGAAGAGTTGAAGACACATCCAAAATACAAAGGACTGCATTCGCAGTCCAGTCAGCGGGTTCTGGAGGAACTCGCTGAAGCCTTCAACTCGTGGTACGGTAAGAGGAAGTCCGACAATCGAGCGAATCCGCCCGGCTATCGCAAGAAAAACTACTTCGACTCGGAAGGCCGCCGCGTTCACGAAGAACATCCGCGTTCGACGGTGACGTGGAAGCAGAACGGCATCAAACACGACTCGAGAAACAACCGAATTCGGCTCTCGAAGGGTGCGAATCACAAGGAACACCCGAAAGCGTGGGAATACATCCTCGTCGAATACGAGACGCGCCCCGGCGTCACGGTTGAGAACCTGCAACAAGTCCGCGCCGTCTACGACCAGCAGAAGGAACGGTGGGAACTTCACCTCGTCTGCAAAGACGAGATTGAGACGCCCACTGCACCCGGCACCGAGACAGCGGGCATCGACCTCGGCATCAGCAACTTCGCCGCCGTCGCCTACAGCACCGAAGACGCCGATCTTTACCCCGGCAATCGCCTGAAACAGGACGGCTACTACTTCCCGAAAGAAATCGCCAAGTGCGATGACTCGGGTGGCGACAGAGCCGCGCGACTGCATCACAAGTGGTCGGAGCGCCGCACCCATTATTTCCACTCCTTGGCAAAACACATCGTTGAACGGTGTGTTGAGAAAGCTGTTGGCCGCATCAACGTCGGGAATTTGGAGAGCGTGCGTGAGGACGAGGAGACCGGCGAGGCGAAGAACTGGGGCAAGCACGGTAATTTTGACCTGCACGGGTGGGCGTTCGACCGATTCACCAAGATTCTCACATACAAAGCGAAAGTCAAGGGCATCGAGGTGGTAGATGTTTCAGAACGCGACACGAGCAAGACGTGTTGCGTGTGCGGTAGAAAAGACGATAGTCAGCGTGTTGAACGAGGCTTGTATGTCTGTGAGGATTGTGGTGCGGCGTTCAATGCAGACGTAAATGGAGCGGAGAACATCCGTCTCGACATCAACGAGGAAAGTAACTCTGAGTCTTCGGCCAATTTGGACGAGGATAGGAGTACCGGCTGGTTGGCGCAGCCCGGAGTCTACCTTCATGACTTGTCCAGCGGATTCCAACCGCAGGCGCAAGTGGTAGACTGCAAACCGTAATATCCCAATCCAGCGGCGCGGTGCCGTGGGATTCCCGCGTCTTCAGGTGCGGGAGGATGTCAAATGGCCTGCCCTTCAGAAGTTATGGGGTCGTCGAAGCCGACCATCCGCGCGGATCGGCGTAGAGATGGCCGCTCGCTCACGATGCCGGAACGGGCCGACGGGGCATCGCGATCGAAGCCCCTGCTTACGGGAAGAGCCCTCGATACTCGTGAGCGCTCGCGGTTCGTTCGAGCGCCAGCGTGTACGCGGCCGTTCGGAGGTCGGGACTATCGCCCTCGTCAAAGCGGGCGATCGTCTGGTCGAACGCGGAGCCGATACGCCGTTCGAGCTCCGCGTTCACCGTCGCCAACGGCCACGAGAACTCCTGAGCGTTCTGGACCCACTCCAGATACGAGACGATCACCCCGCCCGCGTTCGCGAGGATGTCGGGAACGACCTGGACGTCGCGCTCGGTCAACACCTCGTCGGCGGCGACGGTCGTCGGCCCGTTCGCGGCCTCGACGATCGCCCCCGCGCGGAGGTCATCGACGTTGTCCTCGGTGATCACGCCCTCGACCGCCGCGGGGATGAGCACGTCGACGTCGAGCGTCAACAGCGACGCGTTGTCGATCAGATCGGGGGCGTCCCACCGGTCCCGATCCGGGTGCTCGCCACGGAACTCGCCCTCGACGTACTCCTCAATAAGCCCGCCCGCCCGGACGTGCCGGGCGAGCGACTCCACGTCGAGTCCCTCGGGGTCGTACGCCGCGCCGGTCACGTCCGAGGTGGCGACGATCCGTGCGCCCTGCTCGTCGAGCAGGCGGGCCGCGTTCGACCCGACGTTGCCGAACCCCTGGATCGCGACGGTCGCCTCCGAGAGGTCGCGTTCGAGGTACTCGAAGAGCCGTTCGGTGACGATCGCGACCCCGCGACCGGTGGCCTCGACGCGACCCGGCGTGCCGCCGATCTCCACCGGCTTCCCCGTCACGACCTTCGGAACGGTGTAGCCCTCGTACATCGAGTAGGTGTCCATCATCCACGCCATCATCTGCGGGTTCGTGTTCATGTCGGGCGCGGGAACGTCCATCTCCGGGCCGATCATCCGGCGGATCCCCTCGGTGTAGCGTCGGGTGAGCTGTTCGAGGTCGTTCTCGGTCAGATCCTTGGGCTCACAGATGACCCCACCCTTCGCGCCCCCGTACGGAAGGTCGACGAGCGCCGTCTTCCACGTCATCCAGCCGGCAAGCGCCTCGACCTCACGCTGGGTGACCGTCGGGTGGTACCGCACTCCACCTTTAAACGGTCCCCGGGCGCTGTCGTACTGACACCGGAATCCCGTGAACACCTCGACACCGCCCGCGTCGAGCTCAACCGGGAGCGTCACCTTCAGCGTCCGCTCGGGGTGTTTGAGACGCTCGAAGACGCCGTGATCGATGTCGGCGTACGCCTCTGCCCGGTCCATCTGTGCCAGCATGTTCGCGAACGGGTCGTCGGCCATACCCGGCCGGTCACGGCGGTACCTGATAGCGGTTTCGGCAACAATTGCGTGTGCGAGAGTATGCCACACAAGAACGCGACCGGGCGGCGACGGCGACTCACAGCCGGGAGCGGGCCCGTCCGATCGCCGGAACCGAGAGATCGAGGGTGTCCGCGAGCGCGCCCGCCGCGCTCAACAACCACTCCGCACGCTCGATCCGTGAATCCAAATCCCCCGGGCCGATACGGTATCGGTCGACCAACGCCTCCGTCGTCGCCCCGTCGATCCACTCCGAGAGGATCCGCGCCGTCTTCACCGACTCAAGCCACCCCTCGAAGTCATCGGCCTCGTGCATCCCCGTCGTGAACTCGGCCGTGTGTTTGCGGGCGAATCGATAGATGTCGGCCCGCTCGCGGTTTCCGAGATACGTGTCATCCATGTCGGGCGTGTCACAGATGACCTCGAAGACCGTGAGCGTCGAGGCCCGGTCCATCGCCGCGGCCGTCCGAAGCCCCCTTACGAGCCGCTCGCCGGTCTCCGGGCGGACGTACTGTTTCGAGGTCGTCTCCCCCACCGCCGTCGCCACGAGCCGATAGGCCTCGACGCCGCCGCGCGTCTCCCGTTCGATCATCCCCATCGTGACGAGGTCGTCGACGGCGTCGGCGACCGCATCCGCCAGCCCGCCGGCCCCCGTCGCCCGCGCATAGAAGGTCCCCTCGAAGACGTCGAGGATCTCCGCCTCCGTCGAGGCGAACCCCGTCGCGATGACCGAGAGGACGTGCATCCGAAGCGCGCCGGGGTCCGCCAGCCGCGAGTGGACCGCCTCGGGCTCCCCCTCGACGTACCGCTCGAACAGCTCCTCACGGGACCCGGCTTCGCCCACGAGCACCGCCTCACCCCGGGGGTCCAGCCCCGGCCGTCCGGCTCGGCCACACATCTGGTGGACCTCGAGGACGGGCAGGGGCTCCATGCCCGTCCCGGTGTACCGCTCCTGGTCGCGGACGACGACCCGGCGTGCGGGGACGTTCACGCCGGCTGCGAGTGTCGGCGTCGCACAGATGCACGCGAGCGACCGCGCGCGAAACGCCTCCTCCACGACCGCCCGGTGTCCCGCCCGCAGCCCCGCGTGATGGAACCCCACACCGGCCCGGAGACACTCGGCAAGCCGCTCACCCGTCACGGTGCCGTCGACGGCCGCCGCCTCCTCGGCCGCCCCGGCGGCAGCCTCGGCCACGTCGAACCGCTCCGCGAGGCCCTCCTCGGCCAGTCGCTCCGCGAGCGTCGCGGCCTCCCGCCGGGAGCGGACGAAGGCGAGACACTGTCCACCTCCTTCGACCGCATCGCGCACCAGCGCCGCCGTCGCCGCCGTCCTCATCGCGGCGTCCGTCTCCTCGGGATCCGGCGTCGGCGCGTCCGGCACCTGCAGCGGTGGCTCGGCGTCGAAGGTCACCTCGCCGTCGGCGTACACCCCCGTTCGGAGGTCGATCGGCCGCCAGTCAGACTCGACTAACGCGGCGTCCAGCCAGTCCGCGATGGCCTCCGGGTTGTCGACGGTCGCCGACAGGGCGACCACCTGCACGTCCGGTGCCCGTCGCCGGAGGGTCGCGAGCGTCACTTCAAGCGTCGGCCCGCGACGCGGGGCGTCGAGCAGGTGGACCTCGTCGACGACGACGCAGGCGAGGTCGTCCACCCAGGAGGCCCCGTTGCGGATCGCGGAGTCGACCTTCTCGCTCGTCGCGACGATGATATCGTTGCCCGCGAGCTCCTCGCCGGTCGCGTCGAAATCGCCGGTCGACACTCCGACCTCCAGCCCGGGAAGCGCGTCGAAGGCCTCGTATTTCTCGCGGGCGAGCGCGCGAAGCGGGCAGACGTAGAGCCCCGGACCGTCGGCGGTGAGCAGCGCCAACTCCGCGACGAACGTCTTTCCCGAGGCCGTCGGCATCGCCGCGACGACGTTCTCGCCGCGACAGATCCCTGCCTCGACCGTCGCCGCCTGCGGCGGGTAGAGTTCCGTGATCCCCTCCGTCTCGAAGTGGTCGATGAGCGGTGTCGCGAGCGGGAGGTCCGAGACCTGCATTCAACCACCCCTCCGGCGTGAACGTATATAAGCGGTCGCCGAGGGCGGTGAAAGTGGTCGGGATAACGCCGGCAATGGTGAAATTGAACCGGCGTATGCAGTAACTACGATTAACGGAGGCTGTCTTACTCACCGAAATGCACTTTTGTGCGCGTAGTTAGGTCACCCGTATGGAACTTTCGGACCGGCAGATACTGATAACCGGTGGAGCGGGGTTTATTGGATCCCACCTTGCTGAGTATCTTCTCGATGCGGGTAATCAGGTGATCGTCGCGGATGACTTTTCAAATAGCGGTCCCGGAAAGGTCCCGGATGCAGCGGAGATATGCGAAACGAGCCTTACCGATCAAGAAGCGGTGAAGAAAGCGGTAACCTCGGACGTGGATCTAGTTTTTCATCTGGCGGCTCGGAAAGACCCGAATGACGACGATCCGCGAGGACAGTTCAGGCAGAACACCACCATGACACATCTGCTGCTTGAACGATGCCGAAACGCCGGGGTAGACCAGTTTGTATTTGCGTCCTCCTCGACGGTATATGGGGAGGCACCGCGACCGACGCCCGAGGATTACGCACCCTTAGAGCCGATCAGCGTTTACGGCGCAAGTAAACTCGGCGAGGAGGGCCTCGTTTCGACGTATGCCCATTCACACGGGATGAATGCCTTCGTCTTCCGATTCGCAAACGTCGTCGGCCCGCGTCTCCGGGGAGCTGTAATCCCCGATTTTATCAAAAAGCTACAGGAAGACCCGACCACGCTAACTGTTCTCGGGGACGGTCGTCAAGAGAAATCCTACTTGCATATCACTGATTGCGTGGACGCAATGGTTCATATCGTCGACTCCGCAACGGAATCTTCTGGGCCGGTCCATACGTACAACCTCGGAACCAAGACGACTACGTCCGTGGACGATATCGCGGAGATCGTCTGTGACGTGTTGGACGTTGATCCGAGGGTCGAATACACCGGTGGCGACCGAGGCTGGACCGGAGACGTGCCCAGAATGCGGTTGTCAACACAACGGTTGGATGCGTTGGGATGGGAGCCGAAGTACGAGAGTCATGAAGCGGTTCGGGTTACCGCGGAACAGTTGGCAGCCGAATTGGCCTGAAGACGAAAACAACGGGTCCGTTCGAGCGTATCCGTCACAGTCCCGGGACACGTACCGGCACGTTTCTGCGCACCGTGTCACGGAACCGTTTTGATATCGCAAGATAGCTCAGGAAGTAGATCGCCGCACCCAGACCAACAAGGAGTCCGACGAACAGTTCATTCGGTATCGTGAGTCCCCTGCTCTCGCCAATAGCGCGTGTGCCATACACGACACCGCCCATGATGAGCGCGGCAGTGGCCTGCCTCCCGATCTCCCCGACCGGGGTCTCGAACTCGATCAGACGTTTGAGCAGGAGATACCCGACTGCGGTCCCCACCCCCGCGGAGATGGCCGTTGCGACGGCGGCACCGACGAGGCCATATTGCCAGATCAGGAGGAGGTTGAGGGTCACGTTCAACAGGATGAACAGGAGGTTGACTCGAAACGCGAGGTCGGGTCGGTCGACGCCGTTCAGCGCGTTGAGGAGCTGTTTCTGGTAGGCGTACAGCAGCACCGATAAGATAAGCAGTCCGAGGATCGTCGTCCCGTCGGTGAACTCCGGACCGTACACAAGCATGATGCGGTCTGCGAGTAGCACGCCGCCGACGAGCCCCGGGATAGCGATGAGTCCAGTGAACGCGAGCGAGTCCTCCACGAGTCCGGCCGCGGCGTCGACGCCATCGGCACCGGATACACGACTTATCTCCGGGAAGAGGGTGTCCTTTATCGCCGAGGCAAATAAGTTGAGGAACTCCGCAAGACTCCAGACGACCACGTAGATACCGATCAGTGCCTCGCCGACGAATACCCCGAGGACGAGGATATCGACGTCGCTGAACGTTCGGGATTTGAGGTTGCCGAGCCAGGAGAACTTCGCATACTCATAGAGACTCCGGAAATGTCGGCGTGCCGGGCGGCGAAGTGAGGTGGAGACGTACAGGAGGCCGACGATGCCGACAAGGATCCCACCAAGCGCATAACCGACGAGCATCCCCAGGAGGCTGTAGCCCGCGAGGACGAGTCCGATCTGGATGAGCGAGCGGGATCCGAACTTTACTGGGTCAAGAATGCCTGCGATGTGGACCTTGTGTTCCCCTTTGAGCGTTTTCAGCGTCACCTTGTAGAAAATCCGGATGAACAGGAGCCCCACCACGAACCACACGACCGAGACCGCGACGTAGGCGTCGAACCCACCGATGTACGCCTCAATGAGATCGCTGGCGAGCAACACGAGCACCGAGACGAGGACGCCGAACGCGGCTGCGGTGAGGAGTCCGGCGGCAAGGTACTCGCCACGCTCTTCGCCTTCACTCAGTCGTTTCGTGATCGCCGACCCGAATCCGATGGTTGCGCCGACCTGCAGCCACGCAACGAGCGTGAGGACGAGCCCGTAAATGCCGAGCACCTCCGCACCGAGCAGCCTGGCGAAGACGATCGTCGCCGCAAAGCCAAGAGCGGAACCGATGATCTTGGCGACGAAGACGATAGCGGAGGTCTGGCCGAGGCGCATCAGATAGGTATCGATGAACGCGTCCGGTATCAATATGCATCGTTTCAAACTGGATCT
>Ga0207421_10002545_pt1 | contig 22542 bp, 25 predicted proteins | sample SodLakKL_010_SED_4_FD_187542 | JGI IMG/M metagenome (GOLD analysis project Ga0207421, IMG submission 187542) | Alkaline sediment microbial communities from Lake Tanatar, Kulunda Steppe, Russia - 8KL_010_SED (SPAdes) (version 2) | ecosystem: Environmental > Aquatic > Non-marine Saline and...
GAAGTTGACCGATCAGCTGAGTTTCGCAGGCTCCTGGATCGAAAATCACCTCGATGGATTCATCCAGAAGTTGCGTTAATCACTACGCCCGACTGCTCGTGGCGCGTCGCGCCACGCTGATCAGCGAACCCGCCCCGGCCGATCAGCGGTACCGACGGACACGAATTCGTATCAGTCCTCGGGTCGAACTGTCAACACCGGGATAGATGCGTTTCGAACGATCCGTTCGGCGATACTGCCGATTATCACGTGATCGAGGCCGGTTCGACCGTGGGTTCCCATGACGATCATGTCGATATCGGCCTCCTCGACGTACTCGAGTATCGCTTCGTGGGGGACACCCGAACGGACGGTGCTCGTCACGTCGACGCCAGTGCGATCGGCTTCGGCTGCGACGCGATCGACGGCGTCCTTTGCTTTCCCATCTGCATCCACGCGGAGTTGATCACGCTTGAGCGCAGCTGCCCCCTCGATCACCGAGAACGCGTGGACGGCGGCTTCGAGTGCGGCGGCGATTTCGATTCCGCGTTCGGCCGCCCGTTGTGCAGCGTCGCTCCCGTCAGTTGGAACGAGCACCTCCTGATAGTTGTCACGTGCCTGTACGGCGTGCTGGTCGTCAGTATCGGTTGTCATGATGCCATCACACTCTGTGACGACGAGACCAGCGGTACAAAAACAGGTGGGCGATACTCACGGTGGGAATCCTCTATCACTGTAGCCAAAACCAGCTGGAGATCCTGTGTCACTGTGTCCGAGATCGTCGATGTCGACGTCCGTTCACTGGAACATACCGGTCTGTACCTGCTGTTGGTGGCCGCCTTGCTCTTCGGCTATCTGCTGGTACTGCTGGGCGACCTGTTGCATCTGCTGTTGGATCTCGTCGGCCTGATCATCGAGTGCCGTCGTCTCGATGTCGAACTCGACGAGCGGTTCGAGTGCGGTCTCGATGACGGATTTGGCTGCCTGTGGATCGGGAAGGAACGGATGGGAGCGAACGATCAACAGTGCGGCCGGGACGTCGGCCTGGTAACACTCCCGGACGAGTGCGCCAGTGACACCGCCAACGAGACCCGGCTCATCCGGAACCGGAATCCCCGCGTCGACGAGATCGGTTTTGATCGCTTTGGTCGTTGCGACGCCGGACACCTCACCGATCGCCTCCTCGGACTCGGCCGGCGCCCCAGCGAGAAAGATCGCCCGGCTGAACTCGTCGGCGAGCTCAGAGAGGACACACGCAGACAGCGGTTCGTGTGCCTGCGGTGGGAGTGCGAGGTCGCTCTGGAGAGTCATTACTGCTGGCTCCGAGCCGCTGTAGACGCGAACGAGATCCTGGACCAGCCCGTCATCGAACGTCACGACCGGTGGAAAGTCATCCGATACAATGTTCCCGCAGTGTTCGAGCCCGAGCTGCTCAGTTAGCTGGTCGACGGCGATCGCTGCGACGAGTCCGTGGCCGGGCAATCCCTCAATAAGCGTCGGAGAGTTGGCCGAGACGTCTGCGATCTGCTCAAACGACGCAGTTTGGTCTGCCATACGTAGCGTTACTCCGGCATCGACTATGATTGTGGGGGACGATTCCTGTGACGGTCATCAGCACCGACCGTCGCGAGTGCGGCTATCCACTGACGACGGAAATCGCCAGAATAGCCAGGATCGCGTGCCAGACGATCGCTGCAGCCGCGACTCGCGGATCCGTCGCCGGCAGCGGCGGGTTCCGGAAGATGGCATCGTACAGCAAAAGCGTCGCGCCGAGCGTTCCAATAAAGAGGCCAGTCTGGAACGCGATCGCAGTCACGACCCCGAGCAGGGCCCCAGCCAGTAGGCTCACCGCGATGCCGACGATAATTTTGTCGTAGTAGGCGAGCATGGTGGTCCCCTCGGTAGTGAGATGTACGCACTCGGTTGGCGAAGAACCCTCGCCGCTTCCCAGTCTGTGGGAGTCCCTCACTGGCAGTGATACTCAGTATGGCCAGACCGACGGCCACTCAGTTTAGCCGGACGACGGGACACACAATATAGCCAGACCGACAGCCACTCAGTATAGCCAGACCGACAGGGGTAGCGTGCGTCCTGTAGGTATTTCCACGGGCGCAGCGTAGATAACGGTATGACCAAGACGGTCCTCGTTCCGACCGAAGGCTCACCGCTTTCGACAAAAGCACTCGAAACGGCACTGACCGACTATCCCGACGCCGAGATCGTCGTCTGTCACGTGATGGATCCGATCGGCTCCGGGCTCAGCCTCATCGACGTTATGCGGCCGACGTTCGACGATGGGTCTCCTCCTGGCTCCGTCTCGCCGGAGTACTGGCACGAGTGGCACGAGAAAGCGGAGGCAAAGGCAGCGGCGGTCTTCGACGAGGCACGGGAGATTGCCGCCGACCACGACATCGAAACCGTCCTCGAGTTCGGCGAACCCGACGAGGTCATCCTCGACTACGCCGACGACCACGACGTCGATCGGATCGTGATGGGGAGTAACTGCCGATCGGGCGCAGAGCGGTTCCTCGTCGGGAGCGTGACAGAACGAGTCATCAGGCGATCACCGGTCCCCGTGATGGTTGTCAGGTGACTCAGTACCGTTCCAAGCGTCGACGTGTGATACTGATTAGTGTCCGTAGTTACCGCCGATCGCCAGTAACGGGTCGGCGATCGGCGGTAATTGATGACGCTAATCTGTATGAGTCGAAACGGATACCCGCCATCGGTTCGACTCATACGTTCAGGCTTGGATCGCCACTCAGCGCCGGCGTGGCCGTTCGGCCTCGGGATCGAATTTGAGGGCCTGCTCGTGGATCGACGGGCCGTCCTCGGCGTCGAGTCTCCAGCTAGTCCCATCGCGGTCGAGGAGTTGCACGTCGGCACAGCGGACGCATCGGAGCGGGTAAACCGGCCCAACATCCTCAGTGACGACGACCTCGTGGTCCCAGGGGTGGTGCCAGTCGTGGCCGTACAGCCGGCACTGCCAGTTTAGGTATCCCATACTGTGGGGTACGATCGCACGGTACGTAAACAGTTCGGCGAACGGTCCGGGATGAACATCACCCGTTCGCCCGGCTCGACAGCGAGGGGGAAACCGGTATCTTCGGCACCGACGAGTCTCTACCGGTCCTCTGATCGGACACCGCGCCGTAGCTCCCCTCATACTGATTAGTGTCCGTAGTTACCGCCGATCGCCCACCCGGTACTGGCGATCGGCGGTAATTGATGACGCCAATCAGTATCAGAGTGGCCTCGACGGTCCGACCAGGTTTGCAAGCACCAGATCTTTTCTACCGTTCATCGTCAGCATCTAGTATGTATGACGACCTTCTTATCCCGACTGACGGGAGCGAGAACGCGTTGCCGGCGATCGAGAACGGCGTCACGATGGCAGACCAGTTCGAAGCGACCGTCCATGCGCTATCGGTCGCCCCGTACGTCGTTACGCGCGATCGGATTCGGTACGACCCCGAGGAGAGGGCGAATCGTGCGGTCGCGGAGGTCGAACAGCAGTGTCAAGAGCACGACGTGGACGTGACTACGGCGGTCCGGCGAGGGGATCCGGCCGAGGAGATCCTGGCGTACATCGACGAAGGGACTGTCGACGCCGTCATCATGGGTACTCACGGGAGATCGGGGGTCGGCAACGTGTTCTTCGGTAACGTCGCGGATCGAGTCGTTAAAAACGCGGCGGTCCCCGTCACGACGGTTCGACCGACGGACTGATACTGATTAGCGTCATCAATTACCGCCGATCGCCAGTACCGGGTCGGCGATCGGCGGTAACTACGGACACTAATCAGTATGAGATGGAGGAGTGTCGTCACGTACCGCCGATCGGCCGGGACGGGGTCGCCGATCAACGCGCCACGAGCAACCGGACGCAGTCCGGTGACAGTGTCGACCACGGGTCGACAGGCAGTCAGCGCGGGAACCGCGCTGACAACAGCGCGGAACGGAGTTCCGCGAGCAGTCGGGCGTAGCCCGACGACGCCGGTAACCACAGACACGAATCCGTATAAGGCGGTTAGGGGATCCACCGGTTACGCCCTGGTCGGACATCTCGTGGCGGCCATCCGTCGTGGAACGGATCGTATGGTCTTCTCCTGGCGTTCGCGTTCGGGCAGCGAGTCGCCTGTAGAGCGATCGAAGACCCTCCACCGTTCACCTGCGGCCTCCGCTCTGTTCAACTCACCACGGTGACCGGTTCCGGCGCTCGAAGCACCAGTGATTCGGCCACGCTGCCGAGGAGGATCCGTGGCCATCCGGAGCGTCCGGACCGACCGACGGCCACGTGATCGACGTCTCGCTCGGCGACGTATTCGGCGATCGCTCGGGACGGATCACCGCGGATTGAGTCGGTCCGGATCGTCGAACCGCTGTCATCAGCGCGCTGTCGTGCCGTTTCGAGGATGGTGTCGGCGTCGGTAGTCGTCGCGAACACCTCCGACGGATCGACGACGTGCAAGGCGGTGATGGTAGCGTCCGGGAATTCGCTCAGGGCGAACTCAAGCGCTTCGTTCGCCTGGTCGGAGCCGTCGACCGCAACGACGACCTGTTCGGGCGGCGTGACGTCGTCACTATCGACGTTCCGCACGACCATAACGGTCGTCGGCGACCGACGGATTACGGTTTTTGCGACGCTACCGACGAACACGGTGTCGATGCTCGACCGTCCTTTCGTTCCGACTGAAATCTGGTCGACATCGTGTTCGTCGGCGTAGTTGAGGATGTTCTCGGCTGGTCTTCCACGCCTCGTTGCCGTCTCTCCGAGCAGTATTCCACGACGCTCGGCCATCTCGCGTGCCGTGTCGTGTATCTCATCGGCCTCACGCTGGGCGTTCGATAGCCAGTTTTCGTCGTGTCCCGGTCCCTCGTATCGCTTTTTCGTCGGATTGATTACGTGCAGTGTGGTGTGTGTCGCGTCGGGAAACGTCGCGAAACTGTACGCCAGTGCGGTAAATGCCTCGTCCGACCCGTCGATCGGATCGAGAATGTGATGTTTCATCTGAGTCTCCCTCTCGTGGGAGCATACCCTGGCGAGCGGTATAGTGCTATCTGGCTGGCCCATGCGACGCTGAATCCGCCGAGGGGAATCGCCGCGCAATCGTGTGCGCTTCGTGGCGCAGTCGTGAGCGCAGCCGTTGTGTCATCTCGATCCGATGCGTCTCCCGTTAGCGATCGATTCGACACCGATCGTCGTACTCGACTTCGTCGATCGATTCGATCCCGTCTGCTCCACAGATGGGGCAGTCCGGACGCTGCTCAATTGGGGTTCGAACGAACGTCGCGTCCATCCCGTCGTACCGCAGCAGTTCGTCGCCGAGCAGATCGCCGACGTCGAGGAGGTGCTTCAGGACGTCCGTCGCCTGCAGACACCCGATTGTGCCGGGCGTCGTTGGAAAAACAGCCATCGGTTCGTCGGACGGAACGGCGTCCTCGGCGGGAGCTTCCGGAAGCAGACACCGGTAGCAGGGGCCGCCGGGGAGGAACACCATCATCTGGCCCTCGTACCCGTAGACCGCGCCGTGGACGAACGGGAGACCGGCGAGTCGTGCGGCGTCGTTGACGACGAACCGCCCGCAGAAGTTGTCCAGCGCGTCGACGACGACGTCGTAGCCGTCGACGAGCGACGACGCTGTTTTGGGACACACTCGTTCGGCGTGTTTCTCGACCGTTACGTCGGGGTTGAGCCCCTTGACGAATCGGGCCGCACTCTCGACCTTCGGCTCGCCCACGTCGGCGACGGTGTGGACGACCTGTCGCTGGAGATTCGATCGCTTGACGTTGCCGTCGTCGGCGACGCCAATCGTCCCGACGCCGGCTGCGGTGAGATACTGGAGTACCGCCGAGCCCAGTCCGCCCGCCCCGACGACGAGGACGCGACTCGAGAGCAGGGTTCGCTGGGCCGACTCGTCGATCGAATCGAGCAGGAGCTGACGTGAGTACCGATCGAGCTGGTCCGGATCGAGCGGCTCGTCCATACGACAACTCCGAGGTCAAGCCTGAATAACGTTCACCGGTTTGCGAACTGGTTCCGTCCCGCGATCGCGATGGATGTATCCGAACGCGAGTGTGAGGCACGGGAACAGTTTTATTTGAGTAACCGGTGTCCGTTCGGCCACGAACACGCGATACGGATCGCTGGAGTTCCTGGCGAACCGCAGAACGGATCGCGGTTGTGTCGGAACTGACGTACGGCAGTCCGTGTGACGCGATGGATCATGACAACAGACACCAACAACGAACTCACCCATCATCTGGGCGTAGCGATCGGAAGCATCGTCGTGGCGGTCCTGTTGTGGGTCGTCGGATACGGGGGGCAGCGAGTCGTTGCTGCCGTCCCCTTCTTCATCCTGTTTTTCGTGATGGTCATCGGTCCACTGGTCCGTATCCGGCCGTCGATCAGGCGTCGGTTTTCGGGGAACTTCCCCGTGAACTGGCGGTCGGAACTCGGCATCTGGTTCGCGATCTGGTCGGTCGTCCACGTGCTGTTCGTCTTCTGGGCCCGCGACTGGGACGTCGTCGGCTATCTCGTCGACATGAGTCCGTGGGCGTTCGGTGCCATGGTCGCCGTCCTCATCGCGATCGTGCTGGCGGTTACGTCGAACAACCGGGCCTACGACTATCTCGGCCCGAAAGCCTGGAAGTGGCACCAGAGCCACGGAACCTACGTCATCTTCTGGCTCGTGGCCGTCCACGGCTACGATCGGGCGTATCTTCGTCCATACGAGGAGCTCGGATTCCCTTCGGACGATCCGATCCACCTGGTGTATCTGGCGATGATCGTCGTGGTGGTCGTCCTCCACGTGGCCGCGTTCGCGGCAGTCGTCTCCGAATATCGGAAGACTGGCGAGTATCCGCCCGATCTTTGACGTCCTCAACGCGACTGAACATCGTGGGCTTTCTCCTCGAATGTCTGTGAGTGTCTCGTTGCCAACCGGTGGCTGCAGACGACTCTCGGTGTGTTGCTCCTCCTGTTCTGGATCCTGACACGTCCGTCACCACGCCGCCAGACACGCTCTTCGTGATCCGGTACCGTCTGACGCAGCTTTCTCACTTACACTCAGAACAGCCGTCTCGAATCGACGTCGATCCCACGATCGAGCAGCCCGATCGTGTAGATGCTCCCGTCGCTCGCACGCCGCGACAGCGTCGCGCTGAGGAGACAGGCGATCACTAGCGGCGCCACGATCCGGATGTCGCCGGTCAGTTCGTAGACGATGACAATGGCAGTCAGGGGGGCGTGGGCGGCACCGGCGAACACCGCTCCCATACCGACCGCGGCGTAGGTGGTGGGATCGGCGACGACGGTCGGGAACGCGTCCGCGAGAACCGTCCCGTACGCACTGCCCATCATCGCCCCAATGAAAAGTGCCGGCGCGAAGATCCCACCCGAGCCGCCGCTACCGAGGGTGAGACTCGTCGCGACGACCTTCGCGATCCCGAACGCGAGCACGACGTCGAGGGAGAACGCACCCACGAGGGCATCCTGGATCACCGGATAGCCGGTCGCGTGGACCTGTGGGACCGAGAGCGCGAGGACGCCCAGACACAGCCCACCCAGCGCCGGCTTCGTGGCGCTGCCGACGGGGAGCCGGTCGAAGGCGTCTTCGACGGCGTACAGCGCGTTCGTGTACGTCAGTGCGACGATCGCACCGACGAGTCCGAGACCGACGTACGCGACTGCCTCCCAGTAGCTCGCCAGCTCGATCGCCGGCACCGAAAAGATGGGGTCGGGGAGCCCGACGACGGCGTTCGCCGTCACGGTCCCGACCACAGAGGCGACCGCGATCACGGGTATCGACTCCTTCGATACCTTTCCGAGGAGCACTTCCCACCCGAAAACCATCCCGCCCAGCGGGGCGTTGAACGTGCCGCCGATGCCCGCGGCGGCGCCAGCCGACAGCAGTACCTTCGTCTTCGACGCCGAGAAGTCGAGTCGCCGCCCCACGGCCGAGCCGAACGTGCCGCCGATCTGGACGATCGGCCCCTCGCGGCCGGTCGCTCCGCCGGAGCCGATACAGATCGCGGAGGCAAGTGCCTTCGCGGGAGCGACGCGGGCGGGAATCGCTCCGTGTCGTCGATCCATCGCCGCTATAACCTCGGGGACGCCGTGACCGCTGACCTGCTCGCCGCCGTAGACGACGATCAATCCGACGAGTGCGCCGCCGATGGCGGGCGCGAGTACGCGGTAGTACCAGGGGAGTGCGACGACCGATTCCACGAGCACGTTCTGGGATCGGGCGCCGAAAAAGAGGAACGTGAAACCGAAGACCATGTACCGGAACGCCGCGGCGCCGAGTCCACCGACCACGCCGACGAGGACCGCGAGGACGAGTAGCCGCCCCGGAAACGGCGACTCAAACCGGCGGACGATCCGGTCGCCGTACCTGGCGAGTGTGGCACTGATGAGACGGAAAGACGCCATGCTAACGTGGAGTGGCGTCCCGTGGCGACGGAACGAATCTTTCGTGGACCGGTCTCATTTCCGGGGCGTCTCGTCCTCGCGTGCGTCGTCGGCCATGCGACCCGTCTACGCCGACGCGCGGCATCAACCCCGAACCTACGTTCAGATCCGTCGAACACTCATCCGGACTGCTGTCAGCCCGTTCCGGAGCGATCGCGAACCGTCTTGCGATCGCTCCAGTGCCCAGTTACGGCGACCAGTAGGATCCGCGTTCCCGTTCCTCCTTGCCGATATCAACTGTCGTGACTTTGTCTTTCGTGTCAACATGATTTTATTACTCGGGCGGTAGTGCTCGCCGTATGTCAAGCGGAAAATACGGCGTCGTGATGGACGACGAGGAAGTAGCGACGTTCCTCGAGACGCAGGGGATCGGGACGCTCTCGCTGGGAGACGAACGCGGCGGCTACGGCGTTCCGATGTCGTTCGGCTACGATCGAACCAGAGAGCGCTGTATCCTCCAACTCTCGTTCGGCGAGGACAGCGAGAAGGCGACCTACATCGACTCGGGAAATCAGGTGTCGCTCTCGACGTACGAGTGGAACGCGGTCGACGACTGGCAAAGCGTCGTCGTCCGGGGGACGCTTCACGAACTCTCCTCGGCCAAAGAGCCCTGGGTGGCGGGACTGTTCGCGGCCTACTCGAAGATCGCCTCGCGGGAGATCTTCCAGCAACCACTGGAGGAACTCGAGTTCGAGTGGTACGAACTCCGGATCGACGACGTTCACGGGCGAGCGGCCGTCGACTGATCGCGTCGGCAACGCTCAGTACCGCTCGAAGTACTGATCTTGGACCTTCACGAAGACGGCCATCAGCAGCGCAAAGACGACGGCAGCGACGCCGATCTGTGCCCAGTGAACGGCTGCCAGCGGCTCGACGTCGAACAGAAGCTGTCCGGTCGGCGTATAGAGGACGAGCAACTGCAGCGTTATCGCGACGGCGACCGCAGCGACGAGCCACCGGTTCGAGAAGATCCCGAGACCGTACCGGAACCGGATCGCCTGGATACGGACGATCTCGAAGACGACGAACCCGGTAAACACCATCGTCTGGGCGAGTTCGCGCCCGACGTCGTAGCCGGGGCTCCAGCCCAACAGTGCCCCGGTCACGTCGTAGCCCGGGATCAACTCGCCGTAGAAGTTGAGCGTGAACAGCGGGAGCAGACAGATCGTCATAAAGAGCGCAATGCCGACGATCGAGGCGACGATCCGTGTCGTGATGACGCCCTCCTCAGGCGGCCGGGGCTCGCGTTCCATGACGTCTTCGGCTGCAGGATCGACGCCCATCGTCAGCGCGGGGATACCGTCGGTGACGACGTTGATCCAGAGCACCTGTATTGGCGTGATCACAAGACCCAGACCGGCGAGTGTTCCCGTGAAAATCATCGTCACCTCACCGCCGTTGCCGGAAAGCAGGTAGTTGACGAACTTGCGGACGTTGTCGAAGATGCGCCGGCCGCCACGAACAGCGTCCCGAATCGTCGCGAAGTTGTCGTCCAGCAAGACGATGTCGGAGGCCTGCTCGGTGACGTCCGTGCCCCGGATCCCCATCGCGATCCCGACGTCGGCGTTCTTGACCGCGGGCGCGTCGTTGACGCCGTCGCCGGTCATCGCGACCGTGTGGCCTTTCGACTGGAGCGTCTGGAGAATGCGCGTCTTGTGGTCCGGCGACGTCCGGGCGAAAATGTCGACGTCATCGACGACCGCCCGTAGCTCCTCGTCGCTCATCTCCTCGAGTTCCGGTCCCGTAATCACCGTCGCCGATCGAAGCCCCACCTCCTCGCCGACCGCCCGCGCGGTAACGGCGTTGTCGCCGGTGATCATCACGACGTTGATGCCGGCGTCGAGACAGCCCGCAAGCGCGTTCGGAACTTCGGAACGGGGCGGGTCGAGCATCCCCTGCAAGCCGAGAAAGACCATCTCCCGCTCGACGCCCTCGTCCGGGTCCTGGGCCTGTGATTCGGGCACGTCGGGCCGGTAGGCAAACCCCATCACGCGCAGGGCGTCTTCGGCGAACGACTCGTTTTTGGCGTCGAGTTCCTGGCGTCGATCGTCGGTAAGGTCGACGATCTCGCCATCGACGAGTTCCCGGTCGCAGCGCTCGACGACCGTCTCGGGTGCGCCTTTCATGTAGGCGACCGTCCCGCCGTCGGGCGTCTCGTGGACGGTCGTCATCCGCTTTCGCGCGGAGGTGAAGTCGACTTCGCCGATCCGGGGATACGCTTCGTCGAGTTCGTCGTGGTCGAACCCTGCCTTCTGGGCGGCAACGAACAGCGCGATCTCGGTCGGATCGCCGAGATACGTTCGCTCACCGTCGCCGGCGGTGTCCACATCCGTCTCCTCCTCTCCACCGCCCTCCTGGTCGGCATCGCGCTCGCGGGTCCCGACATCGACGTTGTTACAGAGCATCCCACACCGGAGTACCTCGGCTACGCGATCGGCATCGACCGGTTCGTCCTCCCGGAGAAACTCGCCCTCGGTGTCGTAGCCGGTGCCAGTGACGTCGTAGGTTTCGCGGTTGGCGACGATCCGCTGGACGGTCATCTCCTCTTCGGTGAGCGTTCCTGTCTTGTCCGTACAGATGACGTCGACCGAACCAAGCGCCTCGACGATCGGGAGTCGACGCACAAGCGCGTTCTGTTCTGCCATCCGACGGGCACCAAGCGCAAGCGAGAGTGTGACAACGGCGGGGAGTCCCTCAGGAACCGCGGAGACGGCGATCCCAACTGCCGTCAGGAAGACCTGCAGCGGTGGCGTGTCGCCGATCACGAGTTCCGTGATCGCGATGATCGAGACGACGCCAATGACACCGAGTGCGATGAGTTTGCCGAGGCGATCCATCTCTGCCTCGAAGGGAGTGTCGCGCTCCTCGGCTTCCTCTAAGGCCGTCGCGATCTGGCCGATCTCGGACTCGGGGCCAGTCTCGACGACGACGGCTCTCCCGGAGCCGCGCTCGATGACGGTGTCCTTGTAGAGCATGTTCTCGCGCTCGGCGAGCGACGTGTCTTCGTCGATCCCGCCAACCTCCTTCGAGACGCCGATGCTCTCGCCGGTCAGGGCCGCCTCATCGACGCTCAGGTTCGACTCCTCGACGATCCGCGCATCGGCGGGGACGATATCGCCCGACTCGACGAATATCACGTCGCCGGGCACGACGTTCGCGGCGTCGATCTCGGTCTTCTCGCCGCCGCGTCTGACGAGCGCGTACGTCGTCGACATCTCCTTTAACGCCTGAATGCTCTGTTCGGCCCGGTAGTCCTGGAAGAATCCGAAAACGGTAATGAAGACGACCACGCCGGCGATGACGGCGGCGTCGATCGTGTGGCCGACGAACGCCATCACTGCTGCGGCGACGATAAGCACCCAGATTAGTGCCGGTTTGTACTGATCGATAAAGATCGAAAGCGGCGAGATCCCCTCTTCGGCTTCGATCTCGTTTGGCCCCTCGCGATCGAGTCGCTCGCCGGCCTCGTCCGGATCCAGTCCCTGATCTGTCGTCTCAAGCGCCGAATAGACGTCCTCGAGCGATCGCGAGTGCCAATCGCTGTCGGATTCGGGCTCGGTTCGCTCGGACGCGTATTGCTCTTGACGTGACACGTGTGTCCCTTCGCTGTCAGTCCGTTAGTATTCAGTCGCCATTATCGTGAACTGGGAACATGCGCCCGTCCGAGACGGGATGGAATCCGGAGCGGGCGGCGCGACGCGATCGATCGTCCCATTGAGATCGACGCGTCGCCGGCGGCTCAATCCGTCGGCGAGAACGTGACGAGCCACTCGTCTTCGCCACGTTCCTCGGCGTCGACGGTGACTGTCTCACCGAGTGCAACCTCGTCGGCGTCCCGGAGCTGTCCGGTGAGCCGAACCCCCTCGTCGAACGTTGCGATGGCGACCGTGTACGGCGTCTCCTCGGCGAATTCCGGGATCGAGCTGAAGATCCGGGTCGAGGACGTTACCGTCGCCGTTTCCGAGAGCGACCGTTGCTCGAGCGTTCGGGTTCCACACTCCGGACACACCGTCCTGGGTGGCAGTCCGACCTGTCCACACTCCTCGCAGGCGAGGTAGATCGGCTCCCCGTCGTCGATCGCTTCGGCAAACTCGATGAACCAGGGCTGCATGGTTACACACCTCCTGTCCGCAGAACGTTCACAACGCAACTCGCGCCGCTGCCGCCGACCGTATGCGTGAGGCCGATCGTCGGCTCGTCGACCTGGTTCGGGTGTCGCCCCTCGAGCTGTTTGGTTATCTCGACGAGCTGGGCGACACCTGTCGCCCCGACGGGGTGGCCCTTCGCCAGGAGCCCACCCGACGTGTTGACGGGTATTCGGCCATCGACGGCGGTTTCGCCATCGACCGCGCCACGAGCCCCCTCGCCGCGCTCGAAGAAGCCAAGCGACTCGATCGCGAGGATCTCTGCGATCGTAAAACAGTCGTGGAGTTCGACGACGTCGACGTCGCCGGCTGTAATTCCAGCACGTTCGTAGGCGTCCTCAGCAGCCCGCTCTGCGGCACGGGTTCGCGCGATATCCGGCCGGTCCTGTAGAGCCAGTGAGTCACTCGACTGGCCGCTGCCGGCGAACGACACCTCGGTGTCGAGGCCGTGCTCGTCGGCGTACGCCTCGCTCACGAGGACGGCCGCGCTCGCACCGTCGGTGATCGGACAGCAGTCCTGGAGGGTCAGTGGCGTCGCGACGGGCGGCGACTCGAGGACGCTCTCGACGTCGGTCTCCTCCTGGCGCTGGGCGATCGGATTGGAGACACCGTTCTCGTAGTTTTTCACCGCGACGGCGGCGAGATCCTCCTGTGTCACGTCGAATTCGTCCATGTACGCCTGGGCCATCAGGGCATAGATTCCCGGAAACGTCAGCCCGGCCTCGTTCTCGTACTCGTTGTCCGCGGCGTTTGCGAGCGCATCGGTGACTTCGCCAAGTCCGCTCGCGTGCATCATTTCGACGCCGCCGACGAGCGCGACATCAGCATCGCCGGCTTCAATCGTCTGGGCACCCGATCGAGCCGCTGAACTCGCGGATGCACAGGCGCTCTCGGTCCGCATCGAGGCGGCTTCTCGTGCGCCGATGTAGTCGGCGAGCATCGCCCCGACGTGGGCCTGATCGTCGGTGAGGTCGCCGATAAAATTCCCGGCGTACAGTTCCTCGACGTCGTGAACAGACAGCGACGCGTCGTCGAGTGCATCGAGTGCAGCGTCAGTAAACAGTTCCCGAGTCGACGAGTCAGGATGTTCGCCAAACTCCGTGCTGGCGACGCCAGCGATCTGAACGGTCATGCGCCGGGTGCTACGACGATCCCGCTCTTAATACCCCCCGGAACCGACACCGAACCTGACTGGTCGTAAGCTGTGACTGACAGTCGTCTGTGCCGACACAAACGAATTTATCGGTCCTCATGGTAGCAGGCGATCGCTATGCTTGAAGACACGATTGCGATCGTGACCGGTGGCGCAGTCGGTATCGGAAAGGCGATTTCCGAACGGTTCGTCGAAGACGGCGCGACTGTCGTGATCGCCGATATCGACGACGACCAGGGCGCACAGACAGCGGACGAACTCGGCTGTGAATTCGAGCGGTGTGACGTCGCCGAGTACGAGCAAGTCGAGTCACTCGTCGAGGAAACCGTCGACGAACATGGCAGACTCGACGTCATCGTGAACAATGCCGGCGTCGCAAGCGAGACGTCGGTCGAGGAGATGAGCCTCGACGAGTGGGATACCGTCGTTGAGACCAACCTCGACGGCGTCATGCACGGCACGAAGGTCGCATTGCCCCACCTCAAAGAGTCGGAGGGCTGTGTAATCAACCTCGGGTCGATCTACGGACTGGTCGGTGGACAGGGTGCGGCCTCCTACTCCGCCGCGAAAGGCGGCGTCGTGAACTTCACCCAGCAGGTCGCGATCGACTACGCCGATCAGGGCGTCCGTGTCAACAGCATCTGTCCCGGCTTTGTCGAGACGCCGATGACGGAAGACCTACTGGAGGACGATCGCTTCTATCGCTTCATCGAACAGAAAACCCCAATGGATCGACACGGCCACCCAGAGGAAATCGCCCCGATGGCAGCGTTTTTAGCATCGGAGGACGCGTCGTTCATCACCGGTGCAAACATTCCGGTCGACGGCGGTTGGACCGCGTTCTGAAACCGCCGGCCGTCACGTCTGGTCGCTCGCCGGAGACAGCGTCGCCGCCATCGGGATGGTGTTTCGGGACTGGTACCTGCTGCCCAGTCGACGCGTCACTCCTCGGCAACGTCCCGTGCGAGTGTCACTGTCAGGGGCGACCGTCGCGTGACCCGCTCCGCGACGGACCCCATCAGTAACCGAGCCGCAAGCGATCGACCGTGGCTACCCATGACAATCTGGTCGTAGTCGTGGTCCTCGGCGTAGTCGATGATCTCCGCTTCTGGATCGCCGTAGGCAGTCACCGTCTCGACGGCGACACCGTGATCTTTGGCAACTGCCGTCGCCGACTCGAGGATCTCTTCGGCCGATCGCTCGTGTGCGGTCTGGATTTTATCGAGATACGTTCCCTCAATGTCGGCGCGAGAGCGATCGAACGGCAACTCGATCACGTGGAGTACGGTGTCTGTCCCATCGGGAAACGTCTCGCAAGCGTATGCAAGCGCTGCCTCGGCCTGTTCCGAGCCGTCGACCGGGACCAGCACCCGTCCGGGGAGATCTCGGTCGCGAAGCGAGGCCAGCGATTCAGGGACGATCGTCGTCGAAACGGGTGCGCGTCGAACGACAGCCTCGCTCACGTGGCCGAGGAACGGTCGAGTGATCGGTGATTCGCCGTGGCTCCCCATGACGACGTGGTCGATCGACTCCTCGGTGGCGATCGACAGAATCTCCGAATGTGGAGTTCCAGTGCGGCGGTCAGTCTGGAGTTTGCGACCGTGCTCGTCGGCCAGTTCGACCGCGCGTTCAAGGACGCGCTCGCCGCGTTCCGCTGGCGGCTGTGACTCTCCCACACTCGCGTGGTGATCGTGAGCAGGATCGGCGACGTACAGCGCGGTGAGCGATGCGTCCGGAAACGAGGGGAAACAGTACTCGAGGCCTGCATAGGACTGTTCGGAGCCGTCGATCGGAACGAGAACGTGTCGTGACATTGTCTCTGGGGGCGACCGAACGCCCGTTCGACCGTTCGACGATGATCGATATAAATCCGGATCCTCCGATGCGTTCGGTGCAACGGTTTTACGATCGCCGGCTTCACTGGCTTAGCTCTCCGCTCCGACGCTCGGTTGTCGGCCCGATCGAGTTGGAGTGGGAGGTCGCTACCGGGTCGGAGTATTATATCGGAAGTCAGTGTACGACGCCTATGAGCGATCGGATTCTCGTCCCGTACGATGGGTCCACACCGGCAGAGGAAGCGCTCGAATACGCGTTCGAGACGTTCCCCGACGCGTCCGTAACCGCGCTCTACGTCGTCCCGATTCCCGAAGGGTACTGGACTGCCTTCGAGGAGTCAGACGACGAATTTTCGTCCGACGATGTCGAGGAACGGGGACGTGATGTTCTCGAGACGGCAACGGAACTGGCAGCGGAGCACGACCGCGATATCGAGACCACAGTCGTCGTGGGCCAACCAGCGAGAGAGATCGTAACCCGGGCCGAGGAAAACCCGTACGAGACGATCGTCATGGGCAGCCACGGCCGGGAGGGCGTGTCCCGAATCCTGCTCGGGAGCATGGCGGAGACCGTCGTTCGTCGCTCACCGATCCCGGTCGTCGTCGTCCGGTAACTGGCCACGGGGGAGAGACAAACGGCTATCCGTCGTCGCCCAGTAGGTCAGGCTACGACGATCGATGACTTCGGATACCAACACGACCGACCCCATCCGGTCGATCCTCGTTCCGACGGTGGAACACTGCGGCGAAGGCGCACTAGAGCGTGCACTGCAACTGGCCGAGCAGGTCGGTGCGACCGTTCACGTCCTCACTGTCGTCGATACCGCGAACCCGTTTCGATTCGATGTGGACGAGGTCGTCAACCTCGATCGCGCGGCGACGCAACTCGTCGACGAAACCGCCGCGGCCACCGCCGGACGTGACGTCGACGTACGGGGAGCCGTCCGTCGCGGACGCCCGGCCAGAACCATCCTCGACTACGCCGAGACGAACGCAATCGACATGCTCGTCGTGGGTCGAACTGGCCGTGGTGGGGTCGTCGAGGCGCTGCGTGGCAACACCACTGATACTGATTAGCGTCGTCAATTACCGTCGATCGCCAGTAACGGGTCGGCGATCGGCGGTAACTACGGACACTAATCAGTATGAGACACTGCTCCGAGAGGCACCGATTCCAGTAGTCGTCGTTCCGGCCGGCGAGTCAGGCACTGTCCCGTCCAACGGCAGCGGGCCCGAGGAACAAAGCGGCACCGATGTAGCATCCGGCGGCAACAGCAACAGTGATTGAGAGCACAACGGGTGCCGGGACAGACCCCCTCGCTCCCGATCGGCCGGCAGCAGGCCTCCCGTCCGACCCCGCTCCAGTGAGACGAGAGTAGTGGCGTGGCTTTACTATCCCGGCGACCCATGTCAGCGGTATGTCCCGATCGATTCTCGTTCCTTACGATGGGTCCGCCCACGCACAGACCGCACTGGCGTACGCATTCGAGATGTTCCCAGACGCTCGACTCGTCCTCTTTCACGCGATCGATCCCTTCGAAAAGACAACGGAGAGCGACGACCGGTTGCCCCCGCTGACAGAAGAGTGGCGCGAGGAGAGAGAGGCCGAGGCGGCGGCGCTCTTCGAGGAGGCCGTCAGCGAGGTCGACGACCAGTCGGTGACGATCGAAACCGACACCTCGGTCGGCTCACCGGCCCAGGCGATCGTGGGCTACGCCGAAGATGCTGACATCGATGCGATCGTCATCGGAAGTCGCGGTCGAAGCCAGAATCCGGATATGCGACTCGGGAGTGTCGCCGAACTCGTGGTGAGACGGGCCGACGTTCCGGTTACTGTCGTTCGCTAACCCACTGCGTCGCGGATCTGCTGTAGTGGGTCAAAAAATACCCGCGTGTAGAGGTGTCGGTGACGAGCGTGGGTGGTGTCGGTGGCGAGCGTGGGTGGTGGCACTTACGATTCGTCGCGGACGACAGTAACGGTAACCGGTGCTCGACCGACGACGAGTTCCGCAGTGCTCCCGAGCAACAGGCGAGTCGGGCCAGTTCGGCCGTGACTGCCCATGACGATCGCATCGAACGCTCCCTCCTGGGCGTAGTCGACGATTTCGCGTGCTGGCTCGCCGACCCTGGACTCGGTCGAAAACTCCGCGTCGTAGTCGGTTGCCAGTTCGTGTGCTGACTCGAAAAGCCGTTCTTCCGCCGCTTCTGCGCGTTCGTACCACTCCTCGGAGCCGTGTGCTGGTTCGGTTCTGACGTCGGTGTCGATCGAGGAGCCGTAGCCGGGATCTCCGGGATCGATCACGTGAAGCGCAGTGACGGACGGATCATCGTGTGCGTCGAACGCGTACGCAAGCGCTCGTTCGGAAAGCGGCGATCCATCAACAGGGACGAGTAGGTGACGTGCCATCAGTCGATGTACGACACGGAGGGTGAAAGGAGTATCCTGTGTTTTCGTCAGTCGATGACGACATCCAGACGGTCATCCACATCAACAGGAATAAGACGACGTCACACCGAAGTCCGGTAATGATCGGTGACGGACTCGGTATCGTTCTCGCTGCCGGGCTGTTTACGGCGATCGTCTGTGGCGTCGGGACGCTGCCGTTCTTTTTCGTCGACGAGATCAGCGATCGGGTCACTGTCATTTTGTGGGGACTTGCAGGCGGCATCATGCTGTTTGCGTCCGTCTTCGGGTTCATTTTCGAGGGGCTCGGCGAGGGGACGATCACGCAGGTCGGCATCGGCCTCGCCGTCGGTGTCGCCCTGGTCGTCGTGGCCGATCGGATCATCACCGACCACGAGTTCGAGCCACGAGAGATGCCGGACGCGGACTTCCGCAAACTCGTCCTGATCGTCGGCGTATTGACAGTCCATAGTTTTCCTGAGGGGGTCGCACTCGGAGTCGCGTTCGCCGACCTCGGCGTCGAGGGCGATCTGCTAATCGGCGGACTTGCAGTTCCGGCGCTGGCGATCTTTATTACCGTCGCGATCTCGATCCAGAACATCCCCGAGGGGCTCGCCGTCGCCATCCCGCTGCACACGTATGGGGTCCCAAACTGGAAGATCTTCGGCTGGGCAGTCTTTTCGAGCATTCCACAGCCGATCGGCGCGGGTATCGCGTACGTCTTCGTCACGATCGCCCGTGAGTTTCTCCCCTTTGGGTTCGGGTTCGCTGCCGGCGCAATGATCTATCTTGTCTTACACGACATTTTCCCGGAGGCACTCGACCACGGCGCGGACCTTCCGGGACGCGGGCGTCGCGAACTGGTCGCCGGCATCAGCCTCGGCGTGGCGATCATGGTCCCCGTCATGGTTCTCACCGAGTAGCCGCTGAGACGGACTGCTGGCTCCCACCCACGGCCAAGCATTATTCCGACCGCCGTTGTACGTGGTGGCGCAGGGATCGACAACGGTGCCGATTCGCCCCCGCTGTGGGTGGCACGTCGGCGCGCCGTGATCGATATCTCCCACCACACCCATCATCATGAACTACACCGACTTCGTCGGACAGGTCCAGCACAAACTCGAGTACGCACAGTTCGGACAGGCCGTTCGGGCGACGCGGGCGGTCCTGACAACACTCGGCGAGCGGCTCCAGGAGGGGGAAGCGACCGATCTCGCCAGTCCGCTACCGATGGAGATCGATCGCTACCTGACCGAGGCCGACCACGGCCAGCGTTTCGACTATGACGAGTTTCTCGATCGGGTTGCCGACCGCGAGGGCGTCGATCGAGCGGACGCAAACTACCACGCCCAGCAGATCGTCGCCCTCGTCGCTGACGTCGTCCCCCAGGGGAACATCGAGAAAGCCGACGCACAGCTCCCACCCGAGTTCGACCCGCTCTTCGAGCTGATCGGAACCGACATCGATCGAGAGAGGTCGTGAGCCTCGACCCGCCACCGGACACCGCCGGCAGTACAGCGCCACGATCGACTCTCGGAGCTACCGACTCCCCTCGGCCACCGGGCCCGATCGCCCGCGTTCCCAGAACGAAACGGGCCGCCAGCGACTGGTACGACTCGCTCAGCGGGTGGTACGATACGATCGCCGATCCCTTCGAGCGGCCGGCTCGGAACGCCGGCCTCGAACTGCTCGACCCCAGGCCCGGTGACCGCGTCCTCGACGTGGGCTGTGGCACCGGTACCGCGCTCGTCCAGCTCGCACGGGCCGTCGGCCCCGACGGGACTGCCGTCGGAATCGACATCGCCGACGGAATGTGTCGCAAATCGCGAGCGAAACTCGCTGCGGCCGGACTCGATCAGGGGCTCGTCGTTGTGGGTGATGGGGAACGGCTGCCGGTTCGCGACGATGCGTTCGACGCAGTGTTTGGCAGTTTCGTCCTCGAACTCTTCGATACGCCCGCGCTGCCGATCGTTCTCGCGGAGTGGCGTCGCGTACTGGCTCCGGCAGGGCGACTCTGTGTCGTCTCGCTTTCCCGCCGTGGCGGTGGTCCGACCGTCGCACTTTACGAGTGGATTCACGATCGACTGCCGACGTACGTCGACTGCCGGCCGATCTACGTTCGCGAGACGCTTCGAGAGGCAGGCTTCCGGATCGTCGAGACGCGATCGATGGACACGTGGGGGCTCCCGGTCACCGTCGTGCTCGGCGACGTCGCACCGGTGGCGTAGCTGGCTCTGAACCACACCGTCCGGGCTCGCGGCGGCTGTCGCTTGCCTCCGGTACTTATTATCGTCCGTGTGGATGGTTGCCCCATGGACGGACTCCGCTGGGTCCAGCTACCCGACACCGAACGCAACGAGTTCCTCGGAAACGGTGGCACCGGCGTGCTCTCGTTTGCGACGGACACCGACGAACCGCCGGCATCGCTCCCGGTCTCCTACGGATTCGTTCCTGAGACCGGAGACTTCTACTTCCGGCTCTCCTTTCCGCCCGGGAGCACGAAAGAAGACGTCATCGACAACCCGGTTTCGTTCGTCGTCCACGAGGAGGCAGACGACGGCTGGCGAAGCGTCGTCGCGACGGGAGAACTCGAAGAACTGGCCGAGTTGCCGCCGGAGTCCGGTGCCGTCCAGCACATGTGGGCCGTCGACATCCCGTCAGTCGAAATCTTCGATCAGCCGCGATCGGAGGTCCCATTTCACGACTTTCGGCTCGTTCCGGCGTCGATAACGGGACGGAAGGAAGCGCTCTGAGGCGGACCGCTAGCCATCAGTTGGGGCGCACCCGGACTCGGGTCGGGGTGTCCCGATAGATCAATGAATCTACCCCGAGGTCAAGCCCCGAGGCAGTCACCTTGACAGTCTGTACACCAGACCGTCTGCATCGTCGGTTATCGACGTGGTGTTGGTCGGCGACCAGCTATCGGCTTCGCAGGTCACACACCCGGGCACTAAAGATATGAATTCTGGTAGCTTCTCGAAGCTATATTTTTCCAAGAAAGTAGGACACGGTTCTTTCTTTCGCTCCTGATCGCAGAACTCTGCTCCCGAAACCGATCAAAAGATGTTGCTACTGGTTTTAGAACGCATATGCAGAGGTAGATAGTCGACTATTCCGAGAAAAGTAGACAAAAGTACAGAGACGTGTCGATCGCCGACAACTGGAGAACACGGGGTCACGCGACCACCAGTAACGTTGTACAGTAAACCGGTACAAACGCGTTGTGCGCTCTTTACCGGCTTTTCACAGGACCGAAGCCGATCGTTCCCTCGATCCTGTTCGCCACCTGTCGACCGCTGAGCTCGACTTATTTATACGATAGCAAAGATAGTATTTTATATGATATATCACGACGGCGAACCGGAGCGATCGGGGTCCGAGCCAAGCCACCCGGAACCGATCGTGGCCGGAGACCGAAGCCGATAGCGATAGTTGCCACTGCTAGTCAGTGCACACCTGATCGCACGACAGCTATGCGATCAGTGTGTAACCAGTTTCACTTGTTACGATACGCCGTTCGATACCGACACCGACTGCAAAACTGCCGCGATCGCCCGATCAACACCAGCGCCCGACGGCCGCTACAGATCCAGTTCCATCTCCCGCTCGCCACGGTCGTCAACCGTCGTCTCGAAGCCGGCCGATCGGTAGAGATTCACCGCGATCCGGTTGGATCGTGAAACGGTGAGCCAGACGTGCGGTATCCCCTGCTCCTGGCCGAGTCCGAGCAGGCCCCGGATGAGTTGCGTTCCGTTCCCCGCCGCCTGATACTCCGGGTGGACGAAAATCGCCAGCTCCGCGATATCGTCGTACGGGACAAGCACTGCGTGCCCGATCACGTCGTCCCCGTGTCGGGCGACGACGTTGAACCCGTCCTCGAGGAGTCCATCGATCCAGTCGCGGATTCTGGACGTCTCGCGTGGGGGCACCCCTTGCGATCGCGACTCCTTGTCGAACCCCTCGTACATCTCCACGAGCGGGTCGTGATCGCCAGTGTACGCTTCGACCGTGATCGTTCGTCCCTCCTGGTCGGTCGCTGTGGTCGGCGGTCGTGGGAATCGCGTCTGTCGATCGGACGAGGAGGCCATACGAACTACTCGGGACCTCACCCTCCTAAGCGTGGTCCGCGTTCTCGATCGGTGGGAGCGGTGAGTCGATTGGAAAAAGTGTCAGATTTAGTATATAGTCCCGGGCGGATTCGAACCGCCGTCCTGAGCTCCAAAGGCTCAGATGATTGGCCACTACACCACGGGACTCTGTATCCGTGTTTTTCGCTCCTCGGTACAATAGTGTTACTTTTCGGGCTCGGTAGAAACCTCGATCGCACCCGCCTCCACGCGGCGGTGGCACGACCGACAGAGCGAGATGATATTCTCCAGTGTCTGTGCGTCGGCTGGCCGGTCGAACGATCGGACAGGCTGCAAGTGATGGATTCGGGGTTGCGTCCGAGTTGGGCAGCGTCTACACCACACAGTTGTCGCTCATACTCGTCTCGATTGATACTGATTAGTGTCCGTAGTTACCGCCGATCGCCAGTAACGGGTCGGCGATCG
>Ga0207421_10002547_pt1 | contig 22537 bp, 22 predicted proteins | sample SodLakKL_010_SED_4_FD_187542 | JGI IMG/M metagenome (GOLD analysis project Ga0207421, IMG submission 187542) | Alkaline sediment microbial communities from Lake Tanatar, Kulunda Steppe, Russia - 8KL_010_SED (SPAdes) (version 2) | ecosystem: Environmental > Aquatic > Non-marine Saline and...
GTCGGCCGTGGCGGGGTGACCGAAAGGCGCGGCCAGCGGCTACAGCGCCTTGGCGAGGGTCCCCAGGTACAGCTCGATGACCTTGGGGTCGTTCAGCAGCTCCTCACCGGTGCCGGTGTAGGCGTTCTGCCCCTGGTCGAGCACGTAGGCGCGGTCGCAGATCTGCAGGCAGGTCCGGGCGTTCTGCTCGACCATCACGATCGAGATGCCGGCGTCGTTGATCTCCGCGATGCGGCGGAACACGTCGTCCTGGTTGGCAGGCGACAACCCGGCCGACGGCTCGTCCAGGAACAGCACCGAGGGATCCATCATCAGCGCTCGGCCCATCGCCACCATCTGGCGCTCACCACCGGACAACGACCCGGCACGCTGCTTGGCACGCGACTTCAACAGCGGGAACAGCTCGCAGACGAAGGCGTACCGCTCGGACCAGAGCTTGGGCCGGAGGTAGAGGCCCATCTCGAGGTTCTCCTCGATGGTCAACGCGGCGAAGACGTTGCGGGTCTGGGGGACGTAGCTGACCCCCATCGACACGAGCTCGTGTCCGGGGTCGTTGGTGATGTTCTGCCCCCGCAGCGTGACCGTGCCGTCGGAGATCGGCACGAGGCCGAACATCGACTTGATCAGCGTGGACTTGCCGGCACCGTTGGGGCCGATGATGCCCACCAGTTCGTCCTCGTACAGCGTCAGGTCGCAGCCGTTGAGGATGTTGACGTCCGGCACGTACCCGGCGACGAGCTGGTCGGCGCGCAGGATCGGTTCCTCGCCGGGGTACGGGGATGCTGTGTCGACGTGGTCGCTCACGATGCGCGCCTCTCGTGTCGCTTCTTGCGGTGCGCGGGGTCTTCGGAGTGGGTCGCACCGAGGTAGGCGTCGATCACCGCGCGGTTCGAGCCGATCTCGGAGGGTCGGCCCTCAGCGATGACCTCGCCCTGCGCCAGACACACCACCCAGTCCGAGATGTCGAAGACCACGTCCATGTCGTGTTCGACGAACACCACCGTGCGGCCCTCGTTGTCCCTCAGCCCCTTCACGTGGTCCAGCAGGGACTGGGTCAGTGCTGGGTTCACCCCGGCCATGGGCTCATCGAGCATGACCAACGCCGGCTCCACCATCAGCGCACGCGCCATCTCCAGCAGCTTCCGCTGCCCACCCGACAGGGTGCCGGCGAACTCGTCACGCATGTGGTCGAGCTTGAAGCGCACCAGCAGCTCGTCCGCGCGCTCGGTGATCTCCTGCTCCTTCCCGCGCCACAGCGGGGCCACCAGGGCGGTCAGGAACCGTTCGCCGCTCTGTCCCGTGGCGGCCAGCTGCATGTTCTCCATCACGGTCATCCGCGACAGGGCTTTGGTCAGCTGGAAGGTGCGCACCATCCCCTTGCGGGCCACCAGGTGCGCCGGGACCCCGGCCAGGTCCTCACCGGCGAAGGTCCACTTCCCACGGTCGGGGGTGTCGAAGCCGGTCAGCAGGTTGAACAGCGTCGTCTTCCCCGCACCGTTGGGGCCGATGAGTCCGGTGATCAGGCCCCGGGGGATCTCGAGGTGGTCGACGTCGACCGCGGTGATGCCGCCGAAGGAGCGGCGCACGTCGCTGATGGTCAGCATCGGATCGGGCTTGGGAACGCCAGGCTCGGCGGCGACGCCTGCGAGGGGGTCGGTGCTGGGCTCAGGAGACATCGAGCTGCAACTCCTTCTTGTCGCCGAGGATCCCTTGCGGTCGGAAGATCATCAGCGCCATGAGCAGGACGCCGACGAAGGTCAGCGTGACGGCTCCGACGGCCTGGGCGCCGAAGAACTCCGGCAGCATGTCCGCGTCGGAGAAGCGTCGCAGGCCGCTCTGGAGGCTGCCGATCAGGAACCAGAAGATGATGGCGCCGACGATCGGGCCTCCGGTCGAGGCCGTCCCGCCCAGGATCAGGATCGCGAAGGCGAAGAAGGTGACCTGCGGCAGGAACGTGTCCGGCTGGACCGTCTGCAGCGACAACGCGAACAGCGCCCCGCCGAGGGAGCCGATCACCCCGCCGAGCACCAAGCTCTGCATCTTGTAGGAGAAGACGTTCTTCCCCAGGCTGCGGGCAGCGTCCTCATCCTCACGGATCGAGCGGATCACACGGCCCCACGGGCTACGGATCAACGCCCACACCAGCAGTGTCATGAGTGCGACCAACGACCAGCCGACGAGCATGACCCAGGCACGGTTCGGGCTCGCCGCCAGGGCACCGAAGTAGGTGCGTCCGTCGGGAAGGGGGTTGAGCGCGAAGAAGTCGCCGCCGAACTGTCGCAGGCCGAACACCCCGCCGGTGATCGGTTCGGCCGCGGTGCTGCGGACCAGCAGGCGGAGGATCTCGGCGGCCGCGATGGTGGTGATGGCGAGGTAATCCGCTCGCAGTCGCAGGGTCGGGACTCCCAGGATCAGCGCCAGGACGACCGCTGCCAGCATGCCCACCAGCACCCCAAGCCACAGCGGACCACCGAAGGTGGAGACCGTGATGGCGACACCGTAGGCGCCGACCAGCATGAACCCCGCCTGCCCGAAGTTGAGCAACCCCGTGAAGCCGAAGTGGATGTTCAGACCGATCGCGAGCAGGGCGTACGCCGCCGCGGTGGGGCCGAGGGCGGTCCTGAGCGCATCGAAGACGATGTCGGCGGCCATCAGCTCGTCTCCTTCCGGGGCGCGTTGGTCCGGTGCGAACTCCTGCTCATCCGATCCGCTCCTTCTGGCCGAGTAGGCCCTGTGGACGGACCAGCAGGATGATGATGAGCACGCCCAGTGCCCAGACCAGTTTCAACTGGCTGGAGAAGAAGACGGTGCTGACCTCGCTGACCAGACCGACGATCAGGCTGCCGAGCATCGCGCCGTACGCCGTGCCGAGCCCTCCCAGGATCACCCCGGCGAACATCAGCAGCAGCAAGCGGAACCCCATCAGGTAGTCGACGCTCTCGATCATCCCCAGGAAGATGCCGCCGACCGCCGTCAGCGCCCCACCCATGATCCACACCGACAGGATCACGCGCTGGACATCGATCCCCGAGGACTCCGCGAGGTCGCGGTTGTCGGCAACGGCGCGCATGCCCTTGCCGAGCCGGGTCCTGGTGAGCATCAGCGCGACGCCGACCAGGATCAGCACCGACAGCCCCATGACCCACAGTTCCACCGGCTGGACCCGGATCGGTCCGACCTGCATGGCGAGCTGGAGGGTGTAGTCGTTGTACGGGCGTCGCGAGCCCCCGAAGAAGAACAGGATGACGTGCCGGATGACGAAGGCCAGACCGATCGAGATGACCAGCATCGCGATCAGTCCGGTGCCTCGTCGACGCAGGGGTCGCCACAGGCCCGCATCGATGCCGCCGGAGAAGGCGGCGGTGAGGACGATCGCGATCAGCGCGGCGGGGATCAGGTGCAGGCCCACGATGACGTTGAAGGTGTAGGCCAGGAAGGCGCCGAGGGTGACGAGGTCGCCGTGTGCGAAGTTGATCAGCCCGGTCGTTCCGAAGATCAGCGACAGGCCGATCGCGGTCATGGCGATGATGAGGCCGAACTTCACGCCGTTGTAGGTGCTCTGCGCGAGCCGCTGGAGCAGGATGTTCCCGACCTCCTCGCGTTCCCCGAGCGCGAACAGGGCCGTGGCCGATGAACCCTCGCTGACCCTGATCTCGAGTTCCTGGCGCTCGGGGTTCCGCAACTCCACCCCTTCGGGCAAGGTGGCGGGGTCGAGCGTGACGAGGTAGGTGCCCTCTTCGGGAAGGTCGACCGACCATTCGCCATCGTCGTCGGTGGTGGCGACGCCGATCGGCTCACCATCCTCGGTGGCGACGCTGATGTCGACGCCGGCGACGCCGTCACCTTCGGCGACCAACCGACCGCCGATACTCTCCGAGGTCTGGGCGAGGGCAGCCGTGCCCAATGAGCCCAGAGCGGCGAACACCAGCAGGACGAGCAGGCCAAGGCGGCTGACACGCGTCACGCCGTCTCCTCACCATCGCAGAGGGGTCCGATACGACCCCAAGGAGCCCTCAGCGGCGCGGGAACACCGCTCTGACCGCGCGTACCCTAGCCGGGAGCCCATCATCCGCAACCGCGGAGTCGGCTGACCTCCTGCCGACGTAGTAGGTCGGGGCGGGGACGGCCGACTCTGCTTGACTGCGGCGGCCGCAGCCCACGGATGGCGATCGTGATGACGATGGTGACCACCACCGACTACCACACGGCCGGCGAGCCGTTCCGGATCGTCACGGCAGGCGTGGCGACACCACGTGGCCGCACGGTCGTCGAGCGACGCCGCTGGGCCCAGACCCACCTCGACGACGTGCGGGCGTTGCTGTGCCAGGAGCCGCGGGGCCACGCTGACATGTATGGGTGCTTCCTGACCCCACCGGACGATGATGACGGTGATCTCGGCACGGTGTTCTTCCACAACGACGGCTTCTCCACCGCCTGCGGGCACGGCACGATCGCGCTGGCCACCTGGGCGATCGAGACCGGGTTGGTCACCCCCGACCCTGGTGCCGCCGAGCACCGGGTCGTGATCGACGTCCCGTCGGGCCGGGTGGCGGCGGTCGTCGCCCTCGAGGACGGACGCCCGGCCGCGGTGCGGTTCCGCAACGTCGCATCCCTGGTCCACACCCTCGATGCCGAACTCGAGGTGGAAGGCCGGCGCCTCCACCTCGATGTCGCCTACGGCGGGGCGTTCTACGCCTCGATCGAGGCCGCACAGCTGGACCTGGAGGTCACACCGGAGCACCTGCCGGCGCTGATCCGCTGGGGTCGAGCGATCCAGGCTGCGGCCAACACCACGCTGGATCTCCGGCTCCCCGACGACAGCGGCGAGGTCGGGTTGTACGGCGTGATCTTCTTCGACCGGCTCGCTGTCGGGCACCAGCGCAACGTCACGGTGTTCGCCGATGGGCAGGTGGACCGCTCACCCTGCGGCAGTGGCACCTCGGCCCGTCTGGCGGTGATGGGCGAGCGCGGCGAGCTCGCGGTCGGCGAGACGCTCGTCCACGACTCGCTCGTGGGCACCCGCTTCCTCGGGCGGCTGGTGGGCTGCGACAGCGCCTCGGACGCCAGCAACCGCTGGGACACCGAGGTGGAGGGTCGCGCGGCCAGGACCGGCCAGCACACCTTCATCCTCGAGCCCGACGACGAGCTCGGTCTCGGTTTCGTTCTGCGGTGACCCGTGCCAGCCGGCGCGCAGCTGCGCCTGGGGGCGCACGGCTGCGATGGAGAGGAGAGCGCTGCCATGCAGGTGGTGAACCACGACGAGGTCTGGGAGCGGCTGCCGATGTCGGCGGCGATCGGCGCGCTGGAGGAGGCGATCGCCAGCGGCCAGCTCGGGACGACGCCGCCGCGGCAGCACGTCCACGCCGGGGACCAGGAGCTGCTGCTCATGCCGTCCTTCCTCGACGGCGGTGGCGGCGTGAAGCTGGTCGGAATCGACCCCGACAACACCGCGCGGGGGCTGCCCCGGATCCAGGGGGTGTTCGTGCTGTTCGATCCGCCCGGGCTCACCCCCTCCGCCGTCCTGGATGCCCGCGCGCTGACGGCGCTGCGGACGGCGGCGGTGTCGGGGCTGGCCACCCGGTACCTGGCGCGGCCCGATGTGAGCCGGCTGGTGATCCTCGGGGCGGGGCCCCAGGCCCACGCCCACCTGCTCGCGATGCACGCGCTGTTCGAGCTCAGCGAGGTGACGGTGGTGTCCCGGACGCGAGCGGGCGCTGAGGAGCTGGCGGCCCGGTCGCGCGAGGAACTCGGCCTGGCGGCGGCGGTCGCGGGGCCCGAGGCGGTGGCTGACGCCGACGTGATCTGCGCCTGCACGACCAGCCGCACCCCGGTGTTCGACGGTGCGCTGCTGCCCGAGGGGGTCCACGTCAACGCTGTCGGGGCGTACCGCCCCGATATGCAGGAGGTGGACGCGGCGACGGTGGCCGGCTCGGCGGTGGTGGTCGAGTCCCGCGAGGCGGCGCTGGCCGAGTCAGGTGACCTCATCGTGGCGGCGCGCGAGGCCGGCTGGGACCCGGCTGCGATCGCCGCCGACCTCGTCGAGGTGGTCCGCGACGGGGTGGCGGTACGCACTGCTGCGGCGCAGCGCACCCTGTTCGAGTCCGTGGGCATGGCGTTCGAGGACCTCGTCATCGCCCGCGCGGTGCTGGAGGCGCCCGCGTCCGGCCGCTGAGCCGGCGACCACCGGCAGTGCGTGATCGACGCGGGGCGTCGTTGTTCACCTCACCCGCCATGGGTGACGTGACGCCGGCGCGCGGCCACGTATCGTGTCCGCTGCGCGGCAGGTCCGGGCGCTCTGTCCGACCTGCGATCGAACGAAGGCGATCTCCATGAGCGACACCCCCGGACCTGACACACCCGGACCCGACACGCCCGTGCCCGGCGTTCCCGGTCCCAGCGGCTCCGGCTCGAGCGGGCCGCGGCCCGCCGATGGGCCTCCGGGGCCCCCGCCGCCACCCGGTGGTCCTGCCGCGGGGGCAGCGGGTGGTACGCCCGGGTCAGAGGGGCAGCCGCCACCGTCCGCGCCCGCGTCGGAGGACCCGACGGTCCCGATGACGCCGGCCGGGGATGACGGGCCCGGCGAGGCCGACCCCACCGTGGAGATGGACGCGACCACGCCGCCCGCCGAGAGCGGACCGCAGGGTCCGTCGGTGCTGCGCGGGGTGGTCACGGCCGCGGTCTCCGCCGCACCGGTCGAGGGTGCTTCCGTCGAGGTGGCCGACGCCGACGGCCGGGTCGTCGCGCGGGCCGTGACCGTCGCCGACGGCCGGTTCAGCACCCCGCAGCTGCCGGCAGGCAACTACCGGCTGACGGTCACCCGGGAGGGGTACCTCGCCGGTCACCAGGACCATGCCCATCCCGGCGGCCGGGTGCAGATCCAGTTGGAGCAGGCACGGATCACCGGGACGGTCACCGCGCAGGACGCCGGCCCGGACGAGCACGTCGTCGCCGAGGTGACGGCCCAGGATCCCGCCGGGCACGTCCGTGCCCGGACCTGGACCGACGGTTCCGGCCGGTTCGCGCTCGATGGCCTCACCGCGGGGAGCTACACCGTGACGGCGTCCTCCGACGGGTTCTTCACCACCCGCCAGGAGGTGCGACTGGATGCGTCGCTGACCCCGCTGGCGCTGGAGCTGGTTCCGGCCGAACTGCAGGGACAGGTGCTGGCCGAGTCCAACCGTGAGCCGGTGATGGACGCCCAGGCGAAGCTGCGGACCCCTGACGGCAGGTTGGTCGGGCAGTCGGTCACCGACCCGGCGGGTCGGTTCCTGATCCCCCTGTCGGACCTCGTCCCCCCGGCGGCCGTGCACGGGACCACCCACCACCTGGAGGTCTCTGCCACGGGCTTCGAGTCGAAGACCGTCGAGCTGTCGCTGAGCGACGAGCCGGCCGCTGAGGCCACCGTGTCGCTGGCCGCCACCAAGCGATCGCCGTGGATATGGGCCGGCATCGCCGCGGCGGTGCTCGCGCTCCTCGCGGTGGTGTTCGCCCTGTTCTCCACCGACGAGACGCTCGTCCCTGATCTGGTCGGAGCGACGATCGAGGAGGCTGCCGACCTCCTCGAGGCCGAGGAGCTCGTGCTGGGTGAGGTGACCTTCACCGACGCCGACCCGGACGCCGAGCCGGGCACGGTGCTCAGCTCCGACCCGGAGGCCGGGGAGGCGGTGGACGTCGGTGACGCGGTCGATCTGACCGCTGCGGACGACCCCGCCGAGGATCCGACCGTCGAGGTGCCGCGGGTCACCGGCCGGCAGGAGTCGGATGCGCTGCGCTTGCTGGACGCGCTGGGCTTCGACGTCGTCATCTCAAGGGTCGAGTCGCAGGAGCCGGCCGGCATCGTCGTCGCACAGGATCCCGCGCCGCGCACGGAGGTCCCCGTCGGGGACGAGGTGCGGATCGACATCAGCGAGGGCCCCGGCGAGGTGGCGCCGGAGCCGGAGCCGGAGCCGGAGCCCGAGCCGGAGCCGGAGCCCGAGCCGGAGCCGGAGCCGGAGCCCGAGCCGGAGCCGGAGCCGGAGCCGGAGCCCGAGCCGGAGCCCGAGCCGGAGCCCGAGCCGGAGCCGGAGCCCGAGCCGGAGCCGGAGCCCGAGCCCGAGAACGGCCCGGAGATGCCGGACATCGACCTCCCGGAGATCGACACCGACGGGATCGCCGGGTTCTTCGAGCGCCTCATCGAGTGGTTCCGGAGCCTCTTCGACCGCTGATGCTGCGGCACGATCGGCCCCCTCGCGCCAACACGGTGCGAGGGGGCGTCCTCGACGCCGTTGAGGCTCGTGACGATGATCCGACCTCGCCCAGGTCTGGCTGGCGGTCGGCCCCCTGGGGCTGGCCGGAGGTCTGTGGTCAGCCCACCGTCTCGGCGCGGACGGCTGAGACGACACCGAGCGCGATCAGCAGCTGGGCGGCGAGGTAGGTCAGCATCACCCAGAACCCGTGGGCCGGCAGCCGCACCAGACCGGCGACCGAGTCCAGTGCGATGAGCGCGTCGGACACCACGAACAGCACCGCCCCCACCGCGACCGTCCGGTTGACGCCGGTGGCGAGCACGGCCATCCCGACGATCACCACCGCGTACACGGTCACCGGCAGGCGCAGGTCGCCGAGGTGGTCCCACAGCACGACCAGCAGCCCCACCAGGACGGCGAGGTAGGGCAGGATGAGCAGCGGCCTGGAGAGCACGCTGTCGGCCCGCGATGGCCAGAACGCGACGCTGTAGGTCAGCTGGGCGATCAGGAAGGCGCCCAGGCCGGCGAGGAACCAGGCCTCGCCGCTCGGCATCAGCCCGAGGTCCCCCAGCCAGGACCACACCAGGCCGACCGCGACCAGGGTCCTGAACCTCCCGCTCGACGTCACGGTCAGGAACCACGCCAGCAGCGCCGGCATCAGCAGGGGTTTGGTCACCAGGTGCAGGGCCTCCTGGTCGAAGAGCTGTCCGGCGAGGTGCAGCATCGCGAGGGCGATGAACCCGGCGAACCAGGTCGGCTGTTGGACGGCCATGCTGTCCTCGGAGGGGGTGCGGGACACAACGGCGAGGTGGCAGCCTTCCACACCGGGCGCATGGCACGAGCGATCACCTACCTCGCGGCTTCCAGGGCTGCCCCGACGGAAGGGTTCCGGGTGCTCTCGGGTTCCCCGTGTGATCGCCCCGGTCGGGTAGCTGCCCGCCGGGCCGGGACCTGTGAGACGACACCGACCTGGAGCACCTCGATGCCACGAGCCTACGACGTCATCGTCATCGGCGCCGGCCCAGCCGGCGAGAACGCCGCCGACTACGCCAAGCAGCGTGGCCTGTCGGTCGCCATCGTCGAGTCCGATCTCGTCGGCGGCGAGTGCAGCTACTGGGGCTGCATGCCCTCCAAGGCGCTGTTGCGCCCGACCGAGGCCCTGGCGGCGGTCAAGCGCCTCCCGGCTGCAGCTGCGGCGGTCACCGGTGAGATCGACGTCGATGCCGTGCTGCGCAGCCGCGACGCCTTCACCTCCTCCTGGGAGGACGACGGGCAGGCGCAGTGGCTCGACTCGGTCGACGTCGAGCTGCTGCGGGGCCACGGCCGGCTCGCCGGTGAGCGGGTCGTCGAGGTCACCGCGACCGACGGCACCGTGACCCGATACGAGGCGACCCGCGGCGTCGTGATCGGGGTGGGGTCGAGGGCAGCGAGACCGCCGATCCCAGGCCTCGCAGAGGCTACGACGTGGGACAACCGCGATGTCACCGAGATCAAGGAGGTCCCAGACCGGCTGCTCGTGCTCGGTGGCGGGGTCATCGGGGTCGAGATGGCCCAGGCGGTGCGCCGGCTCGGCGCGTCCGAGGTGACGATCATCGAGATGCTGGACGGGCTGTTGGCCAACGAGGAGCCCTTCGTCAGTGATGAGCTCGTCGCGGCGCTGGAGGCCGACGGCGTCACGATCGAGCTCGGTGCCCGCGCCGAGCAGGTCGCTCGCGACGGCACCGACGGGCCCGTCACCGTCACTCTGGCCGACGGCCGGGAGCTGACCGGCGACGAGCTGCTGGTGGCCGTCGGCCGCCGGGCTCCGACCGACGACCTCGGGCTCGACACGATCGGGGTCGAGCCCGGCCGCGGCGGTTTCGTCGAGGTGGACGACCACCTGCGCGTGCCCGGTCACGACTGGCTCTACGTCGTCGGCGACGCGAACGCCCGCGCGCTGCTGACCCACCAGGGCAAGTACCAGGCCCGGCTGGTCGGCGACGCGCTGGCCGGGATCGACGTCGACCCGGCGTGGGCCGACCACGACGCCGTCCCCCGGGTGGTCTTCACCGACCCGCAGGTCGCTGCGGTTGGTCTGACCGAACGAGGCGCGCGGGAGGCCGGACGTGACGTCCTCGCGGTCAGCTTCAACCTGGGACACACCGCAGGTGGCGCGCTGCACGGCAAGGGCACCAGCGGTACGGCGCAGTTGGTGATCGACCGTGCACGTCGGACGATCATCGGCGCGACCTTCGTGGGTCCCGGGGTCGGGGAGCTGCTCCACGCCGCGACCATCGCGATCGTCAGCGAGGTCACCATCGACCGGCTGTGGCACGCCGTGCCGGCCTTCCCGACCATCTCCGAGGTGTGGCTCCGGCTGCTGGAGCAGGTGCGCGCCCGGGAGCTGTGAGTCCCGCTGCCGGCTCGCGGCACCTGGCGCACAGGACGTCGGGGGTCGCGGGTCGGAGACGGTGACGTCGGCACCATCGATGGAGAAGGCCCGGTGCAGGCGTGCGACCCATCGCAGCGTGTCGCCGGGAGCCAGCTCGCGCATCGTGACCACCGCACGGCGGGCCGGTTCGGTGTCGTAGCGCTAGCCGTCCCGCTCGAGCGCGGGGGCGAAGCCCCAGCACGAGCTGCACATCGGATCACCGACGTAGATGCACCCGAGGTCGGGCCGGGACGCGGGCCCCAGCTCCAGCGCCGGTTCGAGCGACGACAGGCTCTCCAGCGGTCAGTCCAACGCAGGTGCGGCTGGCAGGTCGAGGCCCGTGCCGACGAGGTGGTTGAAGTAGTTCGTCATGATCGTGCGGATCACCTCGGCGTAGCCCTCGAGGAGCTCCTTCTCGGACCACCCTGCGTCCACGGCGGTCTTCCGGGTCGCGTCCTCGACGTCGCCGGTGTTGGCGGCGATCTCGCGCGCGACGTCGAGCAGCGCGGTCAGTTTCTGGTCGTTCGGCAGGGCGCCCCGCCGGATGTCCTTGGTGGCCTCTTCGGAGTGCCCGGCGGCCTTGGCGGCGACGGTGTGGACGAAGACGCGGGGCACGGGGTCTCCAGTGGCGGCAGCGGTTGTGACAGTCAACGGCGGGAACCGACGGTCATCGGGAGGCCTTCCCCCGGATCCGACCTCGCGGATGCGACGAGCACGGCGAGCACGGCGAGGGAAGTGCCGAGCCCGATGATCTGTTCCCCCACCACACACGACGCCGGAGATCGGCGTGTGGAGGGAGACGACGTGACATCGTTCATCACCCGGCTCGCGATCGGCGCGGTGGCCGGCACCGTGGGTACCGTCACCATGGATCTCGTCTGGTACGGCCGCTACCGCCGGTCGGGTGGCGAGGGCGGGCCGCTGGAGTGGGAGTTCGCCGGTTCGGTCGATTCGTTCGAGCAGGCCTCGGCGCCGGGCAAGGTCGGCAAGCGGCTGGCGGACACGGTCGGGATCGAACTTTCGGATACCGCTGCCGCGACGACCACCAACGCCATGCACTGGCTGACCGGAGCGGGCTACGGCGTCGCTCATGCGGTGCTGCTGCACGACCGACCCCCGCTGGCCGCTGGCGCCGCGACCGGTGTTGGTGCCGTGGCGAACAGCTACGCCACCCTGGGCGCGATGGGCATCTACGATCCCATCTGGAAGTACGACGCCAGCACGATCGCCAAGGACGTCTCGGCCCACGTGGCCTTCGGGCTGGCCACGAGCCTCGCCTACCGAGGGCTGGTGGGACGACGCGGCTGAGGAGCGCGCCTTTGCCTCCCGCCGCAGCGCTGACGAGAGGCGCTGGACGCATGGAGCCGGTGGGCCGTCATGAGCCCGACCTCGCGTCAACTGCCGCTTGCAGAGCCCGCCGCAACTGCTCCATGGTCGGCGCCCCCTGTGGGCCGTCGGGGGTGTCGTAGACGCGACAGGCCAGACCGGTGGGTTCGTCGTCGGAGGCGAAGGGATCGATCCCGTCGATGAGCAGGGTGGGAGAGCCACGGAACCCGACCCTTTCGGCCTCCGCGGACGTCTCGACGTGGTGGTGGGCGATGTCGAGGTCGAGTGCATCCTCGAGCGCTCGGAGGCGCTGCCGCCTCTGCCCAGCACCGGGAGTTGCCGTTCGCGGCAGCTCGGCCGGTCGTGCCGTGTTGGTGCGTTCCTTCGTGTCTGAGCGGCAACCGCGATTCGGGCCATCACCTTCCGGCCGATCGTTCAACAGCGTGGTCCCGACGGACCTCCGGCTCGCTGGATGACGCCACCGTGCAGCGCGCCCCGCGCGCCGCCGCGACGACGTCGACCAGCAGAGCCGGTCGTCAGCGCTGGACATCCGGGTGAGGCCAACCGGGGAGTTCACCGGTGGTGGTGAGCTCTTCGGCGAGGTCGCGGACCTTGATGTTGGTCTGTTGTGAGACCGTAGTGAGGTGGTCGAAGGCTGCGCTGGCGGTGAGCTGGTGGCGTTCCATGAGGATGCCCTTGGCCTGTCCGATCACGTCGCGGGACTGCAGAGCGGCGTGGGCCCCTTCGTGTGCGATCGCTGCGGCGAGGCTGGCGGCGCATTGGGCGGCGAAGACCTCACCGAGGCCGATCGCTTCCTCGTCGAAGGCGTCGGGCCAGGTCGCGTACAGGTTGAGGGCACCGAAGCGGTCTCCCTCGCTGCGGTTGAGGAACAGCTGGTAGGACAGGACCCCGACCACGCCCAGGTCCTGGGCTCGGGCAGCGAACCCGGGCCAGCGTCCGTCCTCGCGGAGGTCCTGGGTGAGCACCCTCTGCTGTTCGAGTGCGGCGGTGAGGCAGGGGCCCCCCCCGGCCTCTTCCTGGGCGCGACCGAGCGAGAGGGCGCGTGGATGGCTGCACACGGGGGTGGTGACCCGGCGACCTTGGAGGAACATGATGTCGGCGATCTCACAGCCGGGGATCAGTTCTAGGCACAGATCGACCGCGGCCTGCAGGGTCTGGTCCACGGTGGACTGTCGGGAGGCCAGCTCACGCAGGGCCGACGCGAGCCTGAACACCTGCCGATCAGCACGGTGCTCGCTGGGGGGGGACGGCTCCAAACCAGGGCCTGACGGTGGTGAGCGTCGCCAGCCGCAGGATCGTCCACAGTGAAGAGCGCCCACGCTCAGGCTAGAGGTCGACCAGTACGGCCGAAAGGCCCCGATCGGCCCCCGCCGGGAACGGTAACGTCGACGTCCGTCGAGGAAACGGCGGCTGACCAGCGACGATGCAGCTGGAGCGCCGATGATCCCACCCACCGACCCCAGGGCCAGCGCAACCCCGCAGACCGGCCCCTACGCCCCACCACCAGCCCGGACCCCGACCCGCGGAGGTCAGGCCCACCTCCCCGAGGTGGACCACGTGGCCGAACTGTCAGCGATGGCCGTCTACCTGCGGGCACTCCAGGAGCACTACCGGGCCGAGCGCCGCCTGGCCGGCCGGGCCCGTGACGCCGCGGTCCGGGTCCAAGCCCTCGCCCACGCCTTGCACACCACGGCCCAACCCGAGCCCGACACCCTCGACCCCTGAACCGACCGGCGGCGACCAACGACCCGCAGGTGATCGGCCGTTGACTGCACCGCGGTCCGCGGTCGACACGAGGTCACTCGGACGGAGAGGGGTGGCGCACAGTCGCGCGGATGAAGCTGCGAACGTGCTCCTGTGGAGGTGTGCTGCGGCAGCTGGAGCGCTGCGATGACCTGCCCAGACAGGCGGCCCGGAGGGGCGTTCCGGACCGCCCGGAATCGTGGGCTGGGTCACGCCGGGGCGACGACCAGGTTGTCGACCACGTCGATGACCCCGAGGGTGTAGCGGGCGGCGAAGTAGACCGCGTTGCGTGTCCGCCAGTCGGGTACGAGGCCGTCCAGGGTGACGCGGCCGTTGACCACGGTGACGTCGATGTCGTTGGGGTCGATCAGGAAGCGCCGTTCGAACTCCGCTACGATGTCGTCCGCGATCGCGACGTCCACGGCGGTCTTGGTCGGTACGACCGCGAGTTCGTCGTCGGCACCGAGGACACCGCGCGACACCAGGACCACGTCGTCGACGAGGTCCTTCTGCCACAGGCTCGGCACGCTGCCTCGCAGGGTGACCCAGCCGCCGTCGACCGAGACCTCGATGCCGGTGTCGTCGATGTCGGGGTCGAGCAGGAGGCTGTTGCGGATGTCGTCGTGGATCTCGGTGTCGGTGGGGACCGTGACTGTGGCCGGGTAGCGCACCACGATGTCGTTGCGGACCTCGGCCACCTCACGGATGACCCGGGCGTCTTCCTCCGCGGCGTTGCGGGCCCGGTAGGTGGGCACACTCCCGCCGAGCACCACCGTGCCGTCCTTGACCTCCACGGTGACCTCGCTGGCATCGACCCGGGTGTCCCAGTACAACGAGTCCGTCACGTCTCGCTTGATGTCCTCATTCGTGCGCATGTCCTCAACTCCTTCTCGGCGCGTGCGGGGTCGGTCTTGCGGTCAACTGTTCTCGATCTTCCGACGGCCGGTCTCCTCGGTCTTGGGCAGCCGGATTCGCAGCACACCGCGGTCCAGCGACGCCTCGATCCCGTCCTCGTCGACCTGCTCCTCCAGATCAGGCAACGCAGGCGTCCACCCGCCGACCCCTGCTTCGGGTCGAGAGAGGCTGCCCAGCAGCTGGTCCCTGAAGCGGTCGAACTCCTCGAACAGATCGCTCGCCGACCGGGCCGGCTGGAGCGACGTGCGTGGCAGTCGTCCGTTCATCCGACGTCCCTCCCTCGTAGTTCGTGGTCCCGCGGTCGTCCGTTCCATCGAACTCCGAGGTCCTTCGAGAGTCGAGGCAGACATGGAAGGGCGCAACCCACCGGGGCCTGTCCGGAGGAGCGTGACCCTCCTGGTGGGGCATGGATGGCGGTGGACACAGCACACCCGTTCAGCACGCCAGTCGGCGTGTCGGCCACCACGGAAGCCACCGTCCACGCCCGATCCTCGCTGCCGCCAGGCTCTGGGACCGCGCGGAGGCGCGGTCCCCGGCCGGTGCATCAGCCGGGATCGCGGAGATGGCTGTGTCGCAGCCATCATCGCGATGGGGTGCTGCGCTGATGAACGCCCCAGCGAGCCCGTTACCACGCTGCCACCGATCGGTACTCGAAGCAGCCGCCGATAGAGCCGCCGAACGTCGACCGCCAGCGCATCCGACCTTCGACGATGCCGCCGAAGTCGGAGGTCCGCTCGGACGAGGGGGAGCCTTGCTCAGCGAGGACGGCACGACCGAGGAGTTGCTCGAACCCGTAGCACCCGCCAGCGACGGTGCCGCGGCCGTTGCACCTGGAACCACGTCGCTGGCGGAGCACCCTGGCCGCCGGGTCGGCCTCCTGCACCGCCGGTGACCGATGAGACGCTGACCGGTAGCGTCGGTGCGAGCCAGGGATGGGAGGGAACACGGACCGTGACGAGGCACGCAGGTTGCTCCGCGAGCACGACCATGCGCTGCTGCACACCTACCGCCGGGACGGGTCGCCCCGGATGTCGCCGGCTGACGCCGGTCGGAGTGATGAGTCCCGGACTGGATGATCGAGGAGGCAGTACATGGCCGCAGCTCCGGCGCCCGGGAGGGGTAGACGGCTCGGCCCTCAGGGCGCGCCGACGACCTCCCTGTCGGGCAACGAGGCCGCGAACGCGGACCGCAAGGTCAGGATGCGTCCGTCGCGAGAGCGCTGAGAACGCCGTGCCGGTCGGACCCTCGGCGCTGGAGAACACCGCCAGTGCCACACCGCTGAGGCAACCGGCAGGCACGGTCCGTGCGCGGTGGCACGCGCCGACCGGTGGGCGGCGGGGATGGCGGAGGTGGACGGGAATCGAACCCGCCAGAGGCGCACTGCGCCTCTCGCCGGTGTTGAAGACCGGGGGCCCCACCAGGGAACCGGACACCTCCGAGCACCTGCGTGCTCGGGTGGCACCGTAGCCACCGAGACGAGGATGTGGTCCTCAGGCCGAGGAGAGGGGCGGCGCGCCGTGGCCCGATGTCGTCGTGTGACGGTCGGTCCGCGGGTTGCTCGCGCACCGTGGTCGGACCTGTCCCTCGTGAGGTGCGCGAGCAACGCGGGGGAGGGTCGTGCTGCCGTCTGCCCGTCCGGCGGTCCGACGGAGCCGACCGCACCGATCGCACCCGTCGCTCGACCGAGCCCGGTGCCCATCCGCCATACTGGCCGCCGCGGCTGGACGCAGTGCTGCTCAGAGCGATCGAGGACCCATGTCGAACCCCACGCCGACGCAGCCACGCTTGACCGCCCTGAGCCACGGCGCCGGCTGTGCCTGCAAGCTGAGCCTGGATGAGCTGCAGGGGATCCTTGCGGGGGTCACCTGGCCGGAGCACGATGACCTGCTCGTCGGGCTGGCCAGCGGCGACGATGCGGCGGTGTGGCGCCAACCCGACGGCCGTGTGATGGTCGCCACCACGGACTTCTTCACCCCGCTGGTCGACGATCCGCGCGACTGGGGTCGGATCGCCGCGACCAACGCGGTCAGCGACGTCTACGCGATGGGTGCGACCCCGCGGGTCGCTCTGAACCTGGTGGGCTGGCCCCGCGACCTCGACTTCGACCTGCTCCGCGAGGTGCTGGACGGCGCGGTCGGGGTGGCCGCTGACGCCGGGTACGTGATCGCCGGTGGCCACTCGATCGACGCGGTCGAGCCGCTGTTCGGTCAGGTCGTGATCGGTGATGCCGACGAGGTGGACGTCCTGACCAACGCCCGTGCGGTACCAGGACAGGCGATCGTGCTGACCAAGCCGATCGGGACCGGGGTGGTGACCACCGCTCTGAAGCGGTCGGCGCCGCTGACCGCCGACGATGATGGCCCGCTCGCTGTGGCCTATCGCGCGGCGCTCCGGGAGATGACCCGCCTGAACCGTGACGCCGCTCGCATCGCCCGCGAGCAGGAGGCCACCGCCGCCACCGACGTCACCGGGTTCGGCCTGCTCGGCCACCTCCACCGGCTCGCCACCGCCAGCGGTCTCGCCGCGACCCTCCACGCGGCGCAGGTACCCCTCCTGCCCCACGTCGGTGAGCTGCTCGATGCCGGGTTCGTGCCCGGCGGCTCGCAGCGCAACGCCGAGCAGGCCGGCCGCTTCCTCACCGGTCAGCTGCCATCGGAGCGCACCCGGCTGCTGCTCGCCGACGCGCAGACCTCCGGTGGCCTGCTGTTCACCGTGGACGCCGCTCGTGCGGAGGCGGCCGTCGCGGCCCTGACCGGGCTCGGCCACGACGCGGCCGTGGTCGGCAGCACGCACGAGGGCGCGCCGGGCCAGCTGCGGGTGGTCGAGGGGTGAGCGATCCCCGCCGCGCGGTGCCGGCCCTCGGCCGCCTCCTCGACCGCCCGGCGGTGGTCGAGGCGATCGCCGAGCACGGCCGCGACCTCGTGGTCACCGCGCTGCGGGCCGCCTTGGACGAGGCCCGTCGGACCGCAACCGCCGGCGGCACGATCGAGGACGAGGGCGCGCTCATCGCCAGCGTGGTCGCCGCGCTCGATGGACGCCCGGCCCCCGAGCTCACCCCGGTGCTCAACGCCACCGGGGTCCTGCTCCACACCAACCTCGGTCGGGCCCCCCTCTCCGCCGAGGCGGTGGCCGCGCTGACCGCGGCGGCCGGCACCGTCGACCTCGAGGTGGACCTCGCCACCGGCGAACGGGGTGGCCGGGACGCGCCGGTCCGTGACCCGCTGACCCGACTGACGGGGGCCGAGGCGGCGTTCGCGGTCAACAACGGTGCGGCCGCGCTCGTGCTGGTGCTGAGCGCCCTGGCCGGTGACGGCGGCGTCGCGGTCAGCCGTGGCGAGCTGGTCGAGATCGGGGGGTCCTTCCGGATCCCCGACATCGTGCGCTCCGCCGGGACACAGCTCGTGGAGGTCGGCACCACCAACCGCACCCACATCGCGGACTACCGGACGGCGGTCGAGGCGGGAGCGAGCGCGATCCTGCGGGTGCACCCCAGCAACTTCCGGATGGATGGCTTCGTGCACCAGCCCACCACGGCAGAGCTCGTCGAGGTGGCGAGCACGGCCGGCGTGCCCTTCATCGACGACCTCGGCTCCGGGCTGCTGCGCGCGCATCCGGTGGCGGCTGACGAGCCGGTCGCCGCCGAGCGGCTCGCCGCCGGGGTGTCGGTGGTGGTGTTCTCCGGCGACAAGCTGCTCGGCGGTCCCCAGGCCGGCATCATCGCCGGCGAAGCGGCGCTGGTCGAGCGGTGCCGCCGCGCCCCCTTGGCGCGCGCGCTGCGGCTGGACAAGCTGGTTCTGGCCGCGCTCGCCGCGACCCTGTCCGCCTACGAGCGCGACGCCGCCGGACAGCTGCCCGTCTGGCGGATGGCCGAGGTGGATGTCACGACGCTGCGTGCCCGGGCCGAGGCGATCGTAGACGCCTGCGCCGACACGGGCGCCGAGGTGGTCGCGCTCGAGGCGGTGCTCGGCGGCGGCTCGACCCCGGGGGCCACGTTGCCGAGCGCCGGGGTGGCGCTCACCGGCCCCGCCGACCGGCTGGCCCGGCTGCTGCGCACCGGTAGCCCTGCGGCCGTGCCGCGGATCGTGGACGACCGGGTCGTACTCGACCTGCGGTCTGTCCCGCCGGCGTCTGACGGGCAGCTGATCGAGGCTGTCCGTGCCGCGATCGCGACGCTCGGCACCACCAACGGACCGGACACCGTGTGACGCAGGTCGTCGCCACCGCCGGGCACGTCGACCACGGCAAGAGCGCGCTGGTGCGTTCGCTCACGGGCCGCGAGCCCGACCGCCTCGATGAGGAGCGCCGCCGCGGGCTGACGATCGACCTCGGGTACGTGTGGACCGACCTGCACGCGGCCGGGCGGACCGTCACCGTCGCGTTCGTGGACGTGCCAGGCCACGACCGTTTCCTCACCAACATGCTGGCCGGCGTCGGCGCGGCGCACGAGGTGCTGTTCGTGGTCGCCGCCGACGACGGGTGGTCGGCCCAGTCCGAGGAGCACCTGGAGATCGTCACCGTGCTCGGTCGGCGCATCACCGCCGCCGTGGTCACCAAGGCCACCCCGGCCGGCCCGGCCCGCACGGCCGAAGTGGTCGAGGATGTCCGCGCGCGGTTGGCCCGCGTCGGGGCGGCAGCGGCACCGGTGCTGGCCGTGGACGCGCTCGACGGCCAGGGGCTCGACGAGCTGCGCACGACCCTCGTCCAGCGGTTGTCGCCGTCCCCCGGTGACGGGGCGGGAGACGACAGCGAGGGTTCGCGTCCGGGGGTGCCCCCTGCACCCGACGGGTCCTTCCCGCGGCTGTGGGTCGACCGCGTGTTCTCCGTCGCCGGGGCCGGAACCGTGGTCACGGGCACCCTGACGAGCGGGCAGCTCACGCGCGGCGAGCACCTCGTGGTGCTGCCCGGTCCGACCCGGGGCCGGATCCGCGATCTGCGCAGCCTGGAGGTCCAGGTCGAGGTCGCGATCGCGCCCGCGCGGGTCGCCGTGGCGTTGGCGGGCGTCGACAGCGAGCAGGTCGAACGCGGGGCGGCCCTGGTCGGGCTCCGCGGGGACGGTGCCCCCGCCGGGGTCGTGAGCGAGGCCATGGACGTGTGGCTGGAGGTCCTGGACCACGGTGCGGTCGGGCACCGGGGCGCGTGGCAGGTGCACCTGGGGACCGCGCACCGTCAGGCACGCGTGCTCCCGCTGCTCGGTGACCTGCAACCGGGTGAGCAGGGTCCCGCGCGCCTCGAGGTGACAGGGCCTGTACCGGTGCGGATCGGTGATCGGTTCGTGCTGCGGGAGGTCGGCCGGCGGGTCACTGCTGCCGGTGGCACGGTGCTGGAGCCCTTCCCGTCGCGGACCCGACGTGGGGTGAGCGAACGCCTCGAACACGCCGAGGCGCTGGAGGCGGTCCACGAGGCCGGTGATGTCGCGTCCCGTGCCGGTGCCCTGGTGGCGCTGCGTGGTGGTGCGACGGCGCTGGAGGGTCTCGAGGCCGCGTTCGGGCATCCCCTCGGTGCGGCGCTGGAGGGCTCCCGGCAGCTCAGGGTGGTCGACGAGGTGGTCGTCGAGCGGCAGCGCCTGGAGCGGTGGCAGGCAGCGGCCGTGGCGGCAGCCCGCGAGCGGACCGGGGACGATCCGGTGACCACCCACGACCAGCTGCTCGCCGCGGTCGAGGCCCACGGCTGCCCGAGGTCGCTGTGGCCGGCCGTGCTGCGTGCCATGGTCGCGTCCGGCGAGGTGGGCGAGGTCGGGGGACGGATCGTGCACCGCGACCATCTCGAGGTCTACCGGGCTGGCCGCCGGGCACGGCAGGAGCAGGTGCTGGCCGCGTTGGCCGGCCCCGAGCTCGCCTTCCTCGACATCGACCGAGTCGTCGCCGAGCATGGCGTGGCGCGCTTCGAGCTGCAACCGCTGCTCGACGAAGGACTGCTGCTGCAGCGCGACGGGTTGGTGTTCACCCCCGACACGGTCGAGCGGGCCGTCGAGGCGCTGGATGCCGGCCCGGGTGCCGGCGGGGCCCCGTTCACCGCCTCCGACGCGCGGCAGGCCTGGGGCCTGACCCGGCGTTTCGCCGTGCCCCTGCTCGAGCACCTGCGCGCGACCGGGCGCACCACCTTCGACGGCACGTCCCACCGTCGCGTGTCCGGCTGAACCCGGTCTCACCCGCACCGCCGACGCCGACCGGTTTCAGCGACGCCGGCCGCTGCCGGCGTGGGGGCACCGGGAGCTCAGCTGGGCGGTGCGAAGCGGCGCATGGTGGCACCCGCGGTCGCCTCCTCGAGCAGCTCCAGCGCCGCGTCGACCACCGCCCGCTGGCGTGTCCGATCACCGACCGGGCCGATCGTGCGCCCCATCAGGTGGGGCGTGACCAGCGTTCGTGGGACCTGCAGCTGCACCGCGCGGTGCTCGAAGGCGCGTATGAACACCGACACCGTGGCGATACCGATGGCCTCGAGGGCCCGTGCGACGAGTCCGACCGACCCGTGGCAGACCGGTCAGGTGGCGACCAGGAACGCGACGTCGACCTCGCGCTCGGCCATGTGCTCCGCCCAGCGGGGGGCCACCTGCTTCTCGAGCCGCCGCTGGGAGGTCGCCCCGGTGAAGGCGTAGTGCTCCTCCGCCAGCTGCACGCGGCCCTCGGTCGCAGCCGCCCGCAGGTGGGTGAGGGGGAAGACCGTGTCCGGATCGCGCTGGGCCGTGCGGGCGTCGTAGCCGGGATGGCGGGCGGTGAGCCGTTCGGGTGGGGTGTCCACCGCGATCGTCGACAGGGTCGGGGTCCCACGGAGGAAGTCCTGGATCATCGACAGCGACTCGGCCTGGGTCGGCCCGTCCGGTCCCATCGGGTCGTCGTCGCGGTCGAAGACACCGCCGGCGGTGATGAGTGCGAGACGCTGCTCGCCCAGCGGACCGCTGAGCGCGGTGAAGGGCGCATCGGCGACCGACGGCTCCACCGGTTCGGACGGGGCGTAGCCCGTGACCTGCAGCTCGACCAGTCGGGAGCGCAGCGCGTCGAGGTCGCCGGTGTCCACCACCTCGCCGACCGTCGTCAGCACCTCGGCGATCGCGTCGGCGGCCTGTGCGTCGTCGAGCTCGGCGAGGTACTTGAACTGCATGTCGGCGTGCTCGCCGTAGTAGAACGACTTCCGGAACGCCGCCATCGTCATGGGTTCGTCGACGGCGCCCGCTGCGGCGTCGTCCTGGTCGTGCTCGTCAGTCTCGCTCACGCCAGATCTCCTCGGCTCGCTGGAACTCGTCGAAGCTGCGGGGCCCGTTGCGTCGGAGCCGCTCGTCGAACGCCTCCCGGTCCTGGTCGCGGTACTCGAGCTGCTCGCTCGCATAGGCCGAGCGGCCCCCGCGGGCCGGACGCTGGCGGCGCTGCTGCTCGTAGCGGGTCAGGAAGGACTCGATGTTGGCTGCCGAGGTCCAGTCCGCACGGTAGATGAGCCGTCCGCCACGTCCGACCACGTAGGTCATGTTCGGTAGCAGCCCGTAGGCGTGGTGGGCGGTCCCGGCCAGGTCGTCGAGCAGGATCGGGCGGCGGATGCCGACCTCGTCACGTAGCAGCCGCGCGTTGGCCCGCTTCTCCTCGAAGGACCTGTGGTGGCCGACGCGCTCGCCAGGGTGGGCCTCACGGGTGTAGACGAAGTACCAGGCCACGTCGGGGTGGCGATCGGCCGCGTCGTCGAGCAGAGGACCCTCTGCTGCGCAGTAGGGTCAGGTGAAGGAGCCGAACTCGACCACCACGCTGCGGCGCTTCCAGATCGAGGACAGCGCGACCGACTCCCCGCTGTCCAGGCTGGTGGCGACGATCTCGGGGGCGGGCTCGCCGACGTGCAGCAGGTTCGGCCAGGCGGCGAACTCGCGCTCGTCCGCCCCGGTCGCGACGTAGCCGTCGAACGTCGGGTAGTTGTA
>Ga0207421_10002548_pt1 | contig 22535 bp, 15 predicted proteins | sample SodLakKL_010_SED_4_FD_187542 | JGI IMG/M metagenome (GOLD analysis project Ga0207421, IMG submission 187542) | Alkaline sediment microbial communities from Lake Tanatar, Kulunda Steppe, Russia - 8KL_010_SED (SPAdes) (version 2) | ecosystem: Environmental > Aquatic > Non-marine Saline and...
TCCTGGATGGATGGCAGTAGTCCGGAAAATTTTGAAATCAAACTCCAACCCTTAAACAAATGTGCTTAACCGGGTGTCCTGTTTTTGGGGTCCACTCCAATGTATTGAAAATTCAACACAGCAAATAGAATTTTTGAGATGAATATTCAATCTGTAATTATTAAAATTTTTTTGCCAATAGCATTATCAGTTTCAAATACCTTGCTCGGGTGTACTGCCAAGCGCGAGGCAATGGAACCAACTCAAGTTACCGAGCTCCCGGCATTTAAAAGTGAAGAAGACAAAGATTATCTGGAACTCATAGTTATGTTCCACCTGGAAGAAGATGGAACTATCAAGGATCTTCAAATGGTCGATTCAAGTGGAGATGTTCGTTGGGACAGCGCCGCAGCTGATTCCATGAAAAGCTGGCGTTTTCCCTCACCGTCTGACTCTGAGAGCAAAATCTTCACAAGAACGGTAAAAGTTGATATTATACCTGCTGAAATTCTGAATATTGCCGAGTTGCTGTTTCAAAATAAGAGTGATGCAGACCTGATCTACTCACGGCTCAGGGCGGGTAAGAGTTTCGAAAGTTTTGTTAAGGAAACGCAAGAAGGAGAGACCATTGCCATTGAGGGGCGTTTGATAGAAGGAGTAGAGTCAACAGAATATCCGGCTCAAGTTGCTAAGATACTTGTTAATTTGCAAGAAGGGCAATATTCCAGCCCTGTTGAACTGGGAGGAAAATATGCCATTTTTAAAAGATATGGTGATGACTTGCAAGACCAATAAAGCAGAAGCTTACACAGGCAACAGGCTGTTGTATAACTCACTTTTCGTTAATACAGGCTCATCAGCCAACTGGCTTTGTGTCCAGATAGTTTTTGAAGTTATTCCACGGAATGGTTCTTCATAAATCTGCTAAATGGGTTTTCTTGTTTCTGCGGGCTATTTCATAAGCGTCATGGTTTTCCTTTCGATGTAGTTACCCGAAGAAAGCTCGTAAATATATGTGCCTGAGGACAGGCCGGATGCATCGAACCGGACCTGGTGCGTGCCTGCCTGCTGCTCTTCCGAAACCAGTACAGAGACCGGACGTCCGAGTATGTCGTATACTGTAATCTGGACATGAGCTGTTTCAGGAAGCTCATAGGATATTCTGGTGTCGGGGTTGAACGGATTAGGGTAGTTCTGGTGCAGAACAAAAGCCAGAGGCCGGTCGCTGACGGGTTCAGTTGAAACCGGTTCCCTGACAGTCACACTGGCGGTATCAGAAAGCTCACCGTAATGGGTTACAATATAGCCCTCGCCGTAATCTGACGGCGCAAACCTGCCGGAAGCGTCAATATTGCCCTCCAGGTCTATAAGCTCCCAGGTAAATCCATCCTCTGCTCCCGGCAGGGCATAATCCCAATTGTCAATGAGACTCGCAGTGAACTGTTCTGTTTCAGAAGTGTCAATTACCGCCTCTTTTGGGGATATGCTGACGTGACTGGTAATTTCATCATAGTTTATCCTGGCAACGGCAAGAATTCCGTTAGCCACCGAGCGAAAGGTTCCCAGGCCGAAGGACCGGTCATGATCATTTACAGGTTCGTCTCTGACCACAAGTGTAGTTGATCCGCCGCCGTCAAGATTCACAGCGTTCCAGGCACCGATACCTTTCATAATATCAGCCATTTCCCTCATGGTTGCTCCACGCGAGTGGTGCTGCCTGCCATCAACGGCGACAAAATAGATTTTTGTACTGTCTTTGCTGAACCCGACAGCTGAGCGCGGGTGTCTCTCGCCAGAATGGTTTTCCCCGAAACCCTCAAATCCTACAAACTGGGTTGTTGCCCGTTCACCGTTGGTCAGCAGACGGGGGCCGCCACCCATCAGTTCGGAAATGGATTTTCCGGCCAGTTCTTCGTGCATAGAGGGCTGTACGCCGAGAGTTACGGTTACCTGATCACCTGCCGAGAGGTATTTATAGACAGAGTCGGCTATGGCATTGGTTCCGGTAAGGACATAAGTGTCTTCCTGAATAGTCATGCTTCCCTGATGGCGCTCTACTTCTGTAACTTCGAATGTTACAGGCCTGTTTGTTGCAATATCGTCCAGAGGAACAAGCCGCCATTCCGTAGTGGAAGCATCTGAACGGGTATCCGGAGCCAGGTAATGGTTGTAGATCACAAGTCCGCTGTCAACCGGCGCTCTGTTCAATCGCTCAATTTCATAGGTGTCACTATTTGGAAGCTCAATATGTCCGAAAAAATTGAGAATGTCTATTACCGGCTTGCCGTCATCGGTCATGCCAAACGACGAACGGTTGCGAAAGCCGCCAAATACATATTTGTTATCGATGATCTGACCGTTACGGAGCTTGTCAAAGGGATAACTTGTGCCATAATAATCACCGTTCAGAGCTCCGATCACAAGGTGGCCGTCACCTGTGTTGCGGTCCGACATGCTTTTCACCTGTTCGTTCGATGATATGAGCTGATCATTGGCCAGTACTGTGGTTAGAGAATTTTCCGGATGACTGATGTCAAATTCCAGAATTTCAATGTGAACAGGCTGCGACGGGTCATGGATGTGGATGTGAACGGCGCCGGGGCCTACAACGGTGCGTGTTGTGTCAGCTGCCTGAGCCGGTGGCAGCAAGAAAAGCGACAGGTATACAAGCGGAAATATGGAATAGCTGAGGTGGTTCAGTAACTTTTTTTTCATATGCATGATGAGGTGTTTTCAGGCGATCAATCGCCGGAGGTTGTTTGTCCCTGTTAATACTGAAACTGGTGCTTAGAGTAATTTCCGAAATATTGACTTACCAAACAACATCAAGCCTGTCCTGGTGAAATTTTAAGTCGATGGTTGTCAAAAATTCAGGTATGTGGTATATTTCAAATCTGATAATATCAGTGATATTTTTGAATGCCTGTTGTTTTCTAAAACAGGAGGTTGAAGCCTGATAAGGGTTCTTAGCTCAGTTGGTTAGAGCGCCACGTTGACATCGTGGAGGTCGGCAGTTCGAATCTGCCAGAACCCACTATACTCTTCGTTATATGTAATAAAACCAGTCATTTATGCACTTCTTTCGATTGGTCCAAAACCCGAAATTGACGAAATAAGACCGTGCAGTCCAGCGTCTGACCAGGTTCAAAAGGCCTGAGTTTGGGAAAATTCAGTCAGCTATTACCACAAGATAGTCACTATTTTGCCACAAATAGGTGAAGGCAGCCCCGCTTGCACAACTGCCGTTCCTGTAGTCGGGGATCATTAACCTGCATCAAGGTATACGGCAAACACCTGATTGCAGACTACCCTGAGTTTGTCTCCGGCAAAATTCTGTAATCTTTGAGACTAAAGGCCGGTATCACACAGCGATATTTTTTACATGCGAAACTTGATCACTGTGTCTGGATCTGCATTAATAAATAATTCCGGCTGCAAAAAATAATCTACGACCGGATGATATTGCAGAACTTATTGGCAGTTTTTTATATCCTGTTTACCGCTTCCGTGTGGACCGGCAAAACCGCTTCCATACAATACTATTTACTTTTTGTTAATAAAGAGCACCTGATACGAAACAGATGAAAATATAAGTTTCAGAGCGTCAAGTGTTGTAAAAACGAGGCTATGTGCATTGATTGTCTCGTGTGAAATTCAAAATTTTACTTAACAAAATTCAGAAGAAAACAAACAAACTAAAATCGTGCATACAGCACATCCGGTAATGTCAACAAAGACCGGATAATGTATTGAATTCTATCGATAATTTTAATTACAGGGACATTTTTTCTGGCGAACAGGGCTGTTGTTTATTGCATCATAAGCAACGGAAAACCAATGTCAATCAGTGTTTCCTGCAAGAGCATATGTGAAACAGAAATTTAATATAATCAGCCTGTCATTTCACAAACCATATCATTCGAAATTCCATAATCCCGAATACAGGTTACCAAGAAACATATACTAATCATGGCAATATTTGATTCATTTCTACCACGAATAAACAGAATCCGCATATTCTGGATCACAACGTTAATGCTGTTCGGGTTCACCAGCCTTTCAGTTGCGCAGACAGGCCGGATTGCCGGAACAGTCACTGCTGCCGATGATGGAGAGCCACTGGCTGGCGCTCACGTAATGGTAGTAGAAGAAGATGCCGGTGCAGCCGCTGATCCCGACGGAAACTTTTCCATCGTAAATATTCCTCCCGGAACTTATACAATTGAAGCTACTGCTGTCGGCTTCGCCTCAACAACCATTGAAGATGTCCGCGTCAATATCGACCAGACTACCAATGTGGATATTGAAATGCGTGAAGAAGAGTTTGTCGGCGAAGAAGTTGTTCTCGTGGATGAGCGACCGGTTGTAGAAAGGGACGTGTCTTCCAGTCGGGCCAATATCAGTTCTGCAGATATGGAAAGCTTGCCTGTGGTAGATGTTTCTGATGCGATCGGGTTGCAGGCTGGTATTCAGGGACTGGATGTCCGTGGTCTGGGCTCGCAGTACATGCAATTTCAGGTTGGCGGTTTCAGTATGCGTGATGAACGCGACAACACTCCGTACACTGCCATCAGCATGACTTCTGTAGCGGAAATGCAGGTGCAGACCGGTGGTTTCAACGCCGAATACGGCAATGTACAGTCCGGTGTCGTTAATGTTGTGACACGTTCGGGGGACAGGGATAACTACAATGCAGATGTGATCTTTCGTTACAGCCCGCCCGGCAAGAAGAATTTCGGGCCCTCACCCAATGACCCCGAATCCTTTTTCATGCGTCCCTATCTTGATGATGATGTCGCCTGGGATGGTACTGACAGTGGCGCATGGGACCGGTATACCCAAAGAAAATACCCAGAATTTGAAGGCTGGAGAAATGTTGAGCAGTCCAACTTGACGCCTGACTCGGAATATTACGGTCTCTCCGCTACAGCAGCCCAGCGCTTGTTTGAGCATGAGCACAGAAAAGATTTTGCCATCACAGAACCGGATTATGATCTTGACCTTGGATTTGGTGGTCCGGTGCCTTACGTCGGTGAATATCTCGGGAATCTCCGCTTCTGGGCTTCACACCGGCGCACCCAGGAAATGTATCTATTTCCGCTTTCTGAAGACCGGTACCAGGATCACAGTACACACATCAAGCTGACCTCCGATGTTATCGAAGGTGCAGGTATGACACTGGATATTGAAGCACTGTTTGGCTCTCAGACCGGCACAAATAACAACAATACCGGACAACCCGGAATTTTCCGGGGTGCAGGCGGAATAGCGGCAGCACCAAATCAGCACTCCTACCAGCGCTCTGTTGTGTTCTCAAGTGACTATTTCGCTCCAACAGAGGTTGATCGGTTTATGATCGGAGCCAATTTCACCCGAATGGTGACAGACGATACTTTTTATGATATCTCTTTGAGCCACTTCCAGTCTGACTATGACACCAATCCCAATCCGCTTCGGAGTGATGAGACTGTTGCCGTTTTCGGAAATGACTACGAAGCAGATGAAGCTCCCTTCGGATTTCAGCCCGAACCCTCATCGGGTATCGGTACCGGTATGAGGATGGGAGTTGGCATGAGCAACTCCAGAGACAGCAGCCGTGTCAGCTATCAGACAGCCGAATTTGATCTTACAAGCCAGCTGACGCATTTCATGCAGATCAAAACGGGTGCCGAGTTTGTCCGGACGCACAGCCAGGTTAACTATGCAGCTGTGGACGAGTTCCTTCAGGCCGGAAGAACAGCCTCGCGATGGGATAAAAAACCTTTGCGCGGCGGACTTTATGCCCAGACCACATTGGAATTTGAAGGCATGGTGGCAAACATTGGCTTGCGTGCAGATTACCACTACGCGAACACGACATGGTACGATTTTGACCCGTTTGACCCGGCACTGGGCCCGGGCAATATTGATAGGATGGATGATTTGCTCGAGACGACGGACACCGATCATCAGGTGTTCCTCAGTCCGCGCCTTGGTGTCTCTTTTCCGATTACCGTGGAAAGCAAGCTTTTCTTCAATTACGGGCATTTCAGGTCAATGCCGACACCGGAAAACCTTTATATGATCCGAAGAGAAACCCTTGAAGACCGTGTGGCCCGGATTGCCAATCCCAATATGCCGCTTCCGCAAACAGTAGCATATGAACTCGGATATGAGCACAGTTTGATGGATCAGTACCTGATCAGGATAACTGGTTACTATTCCGACATGAGAAATCATACGGAGCTGGTGGATTATGTCAGCGCCGATGACCGGGTCAGCTACAGCATTAGTGAACCTAACTGGTATCGCGACCACAGAGGTTTTGAGGTCACGCTGGAACGGGGCGAGGGACGATTCTTCACAGGATTTGTCAATTACACTTATATGGTAACTTCCCAGGGCAGGTTCGGTTTCCCGTGGCAATATGAGAACCCTGCAGAGCAGCGCCAGCAGGAACGTCAGTATGAACCCGCCGAAACCCGGCCGGTTGCCCGTCCGTACGCACGTGTCAATCTGGACTTCCACACTCCGGCAGATTTCGGACCTGAGTGGGGCGGTTTCAATCCGCTCGAACGCTGGAATATTAACCTGCTTGCAAACTGGCAGGCAGGCCGATGGCTGACATGGACCGGCCCTGGTGCAGCCCCTCCGGGTGTTTCCAACAACATTCAGTGGAGAGATGAATTCAATATTGACATGCGAATTTCCCGTGACTTTGAAATGCAGGGAACGCGTATCAGGCTCTTTGCTGACGTCAGCAACGTCCTGAATACCAAGCGGATGTCACAGTGGGCAAGCTACGGTTTCGAGGACGGTGATGACTACAACCGCTACATGCAGTCGCTGCACCTTCCGGCCGGGCATGAAGACGAAATGATGTACGAATATGTACCAGGCGATGATCAACCCGGTGATTTCCGGGAGCTGGACAAGGACTTCGTCCCCATCGAAGCCCGGTCGACTGTCAGCAGTGATGAGATCTCATCACCCAACGAAAGGGCTCTGTACTATGACACCGGGACGGACGAATATTTCCAGTGGAGTGATCAGGAAGGTGATTTCATTCCGGCGGATGAAGACCATGTGGATCATGTTCTTGACAACAACAAGTATATCGAAATGCCCAACCATCAGTCATTCACATTCCTGAATCCGCGCAATGTCTTCTTTGGTATCCGGGTTCAGTTCTGATATCACCGCCTGCAGCCATTACGCACAACATTCTCACTGTTTTAACTATATATACACTGAATTATCCAATGATGAATTATTTGAATAAAGCATCTCTGATCTTACTATTGGTTACTCCTGTCTTTCTGGTCTTGACGACACAGACGGCAGAGTCACAGCAGACACGCTGGATGAACGCCGGATCATTGCATAACTGGTACTCCGAAATCCACTCGGAGAGAGAGCACGGACTCAGGCAGGAGCAGCAGTTCGGACTCCGCTGGCCCGCTATTTTCCAGTATCAGGATTCCCAGGCATTCAAGGGATGGTGGATAGGTGTCGGTTCGTTTGATGACGGGGTCAGGGATCCCTATACGCCAAGAGTGATTCATGCCGGCCCCCGTGTTACCGGAGAAGATTATTTCGAAGCCTCGGAGTTTAATCTGGTATCCCGGATTCCACAGCCCGAAGTACTTGTGGACGGTCTGCCGAGTTTTCTTGAATCCGTAGAACCGGACGAGGTGGATCCGGACATGCCCGCCGATCTTATGATCTCCAACACCATCGAGACCGCAATGGGTATAGAGGTGGAACGGAATATCTATCAGTTCAGCCAGGAGTTTCATGACAACTACCATATCATGGAATACACCTATACGAACAGGACCGGCGAGACCGGTGAAACCGGAATTTTCGACGATATTCCTGAACAGACTCTTGAGGATGCCTATTTCTTTCACATCTTCAGGTATTCCCCCGTGCGCAAGACGCGGTATATGGTAGGAAATGCCTCCGGCTGGGGTATAAACACCATGATTGACCGTGTTGGAGACGGCATTGACGGTGAAGTCGGAGATCCCATGCGTGCACAGTTCGCATGGCACGGTTATTTCCCCGACCGTGATGTGGATTACGATAATATCGGGGCGCCGATGATTGAACCCAATACCGTCGGCGGATATATGAGCGAAGCTGACTCTACGGGAAGACTGGGAGCATATCAGTTCCCCGGTTTTGCAACGATTCATGCCGACGAGTCTCCTGATAATCCGGCGGACGATCCGGCGCAGCCCTCTACTCAGAGCTATGTTCATTCCGATGATGACCGGACTTCAGGCAACGATCCGTTCAACCGTGCTGAAATGCAGCGGGAATATAACCTGATGACCGAGGGTATCGGCTCGCGGCACGCATGGGATGTAGAGAGCGACGGCGATTTTGCCAATCAGCGCAGTGCCCCGAACATGGGAGCATCCGGTGGTCATTCAGCGACCAAAGGCTATGGCCCGTATACACTGGAACCCGGAGAGTCGGTACGCATTGTATGGGTTGAAGGTGTGTCCGGTTTGAGTGAAGAGAAAGCAGAAGAGGTCGGGCGCGCCTTCAAGGCATATTTCGAAGATACCGGCGATGATCAGTATGAAAATATTGACGGTGAAGTGGTCACCATGGATGAGGAAGAAAAAAACCGATGGGTGCTGACAGGCCGTGACTCGCTGCTGCAGACCTTTGAGCGGGCCATCGCCAACTATGAAAGTGAATTTGACATTCCCGCACCTCCGGATCCGCCAAGCATGGTAGAGGTAAATTCCGGTGGTGACGCAATTTTTCTTGACTGGTCTTATGATGGTGACATAAGTGAGGTATCCCACTTTGAAATTTACCGGGCCGAGTCTTCCTTCGACAGTACACATACAAAGATTCACAGAGCAGAACCCGATGAAAGATCATTTGAAGATCCGGAACCGGTCCGCGGCCGGGATTATTACTACTACATCACCGCCGTGGGTTTTGAGGAAGACAATACCGGTGATGTGATGACTCCTGATGATGTCGCTCTGCGAAGCAGCCGTTATTACACTCAATCCTATGACCCGGCACGCTTGCAGCGGGCACCCGGTGAGGCCATGGAACAGATAGCCATTGCTCCGAATCCGTATGTAAGAACCAACGAAACGGAACTTAGTCTGGCTGATCGTGATGAGGTAGCATTTTTTGATGTGCCCGGCGAGGCAGACATCAGAATATATACCGAACTAGGAGAGCATGTCAGAACCATAGAACACCGTGACGGAAGTGGTGACGCCTTCTGGGATCTTCAGACCGAATCACGGCAGATGGTTGCCAGCGGAATATATCTGGTCGTTTTTGAAAACCTGGAAACCGGTGAGTCCATAACTAAAAAACTGGTCGTGATTTATTGATCACAGCCGGTCAATAACACAAACACAGACCGTTAAAGTCCAATTCTTAATTAACCAAAGGATATTTACCGTGAAGCTGAAATCATTACTTACAACGCTTTCAATCTTTGCCCTCTCTGCAGCATTGCTTGTTGATGCCGATGCACAGCCCAGAGATAAAAGGGCTCAGACTACGATGAAGTTTCTCAGTGTTTCCACCAATGCCAGGGCAACAGGAATGGGAACGGCTGTTACAGCCATAGAAACGAAATCCTCCTACGGCCAGTTCTACAATCCGGCAACCATTGCCCGGCTCGACAGAAGCTTTGATGCTTCTTTCGGCCTCGTGAACTGGATCGCAGATATCGACTACAACATGGGAAGTGTCGCATGGAGACCAGCAGACGGCCGCTATGGCGTTTTCGGGTTGCAGTTCGTATCCACCGACTATGGCGAAATTGACGAAACCATACTCGGCGCTGGAGAAAAAGGATATTACAGACTCGGCACGTTCCGGCCCAATGCATGGGCAGCCGGAATTTCCTATGCAAGAGCTCTGACCGGCCGTTTTTCCGTCGGTGCAAACCTGAAATATGCCAACCTCGATCTTGGAACCGGAACGCACGGCTTGTCGGGCGACGGTGACCTGGAGCGCAGCGACTACGAAGAAGGGACCATGGTTGTGGATTTTGGTGTTCACTACCAGACCGGATTTGAAAGTCTGAACTTCGCGATGTCAGTCCGCAATTTTGCACCTGATATCAGTTTTAACGAGGAAGACAGCGAACTCCCGCTGACATTCCGCATAGGTGTTGCCATGGATATGATGGATCTGTTCGACGGCATTGATCAGAATATGCACTCGTTCAATCTCAGTATTGATGCCAATCGTCCCCGTGATTTTGACGAACAGCTGATCATCGGAGGTGAATATACCTTCATGAACGCATTTTCAGTCAGAGCCGGATACGGTTTCCCGACAGACACCGAGCAGATATCAGCCGGCTTTGGTATACGTCAGAGTCTGGGATCCGTGGAGTTGAGTATAGATTACTCCTATACCACATTTGACGTCTTTGATAATGTCGACACCTTCTCCATTCAGCTTGGATTCTAACGATTACTACATACGTTTATTCAGATATTCCTAATTATTGACTTTCTACCATGCTAAAATTCAAGTTTCAGTTTCTGCTTCCCGTTGCAATTTTCCTCATTTCAGGAATTTTGTACGGATGTGACGATGACAGCAATACTATTTTTGATCCGGACAAGGAAATGGATCCGGATCCCGAGATTCAGCAGGTTGTGCCTGAAAACGAGGCCTTTGCCGGAGTCGGTTCCGTTACACTGGAAGGAATCGAACCCGTTGTCATCTACGGTGAAAATTTCGGCAATGACAAAGACCGGGTTGATGTATACTTTGGTGAGAGCCAGGCTGAAGTTCTTGAACTGCACGAAGACCGCGTTATTGTAACTCCACCAGATGACCCGGGTGAGGAACGCAAAATTCGTGTCTCGGTCATCGGTGCTGAAAAATACTCTGAGGTAGACTACGAACTGGTTCCCATTTTCGAAACATTTCCGGGCCTGGAAGATGCTGATGAACCCCGTGGTATGACGACAGATCCCGATGGAGTGCTCTACGCAGCCAACATAGTCAGTGATGCTTTCGACGGTGTGGACCGCTTTTTCCGGGATGGCAGCAGTGAAAAGATTATCGAACCGGAGAACTGGTCCTATCTGCGTCTGCGACATGGACCCGATGATGCCATCTACCTGCTGAGAGGAGGAACAATCCCTATCGTCTATCGCGCTGAAGAGGGCCAGGATTCTCCTGATGTAATATCAGGACCGGCCCATGGCCTGGCGTTGCAGGATCTGGATTTTGACAGCAACGAAAACCTGTGGACCGGTGGTCTGAATCATGGGGACGACGATCAGGATATCCTGAGAATTGACATTTATGGGGATCCCAATGATCCGGAACATTTCCGGTTTGAGGGCGATATTCATGCCATCAGGGCATATCAGGGAGACTTGTATGTCAGTGCCCAGCGGTATGAAGATGATGATGCCAATGATCCGAATCAATCAGGTGTCTGGAGACTGCCGATTGACGGCAATGATGAGCTTGGTGATGAGGAACTGTTCGTCGAAATGCCTGATCCGGAAGAGTACATTCGCAAGATTACCTTCACCGAAGCCGGTCAGCTGGTTGCGGCAACCACCACGGCGGAATCGATATATATCCATCGCGACCAGGAGCTCGAACCGCTTTATCCGGGTGTCATCCCGCCGGGTGCATTTAACTTTGCCGTATCATCCAAAGATAAAGAGCAGCTTATTGTCGGCATTCAGGGAACCACCATTGACGGCCGGACATCCGAAGACAAAATGATTATTCTTGAAATGAATCAGGAAATGGCTCCCTTTTACGGCTCAAGATGATCAGGGTTCATTTTCTGACGTACATGGTTTCCGGATGTAATCTCTTATACCGAAATCCGGTTTAGTCCGGAAGCAAGACCGCCGGGAATACATTATTAGTCCCGTACATTTTGATTTTGTTCCCTGTGACAGGTAAACACCCGAAAGTCACAGATTTATGGAATGAAGTCAGCATGTACGGGATTTTTTTTGCAGTCCTCTGTGAGAAGCCGGAGCGTTTTTAATTCAGGAAACGCGGAATGTTGTGTATCTTAGGCATGTTTTGAGACACATACCGGCACAATCAGGCATTATATACGTTAATAAGCCATGCAGATGTGGTTGTCATGCTGATGTGCTTACTGATGTAACGTTTTCATTAAAAAAACCGACGATTATTTTCATGAATACCCTGTTTCAAAGAGAATATTTTGAGCATCGTCACAATGGACCGGACCACTCTGAAATAAATAACATGCTGGAGACGGTCAGATGCGCTTCACTGGATGAACTGATTGAGCAGACAGTACCGGAAAATATCAGGCTTAAAACCGGTTTGAATTTGCCGGAACCGCTCAGTGAGCACCATTTTATCAAAGAGTTTCGCAAGATCGCCTCAAAAAACCGGTTGTTTCAAAACTATATCGGAATGGGGTATTATGATTCCATCACACCGGCGGTCATTCAGCGCAATATTCTTGAAAATCCCGGATGGTATACCGCTTACACACCGTATCAGGCTGAAATTTCACAGGGCAGGCTTGAAGCGCTTGTCAACTACCAGACCATGGTGATGGATCTGACAGGGATGGAGATAGCCAATGCTTCGCTGCTCGATGAGGCTACGGCAGCTGCTGAAGCAATGACGCTGCTCCGTGATACCCGCAAGGGAATCAGGAAGAAAGGGACGCGATTTTTTGTCTCCGAATTATGTTTTCCGCAGACCATAGACGTACTCAGGACACGGGCTGAGTATATGGGAATTGAGCTGCTGATTGATCATCCGGATAATCTCGATGTAACCGATGAAAAGCTATTTGGTGTTTTGCTGCAGCACCCCGATTCAAACGGGGCGATAAATGACATCCGTCCTGTAATCGAATCGGCCAATGAGTATCAGGTCGGTGTTGCCGTTGCAGCAGATTTGCTTAGCCTTGCTTTGATCACACCTCCGGGAGAAATGGGGGCCGATGTAGTCATTGGAAATACCCAGCGGTTTGGAGTGCCTCTTGGCTATGGCGGGCCGCATGCTGCATATTTTGCTACAAAAGATGTCTTCAAGCGTCAGGTGCCGGGACGTATCATCGGTGTTTCCAGAGACAAGGAGGGAAACCCAGCATACAGAATGGCGCTGCAGACCAGGGAGCAGCATATTAGAAGAGAAAAGGCGACATCAAATATATGTACTTCCCAGGTGTTGCTTGCCGTAATGGCCGGTGCCTATGGTGTGTATCACGGACCATCGGGGCTCCGGAGAGTTGCAAAGCGTATCCGGGCTCTTGCCAGACTTACGGAGCTTGGACTGGAAAAAGCGGGATTTGCACAGGTTAATGAATTCTATTTTGACACACTGAAAATTGATGTCGGTTCAAACGACAGGAAGAATCAGATCCGTGAAGAGGCGCAACGAAGGAAAATTAATCTCAGATACTTTGAGGATGCGTTCGTAGGTGTTTCATTTGATCAGGCCAAAGAGCCCGAAGATGCGGCAGAGATCATTTCTCTCTTTTCGAAAATTGCCGGAGTATCAGAACCCGATACCCAACAGCTCATGGATATGGTAGATGTTGATTATCCTGCAGCTATGGCCAGACAAAGTGATTTCCTGACACACGAGGTATTCAACAGTTATCACAGTGAGCATGAGATGCTGCGCTATCTGAAGCGCCTTGAAAACAGGGATATCTCTCTGACTCACTCCATGATATCACTGGGTTCCTGCACCATGAAACTCAATGCCACGACAGAGATGCTTCCTGTCAGCTGGCCGGAGCTCGCCGACATCCATCCATTTGCACCGGACGACCAGGCTGAGGGCTATCATCAGATCATCCGGGAACTGTCAGACTGGTTGTGTGAAATTACGGGATATGACAGCATGTCGATGCAGCCCAATTCAGGTGCTCAGGGAGAGTATGCAGGGCTGCTCACTATCCGGTCTTACCTGGAGGCAAAAGGGGAGCAGCACCGGAATGTGACCATCATCCCTTCATCAGCTCACGGGACGAATCCGGCCAGTGCCGTAATGGCTGGCATGAAAGTGGTTATCACCAAATGTGATGATCAGGGGAACATCGACCTTGAGGACTTGCGCGAGAAGGTGGCGCAGTACAGGGAAAATCTGGCGGCACTGATGGTTACCTATCCCTCGACACATGGTGTTTTTGAAGAGGACATCCGGGAAGTCTGTGATCTGATCCATGAAAACGGTGGTCAGGTTTACATGGATGGCGCAAATATGAATGCCCAGGTCGGAGTAACATCACCGGCCATTGTGGGGGCAGATGTTTGCCATCTCAATTTGCATAAAACATTTTGCATCCCGCATGGCGGCGGCGGGCCCGGAGTGGGGCCGATCGGCGCGGCAGCCCACCTGACCCCGCACCTTCCCGGCCACTTCCGTCTTCCCGGTGATAACCGTGCCGTAGCGGCAGCGCCTTATGGCAGCCCGGGTATTCTTGGCATTTCCTATGCCTACATTCGTATGATGGGGGCCCGGGGGCTGACCAATGCCACAAAAATTGCGATTCTGAATGCCAATTATATCAAGGACCGGCTCAAAGATCATTACAAGCCGCTCTACGTAGGCAAAAACGGAAGAGTGGGGCATGAGATGATTATTGAGCTGCGCACATTCCGCCAGACAACCGGAATCGATGCTATTGATGTCGCCAAACGCCTGATGGATTACGGCTATCATGCACCGACCGTATCATTCCCGGTTCCCGGAACAATGATGATTGAGCCTACGGAAAGTGAGAACAAGGCGGAGTTGGACCGGTTTTGCGATGCCATGATATCCATACGCAGCGAAATTGCGCAAATTGAACAGGGTCATTGGGATAAAGAGAATAATCCACTGAAAAATGCCCCTCATACATCGCGTATGGTCACTGATGATGACTGGAAATTGCCTTACAGCAGGAAAAAGGCTGCATTTCCGCTTGACTGGTTGCGCCATAACAAGTTCTGGCCAAGTGTCAGCCGGATTGATGATGTTTACGGAGACCGGAATCTGATGTGCAGTTGCCCGTCACCGGAAGAATATGCAGATGAAGAGGCCGGGGTCTGAATTGCATTGTTGGTACGGGCGATGGTTCTCGCGAATCTGCAAACACTTGAGAAGTGACGTCAACGCACTGATTACCGTTCCACACGGGCAGGGTTTATACTGCTGTGAACAACCCATGCTTCGTCAAACTCCAGCCGGACGAACTCGGTGAACTCCATGGCTTTTTCGCGGCTCAGATAATCACCTACGTGTACACGATAATAGGGCGGTCGAAAAGTCATGTAAGTGTTGGGATAAGGTGGTGCACTCACTTCTCTGATCCAATCATCGAAATGATCTTTGATGTCATTGGCAAGCCGTGCATCTTCCGTGGAAACAATTTGTATGCGATAGCCCCGGTCGGGCTCCCTGCGCTCTTCGGTTTCCGGCTCACTCAAATAAATATCAGGTATTTCATTCAGAAAAACAGCCCCCTGGTCTGACAACTGACTTCGGTGACTTTTGAGATCAAAAGCCAGCTCCGGGAGCTCTTCGAGCAATTCAACGGCGTGTTCTTCAACCTCCGTTACAGTATAATCATCCGGTTCCGGCTCCGTGCGTGCCCGTTTATCAAGCTCTTCAGCAAGATCGGCATAATCTTCTATGGCTTCATCGAGAAGAAGCTCCATTTCATCATCCCTGAGCTCTTCACTCGGAGCACAGGAAGCTGCAATCAGAGCCGCGCTGATGAGGAAAGTCCGGAAAAATCCGGAATGGTTCCAGAAAGCATGATCGCCTGTGGTTCGGGACCGTTCAGGATTCTGTTTTGCCGGATTAGTATCAAGTGACCGTATCGGGTCCCTGCGTGCAGGTGTATATGACATCGGAGTAATGATGTTAACAGATCGTACAAATGAAAATGGGATGATAAAACGTATGGCGGATGAACTTGTTTATGTCCCTACCGGATGCCAGGTTGTTTTTATGTCCTGAAAGTCCAGTATATAATAGGGGGACTGGGCATTGTCCTTCAGCCAGTCGGTTTTTTCGTAGCACTGAATCCTTTTAACGTTCAAATGGGCGTTTTCCTGCACGATTTTTTTCTGCCCGGGATCATCAGCAGCAAACAGGAAGGCGTTGACATCCATATGTGAGGCAAGGTGCGGAATGATTTCCTTGCGATACCCCGTGAGTATATTCACTACACCACCCGGTACATCAGAGGAATGGATAATCTCGGCCAGTGTACAGGCAATACTGCCATGTGTCTCTGAAGCCAGAACAACGCAGGTGTTTCCCCCGGCAATGACAGGTGCAACGATGGAGACGAGCCCGATAAGCGGCATGTCATCCGGAGCGGCAATGCCGACTACGCCGTTAGGTTCCGGCATTGAAAAATTGAAATGCGGGCTTGCGACCGGATTAACCGTACTGAAAATGGATGAGTACTTGTCCGTCCAACCGGCGTAGTGAACCAGTCTGTCGATGGCTGCATCTGTTTCGGTTTCGGCTTTGCGCCTTGACACGGCAGTGCGTTCAAGCTCTGCAACGAACTGATCCCTGCGACCTTCCATGATCTCGGCCATCCGGTAAAGGATCTGTCCCCGGTTGTAGGCACTCCGGTCAGCCCAGCCTGACTGAGCTTTTCTTGCTGCGGCCACAGCGTTTCGCATGTCTTTCCTGGATGCACGGCAGAGGTTGGCAAAAGGATTGCCCTTCTTGTCCATTACCTGAAAGTAATGTTCAGATTCGGATCGAGAAAATTTGCCGCCGGTGTAAAGTTTGTACGTTTTCAAGACGTTAAGACGTTTGCTCATGATGATAACTCCAGATATGGTAAAAGTCCGTGGATGCCGCCTTCCCGGCCGACGCCGCTCTCTTTGAAACCGCCGAACGGCGAAGTGGGATCAAATTTGTTGAATGTGTTTGCCCAGATGACACCGGCGCGGATTTGCTTGCCGGTTTTGAAAATTTTTGATCCCTTGTCGGTCCAGATACCGCTGGACAGGCCATAGTGGGTGTTATTGGCAAGTGATACGGCTTCTTCGGGTGTCCGGAAGGTCTGAATGGTTAGTACCGGACCGAAGACCTCCTCCTGCACGATACGGTGAGACTGACTGACGTTCTCAACCAGCGTCGGGCAGCACCAGTAGCCTTTGTCCGGAAGGCTGCATTTTGTCTGAAATATCTGCTGGTTTTCCTCAACACTTTCAGAGAGGTACTCGCGAATGCGTTCAAGCTGCATTTTTGAGTTGATGGCACCGATATCGGTGTTTTTGTCGAGGGGATCACCGACAATCAGCGTTTCCATCCGCAATTTGAGCTTGTGAATCAGTTCGTCGGAAACTCCTTCCTGGACAAGCAGCCGGGAGCCGGCGCAGCAGACATGTCCCTGATTGAAGAAGATTCCGTTAACAATTCCTTCCACTGCCTGGTCTATCGGTGCGTCATCGAAAACAATATTGGCTGCTTTGCCTCCAAGTTCGAGCGTATATTTTTTTTCCGTTCCTGCAACCGCCTGTTGAATGCTTTTACCAACGGCAGTAGATCCGGTAAATGCAATTTTATCAATTCCGGGATGATTCACGATTTCAGCGCCTGTACTTCCCGGTCCGGTTACAATGTTGACAACACCAGGCGGCAAGCCGGCATCCTTGAACAATTCGGCCAGTTTCATTGCCGTGAGAGGTGTGGTTTCAGCCGGTTTGATCACAATCGTATTTCCGGTGGCAAGTGCAGGGGCAATCTTCCAGGCGGCCATCAGCATCGGAAAGTTCCAGGGTATGATCTGGCCGGCAACACCAACAGGTTTTGGAGTCAATCCGGGAAAAGCATAGTTGAGCTTGTCCGCCCAGCCGGCATAGTAGAAATAGTGGGCTATGACTTGCGGGATATCGACATCCCGGGATTCCCGGATGGGTTTGCCTGTATCCAGTGTCTCAAGAATGGCAAACTCGCGGGCCCTTTCCTGGATAAGCCGTGCTATCCGGAAAATGTATTTTCCCCGTTCTTTTGCCGGCATTTTTGACCAGATCTCGTCGTAAGCCTTTCTGGCAGATGAGACAGCCTTGTCTACATCCTTCTTACCAGCTTCTGCTACCTCCGACAGCAGCTCCTCAGTGGCAGGGTTGATGCTTTTGAAGTATTTCCCGCTTTCGGGAGCCTGAAAGGAGCCGTTGATAAACAGGTCGTATTTTCCGGCAATGGTTACATAATCCGCGCTTTCCGGTGCAGGGTCATAAGACCAGAGGTCATCAAACCGGAGCGTTTTTTCTGTTTTTGTTTCTTTTTCTGACATAAGTTTATCCGATAGAAAAATAGTCGGGAGATTGGTAGTGACCGGTTTTTTGTTTTACGATCTGCATGAGCAAATCATTGGCCAGCGAGCTGGCTCCAAAACGAAACAGATCAGGTGTCAGCCAGTCGGCGCCGAGCGTTTCTTTGACCATCACCAGATAGTGCAGCGCGGTTTTGGAATCACGTATGCCGCCGGCAGGTTTCATACCAATTTTCTGCCCGGTTTTGAAGTAAAAATCACGAATGGCTTCCAGCATGACCAGAGTCACCGGCATTGTTGCGGCAGGTGAGATCTTTCCGGTTGATGTCTTGATGAAATCCGCCCCCGCGTACATGGATATATCGCTGGCTTTTCGCACATTCTCATATGTCTGCAACTCGCCGGTTTCAAGGATTACCTTGAGATGAGCGTGGCCGCAGGCCTCTTTAATGGCGGCAACTTCATCAAAAACGTGGGCGTATTCTCCTTTCAGAAAAGCCCACCGGGAGATAACCATGTCAATTTCATCCGCACCTTCATCAACGGCATACCTGACTTCATCAATCCGCGATTCGAGTGTGCCCATGCCGCTGGGAAAAGAGGTGGCAACGCTGGCGACCTGAATGCCGGAACCCTTCAGAATGCCGGCTGCGAGCCTGACCCGGTTCGGGTAGACACAAATGGCGGCAACCTGCGGGATGTCGGGATCCTGTTCGTATGGATAAAGTGCCTTGTAGCACAATTGTCTCACTTTGCCAGGGGAGTCCATGCCTTCGAGTGTGGTCAGATCCACCATTTCCAGGGCCAGCTTCAGGGCAAACAGTTTTGACTCTTTTTTTATGCTGCGAGTGCGGAATTTCGCAACGCGTTCTTCAACACCCACCTGATCCACGGGAATAATCTGTCGGAAATCAGGCATTTTCAAATTTGTGTCTTTTTGCATGAACAAGAATTTACGGGTAAGGGCCGGAATAAGAATACCCCGGCACAGGTACGTATAAATATCGAAATTAGTCAGATTGCCCGTCAATTTCCAGTCCGGGAAGCTGCTGATACGTTTTGCGTTTCGCCAGAAAATAGTGCCGGATAATCGACAAGGGCGCAAGCACAAGGCTGTCGTCTTTGGTGACCCGCCGGGACGCAAGGTTTTTTCGCTGTTTCGTAAGTTGCGGTATTGATCTGTAAAAGTGAAGATGGGCCCGAATCACAGCATAACACTCTTTGAGCTTAAGACCAGCCAGAAAACGTGCCAGTGATATCATGTCAAGAGTCAGCCTTGCCGTGATTTTTGCGGCCAAAGTTCCGGGAGCACTGTTTTTCCAGATCATCTTAAGGTTGTTGCGATAATTGAAATAGAGCTTTCTGGGGGATTCGGCAGGCAGGGATCCTCCACCGAGATGATAAACGACGGAATCCGGAGTGTACCGGATGCGGTATCCGAGATTCCAAAGCTGCCAGCAAAGGTCAATTTCTTCCATGTGGAACTCGAAAGACTCATCGAATCCGCCGCATTGCAAAAACAGATCCTTTCGGATGGCAAATGCCGCCCCGCTTGCCCATGCTGTATCAGCTTCATAGTCATACTGACCTTCGTCCGTCTCAAGGGTGTCGAAAATCCTGCCCCTGCAGAACGGATAGGCAAACCGGTCAAGCAATCCGCCGGCCGCTCCTGCGTATTCAAAATACCGCCGGTTTTTCCAGCTCAGCATTTTAGGCTGAACAGCAGCGATATCGCTATGACTGTCAAGGATCTGCTTAAGCGGACCGGTCCAGCCCGGAGTTACTTCCACATCGTTGTTGAGGAATATCAGGTTGTCAGACCGGGCATGGGGAACAGCCCGGTTATTGCCGCCGCAATACCCGTAGTTTTTGTCAAATGTAACCACCCGAATTTCATGATAGTTTTCACATACCCAATCAGATGTCCCATCCGTTGAGGCATTATCGGCGATGATAATTTCGGAGTTGTGCCCGGAGTGCTGATGGACAGAAGGAAGAAACGTTTTCAAGTGATGCAGGGCATTCCATGTCACGATAATAATACTGAAGTCGGGATTTGCCATATGTTAATGTTTGTGTAAAACAGGATGCACAGGGTTCTTTCACACTTACGGATTGAAAAAAAGCTTTATCCCTGTAACTTATCGTCGTATAATGACATGATAAATTTAGTGACAGGATATGTTGGCGCAACCCTATAATAACGATTATGAGCGATGCTTAAAATAGGGCTGATATCAGACACACACCATTATCTGGACCCTCGTGTTCCCGAATATTTTGACGGGGTGGATGAAGTCTGGCATGCCGGGGACTTTGGTTCAATAGCCATAGCGGATGATCTGAAGAAGCTGGCCCCGCTGAAAGGGGTATATGGTAATATTGACGGAAGTGATATCAGGTCTGAATTCCCGCTTCATCAAAGATTTCAGAAAGAAGGAGTGGATGTATGGATGACACACATCGGCGGCAATCCCGGTCGTTATGCCTTGCCTATCAAGGGGAGTCTGGAAGAGCACCCACCGGGTCTGTTTATTTGCGGGCATACACATATTCTGAAAATTGCCCGTGATCCGGACAAAAATAACATGATCTACATGAATCCCGGTGCGGCAGGCCGGCACGGTTTCCACGAGTACCGGACTATCGTACGTTTCGGTCTCAGTAACGGCAAGGTGAAAGATGTAGAGGTAATCAATCTGGGTAAAAGGTCAGAGGTGTCTTTTGCCACCGCAAAGTGACCTTAAACGAACAGTTTTTAAACCCGTTTGTCATAGCGTTGTAACAAGGTGCTCACATTCAGTGCAGACTGAAGAACAAGCGGAATGCCTCCTCCCGGATGCGTGCTGCCGCCACAGAGATAGAGATTGTCAAACCAGGGAGATTTGTTCCTCGGACGGGCAAAAGCAGCTGTCCGCGTATTGGAACTGGTTCCGTAAATACTTCCTCTGTTGGAGCGGTACATCCGCTCAAAATCAGCCGGCGTGATCACTTTTCTTTCAATTACCGAACTGCCCAGGCCATCGAGGCCCCGGTTTTCCAAAGTATGAATCAGATGATCGGCATAGGTCTCCGTCCACTCATACCACTGCTGGCCATTTTGAGTGTAAGGCGCATTGACCAGCATGTAAAGATTCGAACAACCGGAAGGTGCATCTTTGCTGTCCGTTCCGGATGTATTGGTGACATAGATCGTGGGTTCTTCCGGGAGTTCCCTGCGTTCAAAAATTGCACGGAATTCGTTCTCATAATCCTCGGAGAAAAAGATATTGTGATGTTCCAGCTGGTCATACGTCTTGTCGATACCCAGCAGAACTACAAAACCGGAGCATGATGGCTCAATCCGGGAAATTTTTCTTCTGTGCCGGGCCGATATGGCATTGTCCGGAAGCAGGTTGAGATAGGTGTCGGTAGCGTCACTGTTGGAGATGACCACATCCGATTCAAAAAGCGAACCGTCAAGCATGATGCCTGATACATGTTTGCGCCGAGCCGGGTCCGGAATAATCATATCAACCGGGAATCCGGTATGTATGCGGGCACCGCAGTCTTCGGCCAGTCTGGCCAGAGCCAGTGCCAGGTTGTACATCCCGCCTTTTATGTAAAACCCGCCAAGGCGAAGTTCTACGAAGGGAATCACATTAAGAGTTGCAGGTGCAAGATACGGGGAAGAGCCATTGTAGGTTGTAAACCTTTTGAAAAGCTGTCTGAGCCGGGGAGAACTGAAATAGTCATCCACCCGTTTCGCGACAGTTGAAAAGGCGTCAATTTTCAGAAAATCGGGCAGGTCGGTGAGGTTGAAATCGCCAGGCCGCTGCAGCGGATTGAACAGAAAAGTCTCTGAAGTATGCCGGTACAGGTCGGCACTGTAATCCATGAACTCATCCCAGGCTTCCACGTCTTCGGGAGCAACCCGCAAAAGCTCGTTGCGGTTTTTTCCCGCATCATAGTAATTATTGAAAACGACCCCGTCAGAAAACTGATAGCGGCAAACAGGTTCAACAGGCACCCAGTCCAGATAATCCTCGGTTTTTTTTCCGCACAACTCAAAAATACGCTCAATCACAAAAGGCATGGTCAGCAAACTCGGTCCGGTATCGAAACGGAATCCATTGATACGCACTTCCTGCATTTTCCCGCCGGGATGGTCATTTTTTTCAAACAGGTCAACGGCATGACCCCTTGCGGCTAAAATGGCTGCGGATGCCAGACCGCCGAGGCCGGCGCCGATTATACTGATTTTCATGTGTTTAAGATTTTCGATTTATAATGACAGATGTAATACCATGACAGATTTAATCAT
>Ga0207421_10002549_pt1 | contig 22534 bp, 22 predicted proteins | sample SodLakKL_010_SED_4_FD_187542 | JGI IMG/M metagenome (GOLD analysis project Ga0207421, IMG submission 187542) | Alkaline sediment microbial communities from Lake Tanatar, Kulunda Steppe, Russia - 8KL_010_SED (SPAdes) (version 2) | ecosystem: Environmental > Aquatic > Non-marine Saline and...
CTGCACGCCCCTCGCGGTCTTCCGCTTCCCCCACCACAGGCAAAGCTCCGCCCGCCTGCTCATCCCCGGCGCCCCAACATCGCCAACAATTCGTGCCTCACCCTCCATCTCACCGGGACGGCCCCCGCGTTCACTCCCACAACGGCGGGTACTCCGGGGGGCCGGCGGGCTCCGTCGCGTGGTGGTGTACGGCGGCGATGGAGAGGAGGCGAGCTTCGCTCCAGGGCGGGCCGAGGAGCTGGAGGCCCACCGGCAGCTCCGTGGCTCCGTCCTCCGGGGTGACGAGCCCGGCGGGGAACGCCACCGCCGGGCATCCGGCAAGATTCGCCAGGGCGGTGAAGCGGTCGGCCTGTTTCCGTGCCAGTGGGCCCGGGCCGGCGTCCCCGAGCGGGAACGCCGGCGTCGGGAAGGTAGGCGCGAGGAGCGCGTCACACCGGGCGAAGGCCTCCGCGAGCTCGCTCGAGATCCGCCTTCGCAGCCGCTGGGCCCGTGCATAGTAGCGAGCATGGAAGCCGCTTCGGAGAATGAACGTTCCAAGGAGGATCCGCAGCTTCACCTCGGGACCGAGCCCGTCGCTTCGCGCCATCCGAACGAGCTCATACGGGTTATCCGCCGGCTCCGCCGGCCGCACCCCGTAGCGAATGCCGTCGAAGCGGGCCAGGTTGGAGCTTGCTTCCGCGGAGGCAATCGTGTAGTAGACGGCAGCGGAGTAGTCGAGGCATCCGAGCGTGATCTCGACGGTTTCCGCTCCAAGGGAACGGAGGCGATCTACGCTTTGGCAGTAGACCGCGCGCACCTCGGCCGAAAGCCCCAGATCGCCCGCAAGGACCCCAATCCGCCTGCCGGCAAGCCCCGCGCCGTCCCGTGCTCGAGCAACGTCCTCAAGGGTTGGTTCCGGAGTTCGGCCCGTCTGGCCCGCTTGGCCTGTGTGGCCTGCTTGGCCCGCTTGGCCTGTGTGGCCTGCTTGGCCCGCTTGGCCTGTGTGGCCTGCTTGGCCCGCTTGGCCCGCTTGGCCCGCTTGGCCCGCTTGGGCCGCCGGGACCGTCCAGGCCGTCGAGGACGTCCGGGCCAGCGTGGTAGGGCTCGCCGGGCGTAGGGCTCCCGGCGCGCTTGGCGAGCCCGGGGCGAGAGAGGGGCTTGGGCTTGTGGTCTGGTCCCACTCGTCCGGCCCGGCTATGACATCGAAAAGAAGCGAAACGAGCTCGGGCGTGGCGCCCAGAACGCCGATCGTCTCCAGGCTGGAGGCGTACGCAACGAGCCCGTGCCTGCTGACTGCTCCGTACGTCGGCTTGAGGCCGTAGACGCCGCAGAATCCGGCGGGCTGACGGATCGAGCCTCCGGTGTCCGAGCCGAGCGCGAGGGGCACCATGCCCGCGGCCACAGCGGCAGCGGAGCCGCCGCTCGATCCGCCGGCAGTACGCGAGCGGTCCCATGGGTTACAGCAGAGGCCGAGCGGACTCGTGTCCGTTGCGCTTCCCATCCCGAACTCGTCGAGGAGCGTCTTTCCCGGTATCGATGCGCCTGCGGAAGCGAGCCGCTTCACGGCCGTCGCGTCGTAGGGAGAGCGATACGTCCGGAGAAGGAGGCTCCCGCAGGTGAGGTGAAACCCTTCTACGGCGATGTTGTCCTTCACGGCTACGGGAAGGCCCGCAAGCGGGGCTCCTTCGCCTCCGGCGTTGGCAGTGGTTGCCGTCGGGCGGCGGGCCGGATCGAGCTCGAGGAACGCTCCGATCTCCTCGTTTCTGCTGCGGAGCGTGTGGTCATAAAAGGTGCCGGGGTCTTCCGGGGCCGGTGCGTACCGTTGCCCCCGGCGGCCGGCGTCTCGGGGATAATCCATGACACATTCCCCTTCCGTTGTGTCGGTGAGCGAGGTGACGCAGCTGTGGCTTCTGAACGTGCCTACAGGACGTTGGGAACGGCGATGAACCGGTCTTCCGTCTCTTCAGCTGCTTCCACGAGGTCAGCCGAGCGTGCCGCTACGACGGGGTGGTCCGGGCGAAGCCCGGAGGCCCGGCGGAGCGGTTGCACGGGGCCGTAGTGCGTCGGGTTGGCGGGATTGGGATCGGCCGCGCCCGCGGCCGTGTCCTCCAGCGCGGCTTCCGCCGCGGTCATCGAATCGAGGTAGGTGAGCATCGACTGCACTTCTTGGGCGAAGCGCTCGTGCTCCTGGCGGGAGAGCGCAATGCGCGCGAGATCCGCAGTTATACGAAGCTCCCGATCGATCATGACCGAAGCGTATATCTTCTACAAGTAGGTGTCAATCCTTCTACACGATAACACTGCAGAATTATTCGAATAGTATTCCTACTCATGGGTACCTTTGTGTTTGATCCTGCCGGAGATTCCGGAGAAGCTGCGAAGCTCTTGCGCCGCGTACCTCATACCGGTTGGAGGACCAGTTCAACGCCGAAAGACGTGCCGGGAAAGAACGCGCCGGGTCATGTAGCGTGCTTCGCTCCGATAAAGCTACATGGCGGTAGGTTTGCTTATAGCAACGCACAAGGACGTCAGAAAGTTTCCCTGTAGCTACTTCCCGGAACTATGAAGAAATGCTATCTTACCAGACAGACAAAACGCAAAGCCTCGAGCGCCGGAGGTGCCGAGGGACGGAAGGAGGATAGTATGGCAGGTTTTGAGTCCGCGCAGGACGTGCTGGGCACGATCGAGAAGGAGAAGGTTCAGGTGGTGGACCTCCGGTTCATGGACTTCCCCGGAATATGGCAGCACTTCTCGATTCCGGCGCATGAGCTCGACGAGGACACCTTCGAGCAGGGAATGGGCTTCGACGGGTCAAGTATTCGCGGCTGGCAGGAGATCAACGAATCGGACATGATCGTCAGGCCCGTCCCGCACAGCGCTTTCATCGACCCGTTTTTTCAGCACAAGACGCTCGTCATGACTTGTGACATTTGCGACCCGGTCACCGGAGAGGACTACACGCGCGACCCCCGGAGCGTCGCCCGGAAGGCGGAGCAGTATCTCAAGTCCACCGGGATCGGGGATACGGCCTACTTTGGCCCGGAGGCGGAGTTCTTCGTCTTCGACGACATCCGCTTCGACCAGAACGAGCACAGCGGCTACTACTTCATCGACTCGGTTGAGGGCCGGTGGAACTCGGGACGCGACGAGCAGCCGAACCTCGGCTACAAGCCGCGCTACAAGGAGGGATACTTCCCCGTTCCCCCCTCGGACAGCCTCCAGGACATCCGGAGCGAGATGATGCTCGTGCTCGAGTCGATCGGTGTGCCGGTGGAGGCCCAGCACCACGAGGTAGCGAGCGGTGGCCAGTGCGAGCTCGACATGCGCTTCGGCACGCTCGTGAAGATGGCGGACGATCTCCTCAAGTACAAGTACGTGGTGAAAAACGTGGCGCGCCGTCACAACAAGACGGTCACCTTCATGCCCAAGCCAATCTGGAACGACAACGGAAGCGGGATGCACATCCACATGAGCTTCTGGAAGGACGGCAAGAACCGCTTCTATGGCGACGGCTACGCCGGGCTATCCCAGGAAGCGCTCTATGCGATTGGCGGGCTCCTCAAGCACGCGCCGAGCGTGCTCGCCTTTAGCAACCCAACCACCAACAGCTACAAACGGCTCGTGCCCGGCTACGAGGCGCCGGTGAACCTCGCCTACAGCTCGCGGAACCGCAGCGCCTGCATCCGCATCCCGATGTACCACACCAGCGAGAAAGCCAAGCGCTTCGAGTTCCGCTGCCCGGATCCCAGCGGCAACGCCTACCTCACCTTCAGCGCGATGCTCATGGCGGCGGTCGACGGCATCCAGAACAAGATCGATCCGGGCGATCCGCTCGACAAGAACATCTACGACCTCCCGCCGGCAGAGGCGGCGAAGGTCCCCAAGACGCCGGGGAGCCTGCGCGAAGCGCTCGAGCACCTCAGGCGCGACCACGAGTTCCTCCTCAAGGGGGACGTCTTCACCGAGGACGTGGTTGAGACGTGGATCGACTACAAGATGGAGAACGAGGTGCTTCCGATCGATATGCGCCCGCACCCGTACGAGTTCGCGCTCTACTCGGACATCTGAGGGTACACGCCTGGCGCCGGCCGCCCGACCTCGGCACCCAGCGCCGGGCCCGCAGCCGGCGCCGGACTGCCTGCAACGGTCGGCTGTCGACGACGGTCGGCCGCGCCCGGCCGCGGAGCGGGGTTAGGCGCCCCGCGGGATGGGCGCTACTCATAGCGGAGCGCCTCGATCGGGTCGAGCCGGGAGGCTCGGTAGGCCGGGTAGCCCCCGAAGAAGAGGCCCGTGGCGAGCGCAAAGCTGAATGCCATGATAACGGCCTCAGGGCTGATCGCTGACGCGAGACCGGCAAAATGCTGGAGAGCCCACGAAAGAGCGTACCCTGCAGCAATGCCGATCAGCCCTCCGCCGGCGGAGAGCAGCACTGCCTCGGTGAGAAACTGCGTCATGAGGTGCGAGGCGCGCGCGCCGAGCGCCATGCGGATTCCGATCTCCCGCGTTCGCTCCGTGACCGACACGAGCATGATGTTCATGATGCCGATCCCGCCTACAATGAGACTGATGGCGGCAATGCCTGCGAGCATGAGGGTGAACGTATCGGCCACGCCTGTCGCCGCGCCGATAACGTCCATCTGGTTCGCCACGTAGAAATTCGCCAGGTCCATCGAAGGAAGACGCCGAAGTCCGAGGAGCTCCTGCTCGATTCGTTCCTGGAGCTCGTACATGACCTCGAGCGACGAAGCTTGCACGTTGATCATCGCGAAGCTGTCCTCTCCGGAGAGTCTTCGGCGATAGGTGCTCAGCGGAATCAGGACCGACGCATCCTGGGTGGGTGATCCCTTCTCTTCCATGACGCCGGTTACGCGGAAGGCGTGGCCGTTGATGCGAATGCTTTGGCCGATGGGATCGCGCCCGTCCGGGAAGAGAGTCCGGTAGACTTCCGCGCCAATTGCCACTACGTTCCGGCGGTGCTCGGCGTCGGAAGCGGTGAAAAAGGAGCCGTAAGCCGGTTGGAAGTTCCGGATCTCCGGATAGGCCGGCTCGGTGCCCACCACGGTCGCCGCCATGTTTCGGTTTTCGAACTTGAGCTGGCCTTCCAGCGTGGACTCGGCGGCGGTGAGCACCACCTGGTTTTCCGGGAGAGCCTTGATGGCGGCGAGGTCTTCTTCGGTCAAGGTGGGCCGGATCCGTGTGGTTCGCGGACGTACGAGCTGGGTGCTCGTCGTCGGTTCGCCGGAATAGACAATGAGAAGGTTGGCGCCGAGCCGGGTGAGATCTTCCTCGACCTGGGCTCGTGCGCCCTGGCCGAGACCGGTAAGCGTGATAACCGACGCAACGCCGATCATCACTCCGAGCGCGGTGAGGAAGGCGCGCCCTTTGCTCGAGAAGATGCTCCGGAAGGACATCGCGATGTTCTCCCACAGCATAATGAGGTTCGCGGCGAGTCTCATACTCGTCCCTCCTGCCCGAGTGCCAAGGGGCGGGGCTGCCCTTCCGGCGCCACGGCCGATTGTTGGTGCGCGTTCTGTCCCTGAGGGGCCGGCGGCGCCGCGGCGGGCTGTACCATCCCGTCGCGGAGTCTGATGGTGCGGTTGGTTCCTTCAGCCAGCTCGAGCTCGTGCGTGACGAGGACGACAGTTACCCCCTCCGTGTGGAGCTCCTCGAACAGCTCCATGATCTCCCGGCCGGTGGTGGTATCGAGCGCTCCGGTGGGCTCGTCGGCCAGGATGACCGAGGGACTGCCGATCAGAGCGCGGGCGATTGCCACTCGCTGACGCTGTCCGCCGGACAGCTCGCTCGGCAGATGGTCCATGCGGTCGGCGAGCCCGACGCGCTCGAGCATCTCCTCCGCTCGTCTTTGGCGCCGGCCCGCCCCGACTCCGCGATAGACGAGCGGCAGGGCGACGTTCTCCAGCGCCGTGGCACGCGGCAGGAGGTTGAACACCTGGAACACGAAACCGATTCTGAGGTTTCTCACCTCGGCGAGCTCGGAGGCATCGAGCTCCGCTACTTCCTCTCCGGCAAGGCGGTAGCTCCCGTCGTCGGGAGTGTCCAAGCAGCCGATGATGTTCATGAGGGTCGACTTGCCCGACCCGCTCGGCCCCACGATCGCGACGAACTCTCCCTGTGCTATATAGAGCGACACGCTCGCAAGGGCGGTCACGGTGGTCGGTCCCATCCGGTACTCTTTGACTACGTCCTGTATCTCGATCATATCGGCTACTGCCCTCCTGTGCCGTCTCCCTGGCCGCCTGCGCCGGATCCCGGGCTCGCGCCGTCGGTGGCCCTATCGCCGGTTTCGCTCTCCCCCGGACTCCCTACTCCGGGTAAGGGAATAGCGGAGGAGTCATTGTCGGACGCTGCTTCGTCCGATGCCGAGTCCGGGAGAACACCCTGTTCTTCGGGTATTCTCACAAGCTCTCCTTCGTCGAGGCCTTCGTGGATGACGGCCTCGATCCCATCGTGTGCTCCGAGCTCGACCTCGCGTGCTTCGAATCGATTGTCCGCGCTCTGAGAGGCGTCGGGGGCGGCGTCGGAGGCGGCGAACTCAAGGGCGTCGGGGGCGGCGTCGGAGGCGTCCGCGGTATCACCTTCCTCTTCCCCGGAGAGAACATGGACGACCGTTGCCGACTGTACTGTCGATACGGCGGCGGCGGGCACGACGATACCTTCATCACGGTGAATCCTGACGTTGAGGTCTGCGTTCATTCCCGGTCTCCAGGCGCCGTCCTCGTTTTCCGCAGTCGTTGATACGCCGAACACGGGGATGTTCTCGACGAGTTCCGCCTCGGGGCTAATCTCTTCGACTCGTCCGCGTAGCGTGTGCTCCGGCAGAACGTCGCTGCGGATTGACACCGGCATCCCCTCCTCCAGGAGACGGACGTCGTACTCATCCATTTCGGCAACGAACCGGACCCGGGAGACATCGGCGAAGCTGAGAAGCCGGGAGTTCTGACTCACCCGTTCGCCTTCGGCAACCTCCACGTCCAGTACCGTGCCATCGAATGGGGCTGAGATTACGGCTTCCTCCGAATCAGCCTCGGCCTCCGCCACATCGAGTTCCGCACGCTCCACGGAGAGCTCGGCCGTTCGAAAGTCCCGCTGTTGCTCGTGCAGCTCTTCGCCGGCTCTCTCCAGCTCCTCGCGTGAAATCGCCCCGGATTCGTAGAGTTGCTCCTGCTCGCTCAGATGCCGTTCTGCGCCGGCGAGATTCTGCTCCGCTCGCTGCTTCCTGATAGTTGCGTCGTCCAGCGCGATACCGGCTCGAACGACACTCCGTTCGAGGTCTTCAGTCCCGAACTCTACCAGGGCTTCCCCTTCACTCAATCGCTCGCCCGGCTTGGCGATGTATGATACGCACCCTGAGGTTGCAGCTCGTACGGTCCGCTCCACATACGGCTCGGTACGCGCGGGGCTCTCGACCGAGACGGTCACGGTTCCTTCGGTTGCTTCTACGGTCTCAGGTTGGACTTCGCTCGCATAATTCGAGGTGACGTCATTCAGTGATTCGTACGCGACCCATCCCCCACCGCTTAGCGCGACCAGAGCGAGAAAGGCAACAATTGTTTTGCGCACGCCGCGTGACGACGAGCTTCTCCGTCTGTTTTTCCGGGTACTTCGCTTTCTGCTCATGAAACCTCCCTTCGGCTTGGCTGTATTGGCGGCACGAACGGTATGAGCGGTGCCGCCATACCGCCATAGTTGCTGTTTCCACTGCGAGTTTGAGGCCGCGGGCACGGCCCTACTGCCGGCCGCTTCCTCCTCCGCCGCCTCCTCCGGACGCTCCCCCTGGTGTCCCGCCGCCCGGAGGTGCGCTTGGTGCGCCGCCGGTGGTACCGGCACCGGGGAGCGGAATCGCCGACGAAGGCTCCGAGCGGTCCGCCGGCTCGCTCGCGGCTACGGGGAGCGCCCCGGCGTCGAGGGGAATCCGTATCTGCTCCCCGGGCTCGAGCCCCTCATGAACCACGATGTTCATCCCGTCATCCAAGCCGAGCGTGACCGGTCGCGCTTCGAAACGTCGGGGCTCCTCGGTGGTCGCGTCCCCCTCGGTCTGCGTATCCGAAGATGCACCTTCCGAGGCGTTCTCGGCGTCCGGGACCTCTTGGGAGCCCTCTCCGGGAGGGGCGCCCTCTCCGGGCGGGGTGGTGGAAGCCGGGACCTCGTTCGCGGCGGCAACGTTGCTTCCGGATTCGCTAGCTGTCGAGTCGTACTCCGGGACTTCGACGTAGACATGCGGCTCTCCCTGAATGTAGGAGACGGCGCCCGAAGGGATGACAATGCCGCTCTCGCGGGCGATCCGGATGCCCATGTCGGCGGTCATGCCGGCTTTCCAGAGCCCGTCAGCGTTGTCGGCGGCGGCGGTGACGCGGAAAACCGGGATATTGTTTACGATCTGGGCGCTTGGACTGATCGAGTCGATTCGAGCTCGAAGAACGTCGTCCCCTAAGACGTCGCTCCGGACGGTCACGGGCATGTTGGGAAGGACGCGTCCGATATCCCATTCGTCGATCTCCGCCGTAAACCGCAGGCGGGAGAGGTCGGCAACAGTGAGGAGAGTTGCGTTCTGGGAGGCGCGCTCGCCCTCGTCTACCTCGACCGAGAGCACGGTTCCGTCGAACGGCGCCCGAATCGTGGCAGATTCACGATCGCGCTCCGCCGATTCCAGATCGATGCCGGCTCGATCGACGGCAAGCTCCGCCGAACGGAGGTCACGCTCGGCCGTGAGGAGGCGGTCCTCCGCGGCGTCGAGCTGCTCGCGGGATGTCGCACCGGCGGCGTAGAGCGATTCGCGTTCGACTACGAGGCGGCGCGCGCTCGCGAGATCAGCTTGCGCGCGAGCCAGACGCAGCTCCGCTTCGGCAAGGGAGATCTCAGCACGAGCGACCTGCCGGTCCAGGTCCGCCGTGTCGAAGCGTACGAGCGGTGCACCGGCGACCACGTTTGCTCCCTGTGCGGGCACCGAGACGACCGTGCCGGCATTCGGGGCACGTATGACCCGAATGCGGTAGGGCTCAGCCAACGCCGGGCTGTCGACCGTGACGACTACGGTCCCTTGGACTGCTTCCACGGTAAGGGGCTCAGGGGCTTCCGGTGACGCGGCCGCAGCCGGGGACAGCACGTGACGGGCAGCCCCGGCGCCGCCGGCAAGTGCAATCACCAAGAGAAGAGAGAGGACCACCCGCCGCCGCTTCTTCCGGGTTCGTCTGATACCTACGCTCACATGACACCTCCGTTCATTTCCGTATCGATGATTTCCTGCACCAAGGGGGGAAGCGACTCGGGCCGGTGCGCCGCATGCACGTACCGGAGTTGCTCCACCACGAGTGTTACCTGGGCTCTGGTGACTTCGTACTCTGCTCGCATAAGACCAGCCTCGGCTGCCAGAAGCTCACCGGGGAGGCCCGTGCCAAGGTCATCGCGCACACGCGCGGTCGCTAGCGCCGCCTGCGCGCGCTCCTCCGCTCGTTCGGCAAGCTCGAGTCCTGCCTCCGCACCTACCATGCGCCGGTGGCGTGCGTAGATATCCGCCTCGATCGACCGGACGATCGAATCGAATCGAGCTGCTTCCTTCTGGACTCGAACAGCGGCCGCCTCTTCATCGTGCGTTCGGGCTGCACCGGCGCTCAGAGAGAACGACGCCGACACAGTGAGGGTGTGACCCGAGTTTCGGTCCTGTTCCGACGCGTCACCGAACGAGAGCCGCGGTGGGTCGTACGAGAGCGCAAGCGAAGGGTCGCGGCGCGAGTAGGATATCGAAGCGCCCTGTCCGGCCCCGGAGTACGAAAGGCGAGCGGAGGAGAAGACCGGATCTCTGGCGATCTCGGTATCACCGCGAGCGGCTTCCAAGGCATCGAGTTGTCGAACGACGCGCGGGTGCTCGGTGCGCAGGGATTCCAAGACATGCTCGAGCGATGGAACGTCGAGCTCGCTCATCGCACCGGCTGGGCAGCCGAGTCGGGGGGCGCCTTGCTCACCGTTCATGCCGGCCGGGAAGAGCGACCCGGAAGCGTCGGCTTCCAAGGCTGACGCCGTCTGATCGGAGAGGCCTCCCGCGTCGCTCCCCGTCTCCATAATCAGCGTGAGCCACGCCGACTCCGCATCCAGAAGGCCTTCCTCCCATCGCCGTTCGGCGCGGGAGAAGTCGTCGCGGGCATCGAGTGCACGAAGGAAAGCGAGCTCCCCTGCCTGGTAACGAGCCTCGCTCGCTTCCCACGCCGAGCTCGCCGCCTCGAGCTCCGCCTCCAGGACCGGAAGCTCCCGCGTAGCGAGAAACGCGTCGGTGTAGGCGGCGTAGATGGCGACGAGCGCCGCAAAGACTTCTTCCCGGAGCTCGGACTCCGCCTGCCGGAGGGCGAGGGTAGCGCGGTTCAAGCGATCGGCGTCCTGAGCGTTCAGACCGAGCGGGATGACTGTTTCGAGGGAGGCCCCCGCCTGGTATCGGACGGAGGAGCCATCGTCGCTTCCGCGTTCATTAGGGTCGAAATCGGTCCGGACCGATGGCTTGATCGAGAACGACAGATCGCCCCGGTACCCTGCGGCCGCCGCATCGATGCGAGCTGCGTGGTAGTCGGCCACCTTCTGTCTGACCGCCGGCGCATGTACCGCTGCGCTGAGCGCGGCGGCGAGCGTGCCGGTTTCCGCGGTGGACAACTCGCCGGGATAGGCCTGGCCGGCTTCCTGCTGGAAAATGGGCGGCGCGTCTTGCTCAGAGAGCGCTGAGACCGATCGTGGGAGTGGACCAAGTCCGCCGAAGAGTAGCAGTGCCAAGAGAAGGGGCACCGCACATGGTGCCGGCCCCTTCGTGAGGAGTGGCGTTCCTCGCTGTCGGTATCGGGGCTGTCCGTATCGGGTTTCCATAGTTCAATAGTTCGGGTGTGGGGATGGACGAAACGAGGAGTCACGGTGAAGCTTATGTGAAGGCGTGGCGTGGAGGAGCGGAAGCGGGGACAAGAGTCAGGGCGTCTTGCCCTTTGTCTTGCCGTGTCCCCTGTGACGGCGTATCCTCGTGGTATGGACGATGTCCGCTGGAAGCAACGACTCTCGAACTACTCCCGGAGCGTCGACAACCTGTTAGAGGGCGTGGCCGTCCGGAATCCCAATAAGCTCGAGCGCCAAGGCATCGTTAAAGCTTTTGAGCTGTGCTATGAGCTTGCGTGGAAGACGCTTCAGGACTACCTGAGGGATCTCGGGTTCGAGGAGGTAGTTGGCCCAAAGGCTACCATTCGGCAGGCATTCCATGGAGGGCTGATCCAGGACGGGGAGCGATGGGCGGCAATGCACGAGGCACGTGATCGCAGCACGCACGTGTACAACGAAGAACAAGCAGCGCAACTGGAGCACGAAATACGGGATGACTACGCACGGCTCCTGAAGAATCTGCGAGCGCTGCTGGAGCAGAAGAGCGTATGAGTGAGACCTCTCAGGCTCTGGAGAAGCGTACGGGGCTGAGCCGCGATCAGCTCCGGAAGATTCGCAGCACGTTTGGCGACGATGAACGGGTGCGGAGCGTCGTACTCTTTGGGTCGCGGGCAAAGGGGTGCGCCCGGGAGGGATCCGACATCGACCTTGCTGTCTTTGGAGACGGGATCACGGCGCGCGACGCCGGGCGGTGGAAAAGCATTCTGGAAGAGTTGCTTTTCCCGTGGAGCGTGGACGTGGTCGTAGCGACTGAGGAGACGGATCGCGCCGTCCTCGATCATATCGAGCGCGTCGGTATCGAGCTTCTTGGTGCGCAGGCAGGGTGAGATCGCCCCAGCGAACGGATTCGCCTGCGGCCTGAGGCGGCCCGAGGCGGCCCGATGCGGCCGGAGGCGGCGCGATGCGGCCGGAGTCGCGTCTCCGGAGCCACCTCGGACGCCCTTTAGGCACGGCGAGCGTCTTACGGCACGGGCGGCGTCTGAACGGACAGCGGATAGTCTGCGCGTCTCGGTCTAGCGGCCGGCCACGTTTGACACGAGCGCGGCGCGAGGGCAGGCTTGCCCCATGCGTACTGTCTTTATCGTTCTTGATTCGCTGAATCGGCACTACTTGGGGCTCTATGGGGCTGCGGCGGGCGCAGGAGTCCCGGCCGTGGATACGCCGAACATCGATCGGCTTGCGCGGCGGTCGGCCGTTTTCGACCAGCACTACGCGGGGTCGTTGCCGTGCATGCCCGCGCGGCGCGAGATGATGACGGGGCGAGTGAACTTCATGGAGACTCCGTGGGGGGCGATGCAGCCCTTCGACGACCGGCTTCCGGAGCGGCTGCGCGAAGCGGGAGTCTACTCCCATCTTATAACGGACCACTACCACTACTTCCGGCAGGCGGCACACGGCTACCACACGGCCTTCACGACATGGGAGTTCTGCCGCGGTCAGGAGGGTGATCCGTGGCGTGCTAAGGTCCGGGCGCCGGAGATACCGGAGCACCTCGGCCAACTCTGGAGGCAGAACTGGGTGAACCGGCAATTCATGGACAGCGACAACGATCTGGACTACTCGACGCCGCAGTGTTTCCAGCGCGGGATCGAGTTTCTGCGCGAAAACGGCCATGAGGACGACTGGTTTCTGCAGCTCGAGGTTTTCGATCCGCACGAGCCGTTCGCCTGTCCCAATCGATATCGCGATCGGTACGCCGAGCCGTGGAAGAGCGGATACCACTTCGATTGGCCACCCTACGGGCCGGTCACCGACGAAAGCCGCGAGGCGATCGCGCACGTGCGCGCCTGCTACGCAGGCACCCTCACGATGGCTGACACGTGGCTCGGCTACTTCCTGGACACGATCGACGAGCTCGATCTCTGGGGCGAAGGGCTCCGCATTATCTTGACGACCGATCACGGCCACCTCTTGGGCGAGCACGGCTACTTCGCCAAGAACTACATGTACGACTACCGAGAGCTGGTGCATATCCCGCTCGTAGTTTACGACTCGCGGTGCGCATGGCAAGGCCGGCGGATCCAACAGCTTACGACTACGATCGATACCGTTCCGACCGTGCTCTCGGGCCACGGCGTCCCGATTTCCGAGCGGGTGCAGGGGATAGCCTGGGACCGGCTTCTGGCGGAGGAGCCGACCGACGATCCGCACCACGACGCAGTGCTCTACGGCTACTGGGGGAAGACCATCAACATCACCGACGGGCGCTACACGTACACGCGTGCCCCGGACGAGTCGAAGCCGCTCTACGACTACACGGCGCTTCCGATTCGCTACGCCGGCTCGGACGCGGAGCTTCTTGCGCGAGCGGAGAGCGGCGTCTTTCTACCGTATACGGGCGGGGTGCCGGTGTTCCGGATCCCGTTCGAAGGGAGCAAGCTCGGGCCTCATGCTCCGCGGGAGGATCTGCTCTTCGATCTGGAGACAGACCCGCAGCAGGAATCCCCGATCGCGGACGCGGCGCTTCACCAGGAGTGGCGTACTCGCCTTGCCGAGGTTATGCGGCGCTACGGTGCCCCGGCAAGCGAGCTGGAGCGGTTCGGGCTCCGGTAGCGTGGAGGTGTCGGGGGAGTGTGGAAGTGTTGAGGACCGTGAACGTGTCGGGGTGCCTGGAGCAGAAGGTGGCCGGATGCAACCGGGAATGGGGGTGGAAGGTAGATGGAGGTAGGAGGACAAAAAAGATGCACACGTACATGAAACGACCGGCAGAGGCCAATGAGTCAAAGCATGAAGGTACGAAGAGATCGCTTGCTCGCTTGCGCGAGACCGTGGGCTGGTTTCGGGCGAACGAAGCGGTACGTAAGCTCATCTTGGCGGCGTCTCTCCAATCGAGCGACCTTCATCTACTCGACGATTTGGTTGAGAAGGAAGATGCCGCGGACCAGGCGGTTGGTCTGAGCGATTACGCCGTTCGGGTGGCCCGGGCGGCGCAGGCACTCGCAGAGAGTGTGGAGCAGGAGGTGAAGCCGGCACTGGACTTGGAGGTGCTTCGCGGCGCCCCAGGGATGACGACGCCATCTCGGACACAGCTGCGGCTTACGAGAAGCGCTCTGGAAGATAATGTGGGGAGGCTGCGGCGGCAGGCTGCTGCGCTTGAGCAAGCAGTGTCTGACGAAACATGAGACGCCCGCGGCCCTGCCGAACGAGCAGCGAGGCCTCCTACTTGATGAAGGTTCGGAGGGGGCGTGCAACCGAGAGCGGTCTGCGTGGGTAGTAGGAAACGAGGTGAGCAGACGCTCACAGAGGAGGTGGCCAATGATGATGGGAAACAGGTTATGCTGGTGCCGAGTGGTAGCCGCGGCAGCAGTCTTTTTTCTTGCCGGTCTAACGCCGCTGTTTGCGGCGGGGGCAGCCGAGAACCTCCCGGAGGAACGCGAGCAGATTGAAGCTCTCGTTGCCGAGGCTGCGGAGGAGCGGTTCGAGGACGAAAACGAGCGCGAGGCGTTCCATCGCGAGGTGCTTGCCGAGCTGTCTGAAGAGTTTGTCGATGTACGAGGGTTGGAGATCGCCTTGCGCGCGTCGGCACTCAGAGAAGAGCCCGCGAGCGGCTCCGAGCTTGCTGCGTGGGTTGTGGAGCAGCATACGCGCGCCGAGCGGCGTCTGGCTCGGGGTGAGTCCCCACACCGGGTGACCGCCCAGCTTGGCTTCGAGGCGCGCGCGGAGGTTCCCGAGCACGCGGCGCGAGCTGCCGAACGGCGGGAACGGGCTGCCGAAATTCGCGAGCGTGCGGAAGAGCGGGCGCGTCGGATCCAGTCCGGCGTGCCCGGACCGCAGGATGCTCCGGACGGAGTGCCGGGTGGTGGCCCCTCTACAACCAGGTAATGCGGCGGCGAAACACACGGACCAAGCATTATAGACAGATAGACAGAACGAGGAGCCGGAGCGTATGACGAAAAAGGTGCTGAGGAATATCTCTCTTCTGCTGGTAGTTGGCTGGTGTACCGTTTCCGCCGCGGCTCTCGAGATTGGGCTTTACGGAGGCGGGGAGGGCACCGTGGACTTGTCCGGAGAGGCGGCGGTCACCTCCCAGTGGTACGCGGGAGCGCGAAGCGACGCCGGCCTTCGTCTCAGCCGCGCGGTGTCGGCCGACAACCGTCTCGACGTACGGGTGGTCCATGCCGGACCGGCGGCGCTAACGGGCGTGGAGGGAGCTGCGAAGACCGGCCTGACGTATCGGCAGGGCCCGTTCACCGCACGCATCTCCAACGACACCATGGTGTATCTGAGTACCGCTGAGACCGGCGATTTTCTGATGACGGACGCGGGACTACGGGTGGAGTACGGAGCCGAAGACTACTCGGTCTTCCTTAAGCCGGAACTTGAATGGGAGTTCGCCGATGAGACTACTCGCGATCGAAGCGCCGGTGTAGGCGTTTCTGCTCTTCTCGGTGACGCGGTCGTTGGAGAGATTTCGGGCCGTGTAGGAGACAGCGACAATCCGCGGCGCTACCAGAGGCGGGTGCTCGGGGAGCTCGAGGTTGACTGGTATACCCCGGGCGCAACAACCGTGAGATTCGGTGCGCACGGGGGGCTCTATGCCTCAAATGATGTCGAGGAAGTCGACGGCGAGGAGCTTGCCGCGTGGACCTATACGGAGGCCGGTGGACGTATCGAAGCAACCGCCCAGCTCGGGCCGTCGGCTCGGATTATGCTTGAACTTCCCATGTCCGTTCGGCAGTATGCGCACGACTTCGTAGTGGACGGGAAGGTCGGCGACTCGCCGCAGCTCCGAAGCGAGTTCCGGCCGGCGCTGGCACTCTCCCTGTGGCCTGTGGGAGACCGACTCGAGCTGCGGCCTACGCTGGAAGGGCGCTTGGTTCGTTCGAACTCTCCTGATCTGGAGCGATTCGATGTCAGCGGCGGGATCTCGGCTCACTGGACGCTTCGGTAAGGGAACGCGTTGGCACGGTTCCATAGACAGCAATACGAAGCGCGGTCGCGGTTCCGGCCACGGGGTCGTGGTAGGATAAGCCACTGCCCGGGTCCTATCGTACCGCGGCGGCCGCCCGGCCGTGCCGGCGTCTCAACGGGTTCCGGAGCCCAGCTCACGCCGGAGCTGAAGGATTCCCCCTCCTTCGGACAGCGTGGCGACGATCGTATCGATCACGGTGGAAGCAGATCGCCCTCCGGCTCTTGTTTGTACGTAGAGCGAGGCGATCGAGGAATACGACCCTGGCGAGAGTGCGCTCTCGAGGAAGGCGATTCCGAGCTCCCGCAGGACCGGATCCTCCAGCGAGTCCACACTATAGATGCTCGAAAGGGTAAGGAGCGCTTCGCGCGCGTGGCGGGGTGACGGCGCTTTGCCAATGAGGGCCCGGGCGGTCTCCGCGTTTGCGCTTGTCTCCAGGAACGCGGCGCCTGCCTGGAGCAGGTCAGTCGGATCTTCCTTGACGTCCTCCCACCATCCCGCTTGCGCGAGTGCATCGCGAATCACTGCAAGCCGATCGATATAGCGCTCCGTCGCCCGGACAAGCTCCTCAGGGCCGGCGCGCTTCACCGCGCCTTCCCGCACCAGACGCATGACGAGAGCGGTTGGAATCTCCGCTTCGGATGCATCCTCCAGAAGTGCCGAAAGCTCCTCCCGTACACCGCGATACTGCTCCGCGTGGGCGCTCTCGCGGTACCATCGCTCGAGCGGGTCGGTCTCCCCCAGAAGTGGAGGGGCGGCCAGGCCCAGGAGGAGCGCTACGAGGGGCAGGATAAGCCTGTTAGGGCGCGCGGGGGGCTGGTATTCATTTGTAGGGGAAACCGTTCTCAGTGACACGCTCTTTGACTCCTAGATCACGATTCCTAGATCACGACTTTTGGATCGCTACTCCTACATCACAGGCTCATAACCGACTTCTTGCCGCCGAACGAGTCTCGAATGACCCGTTCCGCTGCCGGATCCGGGATGAGATAGTCGTCATCTACCATGAAATTGTACGTGTACGACCGTCCCTGCTGCAACTCAAGTGTTGCCGTCCAGATCTCGCCATCCGCGCGGGGAGACATTGGCGTTACCTCGGGATCCCAGTCGTTGAAGTCTCCCACCACGCTCACCTCCGATGCCTCCGGCATGACCACGCGGAAGTGGACCGTCACTGCATCTTCCGGGGTAACCGCCGCCGGCTCGGCCCCGACCTCGCCGGCGGGCTCTTCCATCTCCGCAACGGGGCCGGCTTCCTGCGCTCCCCGTCGGTATCCCACCACATAGCTGGAGAGTGCAACAGCAATCAGGAGAACCGCAGCGCCGGCGGCCACCGCTACGCGCGGAAGGCGGTCACGCCCAAGGCGGGGCTCATGCTCGGCGGGGCCGCCGCTCGGCATAGCGCCGGATTCCGCTGTCGGGTGCACCGTCTGGTGTTCGATTGCGCCAAGCACTGCCTCGGCGCTTCTCTCGCGGAGATCGCGTTTCATGAGGGGGATGAGGCTCCGGTACCGCACAGCTTCCGAAACACCGCGCTCTACAGCTTCCTCGAGCCGGCGCAGCTCCGGCTCGCTCACCGAGCCCGTCCGTTCCCACCGGTCTACGATCCGTTTGAAGGTTCTGCGATCGTTCATAGAAACGTCCCCTCGTTCTAGTTCCTTCTACCGTTTCTCCGGCCGTTCGGTTGCATTCCGGGTAAGAATTCGCCGGAGGTGCTTCCGCCCGCGGTGGAGCTTTGACTTCACGTTCTCCACGCTGATGTTGAGCTCACCGGCGATCTCCTTCACCGAGCGCTCCTTGAGGTAGTAGAGCTCCACAACCGTCCGGATGCTCTCGGAGAGCTCAGCGATCGCAGCGCGCACCTCGTCTTCGGTCTCGGCCCGCTCGGTTTCCTCCGCCGGCCCCGGGGCATGGGCCGGAGCTTCGAACTCGAACGCCCCTTCGTGCTCCTGACGACGGGCGAGCCGCGCGTAGCGGCTTCGGAGGTGGTTTACCGCGATGCCGTACAGCCACGCCCCGAAAGAACCGTCGGAGTTGAAGCCGGCAAGCGAGCGGTACGCCCGCAGAAAGATCTCTTGGAGCGCGTCCTCCGCCTCGCTCTCGTTGGGGCAGCGGCTGCGGCAGAGTGCCCGGATACGGTCGGCATGCGCACGCACCAGGGGCTCGAACGCACGCGGGTCGCCGGCGCGAGCAGCCTCGATAGCGTTGGCCTCCGATCTTTCGTCGAGCTTCTCAGACTCCACGCTTTCAACCTATCGCTTGGCGCCGCGACTTTCCAGAGGGTGACCGGAACCGCTTCTTCGACGAGCATCCGCGCCAAAGGTCGGCTCCCAGCGTGTTCGGGGGAGGCGCGCCTCAAGGAGCGTCCGCTTGCTATCCCCGTGTCGGCTCCGGACGTGTCCGGGCGCAGCTCGCCGTGTCCGGAAATCCGCCGGCGGAGATTCCCACCGCACGTGCAACCGGAGAGAGTGCGACCGGGTAGAGGGGAGTGGCAACACAAAACAGACAACCTTGAGGAGGTTTGTATGAGACATCGAGCGTTCATAGCAGGAGCGGCGCTGATCGTAGGGATCTCGGTGCTTGCGGTAGGATGCGACTTCTTCGGTGATAGCGGCGTGCTCAAGCTCAACCTGACCGACGCTCCGCTGATAGAAGGCGAGCAGGTCGAGGGCGTTCACATCACGGTGACCGACATCGCGGTTCATCGTGACGGACAATGGATCGAGCTCGAGGATTTCGAGCCGGACTCTTATAACCTGTTGGAGCTTACCGAAGGCGAGTCGGCGCTCTTGGGCGAGTTCAGCCTGGAAGCAGGCCGGTACACTCAGATCAGATTTATGATCGACGGGGAAGACGTCGAGAACGGTGGAACGCCGGAAAATCCCGGATCGTACATCGAGTTTGCTGACGGAACCGAGAAGCCCCTCTTCATTCCGAGCGGTGCGCAGACCGGTTACAAAGCGGTCGGCAACTTCGATGTTCCGCAGAACGGCGATGTGGAAGTCACTGCCGACTTCGACGTCCGCCGCGCGGTCGTCAAGCTCGGAGCACAAGACGAGTACATCCTGAAGCCTGTCCTCCGGCTCGTCGTGAACGATCAAGCGGGCGAGATCGAAGGAAGCGTGAGTGGAGTCTCGGACGAGGCCGACAACGTGGTGGTTTTCGCCTACGAGGAAGGAGAATATGACGAATCGGAAGCCGAGGCTCCGGAGAACGACGACGACACCTGGTTCCCGAACGCGGTGACGAGCGGCGTGGTGAACGACAACGGAGGCTATGTCCTGCCGTTCCTCGCTGAGGGTGAGTATACGCTCGTGGCGGCTCAGTTTAACGAGGGCGAGCTCGAAGGCGATCCGGTACGTGAAGAATCCGTCCAGGTAGACGCGGGCGAGACGACCTCGGGAATCGACATCAGTTTCGACTAGTTTGCGGTGGGATAACCCCTCCCCCCGGGGACATCGCCGGCGAGCACCCCACGCCGGAGGTTCCCCCTATCCCACTGCCGCCCGGCCCCACTCGGGGCCGGGCTTTTCCAATTGCGTGAATCCGCCGTTCCAGTCCATCTCTGAAACCACAACACGCTCCGAGCCGGCATAATTCAGGCTCGTGTTGGATCGACACTTAATTTCGCCCCAGACGCTCCCGGCCTATCGTGGGCCCAGGGGGCAAGCTGCGGATAGGCGTGATTCCTCCTTACACGCTTGAGGTCAGCCGCCGGCCATTGTAGCCTTACCGGCTGAGAAGAACCGTGGGTGGACACAACCCGGAGGGATAGCGTGGAGCGTGAAATCGAGATCGTGCCGGTGAGTCGTGCGATGCTGCCGCAGGTGACGGAGGTCTTTGTGGAGGCGTTTCGCAGCGAGGGGTTTACCCGGACCTGGATGGGCATCTTCGGCGAGCGACAGCGGGCGCGGTACGTGGAGATGTGCCGTCGAATGTTCGAAGTCCACGTTCGCTCGGGGATGCCGATCTACGCGGCGGTCGAGGACGGGCACGTTGTGGGCATGATGGCGCTGAGAGCCCCGGATAGCCGGACATCGCCTTGGGCGCTGGGGTCGGCGCTCCCGTCGCTTATACGGACGGCTGCGGCAGCCATTCCGTACCTCCTGCGCCACCGCCGGGCGGCGCGACGACTCGCGCAGGCCGCGAAGCCGCCGCGGACCTTGCCCCGACAGTACTGGTTCCTCGAGGTGATCGGCGTTGTTCCTGGGCATCAGGGCAAGGGGATCGGATCGAAACTCTTGCGATACGCCCGGGAGAGGGCGTTTTCCGCGCCGGACACCTCGGGTATCTACCTCTATACCGGGGACGAGCGAAACGTTCGGATCTACGAAAAGGCGGGGTATGAGTTGGTCGATGCGCGGGAGGCCGAGGGCCTCACGGCGTATCATATGTTCTTGCCTCGGAGTGAGGAGTTCCGGCCCCGGAAGGGCGAAGGAGCACAGCGATGGGAAGCGAAATCGGCGTAACGGTGTGGAACGAGTTTCGGCACGAGCGAGAAGACGAACGGGTGCGCGCGATCTACCCGGACGGGATCCATGAGACGATCGCCGGTTTCCTCCGGCGTGCCGGCGGGGTACGGGTGGGCACTGCAACGCTTTCTGAGCCGGAGCACGGCCTTACGGAGGCGGTGCTGGCCGAGACGGACGTTCTCATCTGGTGGGGGCACCGTGCGCATGAGGAGGTGTCGGAGGAGGTCGTAACCCGTGTTCAGGAGGCGGTCCTCCGGGGAATGGGGCTTGTGGTGCTCCACTCGGGGCACTACTCGCGCATATTCCGCCGGCTGATGGGGACCTCCTGCACGCTGAAATGGCGAGAGGCGGACGAGACCGAGCGTTTGTGGGTGGTGGACCCCGCTCATCCGATCGTCTCGGGCCTTGGTGAGTACATCGAGCTGCCCGAGGAGGAGATGTACGGCGAGCCGTTCGACATTCCGCCTCCCGATGAGCTCATCCTCGTCAGCTGGTTCGAAGGCGGCGAGGTGTTCCGAAGCGGATGCGTCTTCAAGCGGGGCAGGGGGCGCGTCTTCTACTTCCGTCCGGGACACGAGACGAACCGTTCCTACCACAACCCGGAGGTTCAGCGGGTCATTGTGAACGCGGTGCGGTGGCTCGGAGGCGACGCTCGGAGCGAGCGCGGAGGACGGTAAGCGGGCTCGAGTCCGGCTTCCTCGGCAAAGGACTCGGCGCCCGGGCCCGCAAGCATGACGTGCTCCGACTCTTCCATGGTCAGGCGGGCCGCACGCACTGGACTTCTGAGGCGCTGCAGCGCCGCAACGGCCCCCGCTTGGCGCCTGTCGCCGGCCATGATCGATGCTTCGAGCTCGACTTCGCCGGCAGCCGTGCGGACGGCTCCCCGTCCGGCGTTGAAGAGCGGATTGTCCTCCATCGATTTCACTGCCGCGGTGACGGCCTCCGTTGCCTCGGCTCCTTGTGTCAGGAGCTCGTGGCCCTGCTCGAGGGCCTCACGGAGCGCTGTGCGATACGCTGCCGCGCGCTGCTCGCCCATCACGTCCGGCGTGGCCGCTCCGGCGCCGCCGTGCACGGCAATGGCTACCGGCTTGGATGGGTCCGCAGGTGTAGGCGGCGTGGTTCCAAGTAAGAGAAGGCCAACGAAGAGAAGACTCGTAAGCACCGCGAGCCGGTTGGGGCCCCATGTCCGTAGCGAGAGGTGCATAGATACATCGAATAGTAGGCTGAGCGCGGCCGCGCATCAACCGTCCGTTTGCAGCTCACGCCCCATGAAGAGCGCAGTGTCGGCGTCCGACGAGGCTTTTCGCTCGAAACTGAAGCCGACTCGCCGGTAGAAGCCGGGATTTTTTGCCGTGGTCGAGGTAATCAGATGCACGCCGGGAATACCTGCTCGGGCAAGATCGGCACAGTACGCTTCGATAAGTTTCTTTCCGATACCTTTCCCTTGGCCTTCAGGATGGACGTTGATATGAAGGTGTGCCGGGTATTGCTCGAAGTGCTCCTGGAAAATCTGCAAGCCGGGAAAGTCGAGCGTTTTGAGCGCTTCATAGCTATCGGGACATCCGAGCAGATACCCCAGGACTCGCCCGTCCTCCTGGGCCGTGTACACCCATTGCGGGTACTGGTCCAAATACGAGCCGGCCCACCGCCGGTAGTAGCTCTTCCGCTCCTCCGCGCTTTCAAACTCGCTCTGCTGCGCGGTCAGCCAGAAGATCTCCTCGATCCCTTCCTGAAGCTTCTCCTCATAACCACGGACGATTTCCACGTGCGTTCTCCTCTCCCCCGGGCGAGCGCGGCACGGTCGCACCGCGCCCCTGTGGCAGCCTTTGCTCGGCGACGCTCCAACTATATTCACTAGAGAATACCGGCGGCGCAAAGTCGCTCTCGATATCTTCCGGTTGCATGATTATGGACGATTTTCGCGGATCGTTCCATCCGTCTCCGAAGATTCGCCCGGCCGCCGCACGCTCAACCGGAGTTATCGCCGTCAGCAATGCGGTACCAGCGTGCCTTCGGCCCTCGTCCTTGGGACTCGATACGCCCTTCATGCTTGAGCGATCGAAGAACGGTGCGGATTCGTTCGTCCGAGAGATGCGGGAAGAGTGAGCGGAGGTCACGAATGGAGAACGGATGGGGAAGGTCGTCGCCGGTAAGAACGCTCCGGCGGAGCTCCTCATTGCTGTCGGAGGGGTCGCCGAGGCGTTCGCGGCCACCACCCGGGGCGCCGCCGCCACCCTCCGCGCCGCCGCCA
>Ga0207421_10002550_pt1 | contig 22530 bp, 19 predicted proteins | sample SodLakKL_010_SED_4_FD_187542 | JGI IMG/M metagenome (GOLD analysis project Ga0207421, IMG submission 187542) | Alkaline sediment microbial communities from Lake Tanatar, Kulunda Steppe, Russia - 8KL_010_SED (SPAdes) (version 2) | ecosystem: Environmental > Aquatic > Non-marine Saline and...
GCGAGCAGGGCCACTGGCTGGAGGACTACGCCCTCTACGCCGCCCTGCGCGAGGAGCACGGCGACGCGGCCTGGTGGACGTGGCCCGCCGCCGAGCGGGACCGCGAACCGGCGGCGCTGGAGGCAGCCACCCACCGGCTGGCCGGGCGGATCGACCGCCACATCTTTGAACAGTACCTCTTCTTCAGCCAGTGGCAGGCGTTGCGCGACTACGCCGCCGAGCGCGGTGTCCAGTTCTTCGGCGACGTCCCCATTTTCGTCGCCCACGACAGCGCCGATACCTGGGCCCACCGGCGGTACTTCCGACTCGACGAAGAGGGGCATGCGGCCCTCGTCGCCGGCGTGCCACCGGACTATTTCTCCGCCGAGGGCCAGCGCTGGGGCAACCCGCTCTACGACTGGCAGCGCCTGCAGGGCGACGGCTTCGCGTGGTGGCTCGAGCGGCTGGCCACCCAGCTGGCCCTGTTCGACTTCGTGCGCATCGATCACTTCCGGGGGCTGAGCGCCTGCTGGGCGATCCCGGCCGAGGCGCCCACCGCCCGGGACGGATACTGGGAGGCAGCCCCTGGGGACGCCCTACTCGAGGCGGTGGAGGAGCGCTTCGGTCGGGTCCCGCTGGTGGCCGAGGATCTGGGCGTGATCACCGAGGACGTGGAGCGGCTCCGCGAGCGCTTCGCCCTGCCGGGGATGAAGGTGCTGCACTTCGCCTTCGACAGCGACGCCGCCAACCCCTACCTACCCCACCAGCACCACCGGCACTGCGTCGTCTACACCGGTACCCACGACAACGACACCACCCTGGGCTGGTACGCCGACCTACCGGAGGCGACGGCGCAGCGGCTCCACGCCTACCTGGGCCACCCCGGCGAACCGATGCCGTGGCCGCTGATCCGGGCAGCGCTGGCGTCGGTGGCGGGACTGGCCGTGATCCCGTTGCAGGATCTGCTGGCGCTGGGCGGCGAGCACCGCATGAACGTGCCCGGGGTTGCCGAGGGCAACTGGCGCTGGCGTTTTGAATGGGAGTGGCTGCCCGACCCCCTGGCCGGGCAGCTGCGCGCCCTCAACGAACTCTACGGCCGGCTCTAGGCGGCGGTCGCCGCCTAGAGCCAGCGCATCCGCCCCAGCTCCAGCGGGTGACCGAGCAGCGGGTGGCTCGGGTACATGCAGATACGGAAGTACTGCAAGCCGTTGAGGCGGGGTTGAATGTCCAGGGAGAACAGCGGATCCCCGTCGTCATCACCGCCAGTGGGCGAGAACACGAAACGCTGGGTCTGGCCCGGATCCCGGGGGTGGGGCACCGGGCTGAAGCGGCACTCGACGGTGACATCATCGCCACCCAGCCCGTTGAGCTGCGCCTTCACCCGCAGACGCAGCGGCTCTCCGTGGCGCAGGGCGTCCGGGGCCTCGTCGATCAGCTCCAGGGCCGTCCCGTCCCAGCAGGCCCGCACATGCTCCTTCCAGGCGGCCAGACCAGCGGCGCCGGCCAACTCCTCGTCGGTCAGGCGCCGATGATGTCGGGCGGCCGGGCCATAGAGATCGCGCACATAGTCCATCACCATGCGCTGCGCATTGAACCGGGGCAGCGTACTGCGCATCGAGGCCTTGGACATCTGCACCCAGCCGGCCGAGTAGCCGCGCTCACCGCGATCGAAGTAGAGCGGCGCCACCTCACCGGCAAGGGTATCGAGCAGGTCGCGGGCCTCCTCGCCGTCACGGTACTCCGGATCGAAGCCCGGCGCGTGGGGGTAGATCGCCCAGCCGTTGTCCCCGGCGTAGCCCTCATCCCACCAGCCATCCAGAACCGAGAGATTGACCACCCCGTTGATGGCCGCCTTCTGACCGGAGGTGCCGCACGCCTCCAGGGGGTACTCCGGATTGTTCAGCCACACGTCGACACCGGTCACCAGCTTGCGCGCCAGCGCCATGTCGTAGTTCTCCAGCAGCAGAAGCCGCCCGATCAGATCGGGATCGAGGGTCAGCTCGTGGATCCGCCGAATCATCTCCTGGCCCTGCTCATCGTGCGGGTGGGCCTTGCCGGCGAAGATCAGGATCATCGGCCGCTCGGGATCGTTGAGCAGCTGCTTGAGACGCTCGAGGTCGCGGAAGATCAGCAGAGCGCGCTTGTAGGTGGCAAAGCGGCGGGCAAAACCGAGCACGAGGACATCGGCCTCGGGGTCGCGGATGAAGCGGGTCATGCGCCGGATCATCGCCTCGGCCATGCCGTTGCGCTTGCACCGCGCCTCGACCCGGGCACAGACGTCGCGGAGCATCTGCGACTTCAGGCTCTGGCGCATGCTCCAGTAGCGGTGATCGGGCAGCTCGTCGACCACGCTCCAGAACGCCTCGTTGCTCAGCTCGCTGCGCCAGGCCGGCCAGCGCTGATCGAAGAGATTGCCCCACTCCTGGGCCAGGAAGGTCGGCACGTGCACGCCGTTGGTGATGGCGTGGATGGGGTTCTCCTGAGCCGGCACATCAGGCCAGATGCGCGCCTCCATCTCCGAGGCCACGCGGCCGTGGATTCGGCTGACCCCGTTGTGGAAGCGCGATCCGCGCAGGGCCAGGCTGGTCATGTTGAAACCCGGCTGCTCAGCCCGCCCGTTGCCCAGCGCCAGCAGGGCATCGATATCGAGCCCGGAGTCCCCGAGCGCAGCCCCCAAGTATTCGCGGACCATCTCCGGATCGAAGATGTCGTGACCCGCCGCCACCGGCGTGTGCGTCGTAAACACCGAGCCCCCGGCGACGCCCTCCATCGCCGTGACGAAATCGACGCCGGCCGCCACCCACTCGCGGCAGCGCTCGACGAGCTGGAAGGCCGAGTGCCCCTCGTTCAAGTGCCAGACCGTCGGCGCCACGCCAAGCTTGCGCAGCGCCCGTACGCCCCCGATGCCGAGGCAGAGCTCCTGCTTGATGCGCATCTCGGTGCCGCCGCCGTAGAGCTGATAGGTGATCGAGCGATCCTCGGGGGTGTTCTCGGGCACATCGCTGTCGAGCATGTACAGACGCACGTGGCCGGCCCGCACCGACCAGATGCGCAGCTGCACCGATCGTCCGGGGAAGTCGACAGCCACCCGCAGCTCCTCGCCGTCACCATCCTGGCGTGGGTAGGCGGGCAGCTGCGCCACCTCGGTGGGCACGTAGTGCGCCACCTGGCGCCCTTCGTGATCGATGCTCTGGATGAAGTAGCCCTGGCGATAGAGCAACCCGACCGCGATCAGCGGCACGCGCAGATCGCTGGCCGCCTTGCAGTGGTCACCGGCGAGGATGCCGAGGCCGCCAGAGTAAAGGGGCAGGCTCTCGTGCAGGCCGAACTCGGCGCAGAAGTAGGCCACCAAGTCCTGGTCCGGATCCAGGTGCGGGGCAACCTCCGGCGACGTGTCCTGCTCCAGATAGGTGTCGTAGGCGGAAAGGGTCCGGTTGTAGTCTTCCAGGAAGGTCGGGTCCTCGGCGGCACGCTCTAACGCCTCCTGGGGAACCCGGCGCAGGAAAACCTTGGGGTTGTGGCCGCTGGCCTCCCAGCACTCGGGGTCAATCTGGTAGAACAGCCCCCGGACTCGCCGGTCCCAGGAATAGTAGAGGTCATCGACCAGCTCGCGCAGGCGGGCGAGTGACGGCGGGAGGCAGGGGTGGACTTCCAGGGTGAAGACGCGTTCGGACATGGGTGGGGCAACTCCCTCTGTGGACCCCTCTGTTTAGCACATGTCGCCGGGGCGCACACGCACGTCCCACAACGAGAAAGGCCCGCCAGGGGCGGGCCTTTCTCTCAATGGCAGCTTACTGCCGCTCTGGCGGCGGTTTAAAGCGCTGCGACGTCCTCGGCCTGCAGGCCCTTGGGGCTGCGGGTCACGCTGAACTCGACCGCTTGACCCTCGTCCAGGGAGCGGAAACCGTCGCCCCGGATGGCACGGAAGTGGACGAACACGTCTTCACCCCCCTCGCGGCTGATGAAGCCGTAGCCCTTGGCGTTGTCGAACCACTTAACCGTACCTTGTTGACGCTCTGACATCTCAAACAACCTCTGTATTAATCATCGTGACGCGACCTCCATGAGGACCAGGGTCAGGTCTTGCTGTCGGTCGCACCCCATATATTGGCACAAGTTGGGGGCCTCGCAACCTGCCACCCACGAGTTTTTTTCAACCGATTTTGTTGCGACGCAACATGGCCGCTGCTATGCTGCATGGCAACAATCGAGACAAAGCCCGGAACGGCGCGAAAGGAGCGGTGGCAATGATGAACTACCAAGAGATGATCAAGCAGATGCAGACCCAGTTCGGGCCCTATGCCGAGCCCTTCCACGGTGTGAACAGCAAGATGCTCGAGCACTGGGAGAAGATGACCGATTACCAGCTGGACATGGCCCGGCGCTACACCGACGCCACCCTCGGCAACCTGCGCGAGGCAAGCGAGGTCCAGTCGCCGGAGCAGCTGCAGAACTACCTGCAGAAGAGCGTGGAGGCGGCCCGCGAGACCTCGGACAGCCTCGCCAAGGACGCCCGGACTCTGGCCCAGCTCAGCCAGGCGATGACCGAGGACCTGCAGCAGTCGGTCCGCGAGAGCACCAGTAGCCTGGCCGCGAAGACCACCAAGGCCGCGTGAGCGGACGCTAAGACGGCGCCACGCGCCGCCTCTGCCGGGCAGAGGCGGCGCGTGGCGCCGTAGCTATTCGCTTGAACGAATACCGCGCGCCCCCTACCCTGAGCGCATGCCCCTGACGCCCGACCACCTGTTCCGACTCTTCGGCGACCCCACGCGGCTGCGTTGCCTACTTCTGCTGCGCCGCGAGGGCTGGTTGTGCGTCTGCGAGCTCACTGAAGCACTGGGCATTATTCAGCCCAAGATCTCCCGCCATCTGGCCATGCTCCGCGAGGCCGGACTGGTCGAGTGTCGACGCCGCGGGCAGTGGGTCCACTACCGCATCAGCCCCGAGCAGCCTCCGTGGGTGGCGCCGATCCTCGACGCCGCCGTCCAGGCCAGCGACGCCCTGGCCTGGCACCAGGAGGATCGTGAACGGCTGGAGCGTATGGCCAACCGAGTCACCACCAAGGATCAAGCATGAACGAGACCTCCCTGCTCGAGTGCGTGGAGAAGCGCACCGGCGAGAACGTTTCCGCCAGCATCATCTGGCTCCACGGCCTGGGCGCCGACGGCCACGACTTCGCGCCCATCGTCGATGAACTCCGCCAGAGCGCCGGTTACGGCGTGCGCTTGATCTTCCCCCACGCCCCGGTCCAGCCGGTCACGGTCAACGGCGGCATGTCCATGCCGGCGTGGTACGACATCCGGGGCCTTGGCGGCGGCGGCATCGATGAGGATACGCCGGGGCTCGAGCGAGCACGACTGCAGATCGAGGCGCTGATGCGCCGGGAGGTGGAACGCGGCACCCCCGCCGAGCGCCTGTTCCTCGCAGGCTTCTCGCAGGGCGCCGCCACCGCCCTCTACACGGCGCTCAACTCGTCAACCCCGCCGGCCGGGGTCATTGCGCTTTCGGGCTGGTTGCCGAGCGCCACGGAGACCGGCCACGACGGGGCACGGGCCCCGGTCTTCATGGCCCACGGGACGCAGGATCCGATCGTCCCCATCGAACTCGGCCGCCAGGCGGCTGCCGAGCTGGAGGCCGCAGGCCATCCCGTGGAGTGGCACGATTTCCCTATGGAGCACGCGGTCTGCATGCCCGAGATCCAGCGCCTGGACACCTGGCTATCGAACCGGCTCGGGCGGTCGTAGCCGGCCCGCGCGGCCTTCAGTCGTCACACTCGAAACCGAAGGCATCCAGTCCCTCTTCCAGGTAGTCGGCCGCCAGCGGCGTAGCGAGGATATAGTCAGCGGTCCGCGGGTTCCACGCCGACTTCGCCTCGCTGCGCGCCTCCGTCCACTCGCTGGCATCGAAATCGCCGCGTCCGATCCACATCAGCGCCACGACCTCGGCCTGCTCCGCCGGCTCCATGTCCTCGAAGGTGGCACGCAGCTCTTGCACGCTCAGGTCATCGGCGTGGTCGGCAAGGACCTGAAGCGCCCAGTCGTCCTCGGGGCCATCCGGCGAGTCGGGGATGACCACCGCCTCCTTAGCCTGGAACTCCCGGCACTTGCGGATGATAAAGCAGACAGTATCCAGACTGACCTCGAACATGACCTTTCCCCTCGCCAGAGGCGGACCTGAGGGTCCACGTTGCCTGGGTCCCCGGCCGAGCGCAAGCGGCGCCCCGAGGGCTACGGGATGCCCAGGTCTTTGTGGATCTGCATGCTCAGCCACCACTGCGGGTGCGCACGGCAGTAGTCCAGTGCCGCACGGGTATGCGCATCGCGCTGGGCATCGTCCAAGGGCTGGAGATAGAAGTGGCGGAATGCCAGGTGGGCGTAGCGCTCCGGCTCTGCTCCGGGCTGCGGATAGATCAGCTTGAGTTCGTCACCGGCGGTGACCGCCAGCTCGGTCCCTGCTTTGGGGCTAACGCAAAGCCAGTCCACGCCCGGCGCCAGGGGCAAGGTGCCGTTGGTCTCCACGGCCACCTCAAACCCCCGGGCGTGCAGGGCTGCCAGCAGGTCCGCGTCGAGCTGTAACGCCGGTTCACCGCCGGTGCAAACGACATAGGGCGCACCGCCATCGGGCCACTGCGCCGCCACCGCCGCGGCCAGCTCCCCGGCGTCACCGAAACGCCCCCCGCCGGGACCGCCGGTACCCACGAACTCGGTATCGCAGAACCTGCAGACGGCCGTCGCTCGATCGGGCTCCCGGCCGCTCCACAGGTTGCAGCCGGCAAAACGCACAAAGACAGCCGGCCGGCCGCTTCGCCCTCCTTCGCCCTGCAGGGTATAGAACAGACTGTGGACGGCGTAGCTCACGGCTCAATCCGGCCAGGCGATGGCCCCGACGCCGTCGCGCTCGTAGCAGTCCACGCGGTGGAGTTCCGGCAGCCGCTGGTGCGCGGAGCGCGCCACCCAGGCGGCCAGACTGGCCACGTCCCCGGCCTCGAGACCGGCGATCGCGTCCAGGCGCTGGTGGTCCAGCGCCTGGCGCACAGGCGCGAAGGCCGCCTTGACGTCGCCGTAGTCCAACGTCCAGCCGAGCACGCGGTCCAGCGGGGCAGTGACATGGACCCGCAGCCGATAGCCGTGCCCGTGCAACCGGCCGCGTCGATCTCCGGGCCCCGAAACGCAGGTGGCGGCCTCAAAACGCTGGGCCTTCCAGATGGTGTGCCGCTCGCCGTCGTAGGTGCAGCCAGAGTGCTCCGTCTCATGGACATGCAATCGGGTAAGCCCGGGGCAGCGGGGACGGAGCTGCTCCCACAGCCAGACGGCGATGAGCTCACTGGTGGGGTTGTCCAGGAAGTCGTTCAGGCAGGCGCGGTCCAGGGCCTCGCCCAGCGGCGCCCACGCCGCCCCCAGCCCCTCAGCATCGGCGCCGGTGGCCTCGAGCACCACCAGGTACCCGTGCCCGTGCATGCGCCCGCACGGGTGGCCTTCGGGGACGTAGGGCAGCCGATGGGCCGCTTCGAACCGGAAGGCCCGCCACGCCCAGTCCACCTCACCGCGGCCGACGCCGCGATCCGGGGCACTGCGCAGCGCCAGCCGCCGCGGGGTCACGCCAGCGGTGCGCAAGCACCGGCCGAGCTCGTCGAGCAGCCGGTCGTCAGCGGGATCCTCGAGGCGCTCGTTGAGGAGCGTGTAGTCAAATGGCGCCGTCACGCGGGCGCACGCATCGGCCAGCGCGTCCGGATCGGCGGCACCACCATCGGGCGCCGCCCGCACACGCAGCCGGAAGGAGTGGCCGTGCCAGCCCCGGCCAACGCGTCGCGCGGCCTCGAAGGGCACCTCGGCGGTGTAGAGCAGGGATTCCATCCTGCTGATGCTATCACGGCCGTGCGGCAATCAGCGGCACCCACTGCTCACTGGCCGAGGCGCCACCGTGCACGCCCACCTGGGCGAAACGGCCCTCACCCACCAGCCGATCCTTGATCACCCAGCCGTCCGCAGGCAACAACACCCAGTCGCCGATCCTCCGGCGCAGCCGGGGGTGCTCGGGCATCGGACCGAACCAACCGGCTGCAAGCAGCTCTTCGGCCCGGGCGACCTGGCAGACGGCCCCCAGGCGCTCCCGACAATAGAGCTGGAAGTCGGTCTCGGTGCCGGGACGCAGGTAGCAGTAAGCCGCCCGCGGCTCGCCGCACAGCGGCAGGGCCAGCATCTCGGCGAGTTCCGGATGGTCCTCGAGGTAGAGGGTCCGCTCGGGGGCGGTGTCGATCAGGCCGTGATCGGCCGTGGCCAGCACCACGGTATCGGTACCCTGGACCCCGTCGAGCAGTCGCTGCCAGGCGATATCGATGGAGCGAAACTGATCGCGCACCGGCGCACTGTCGACCCCGTGCTGATGGCTCAGCGTATCCAGATCCGGCCAGTAGGCGTAGACGAATCGGCGCTGCCGGCCGGGCTCGCGGGCGATCCGCACGAGCACCTCGCGCAGCTCGTCCAGCCCCTGATAACCGTGGCGCCGGGCATAGCGTCCCGTGACCCCGCGGCTGTACGGCGTATCGACCAGCCAAGAGGGCTGGACGACGTGCGTCTCGGCCTCGAAGCGATCCCAGATCGGGTCGCGCTGAAGCAACTCGGCGCTTTCCGGCTCGATACCGGACCACTGCCCCTTGCCCACCCGCGGCCCGAAAGGCAGCCAGGCGGTGACGGCGCCGAGCTCGTGGACGTACATGAACCAGCCTGTGACCCCGTGCCCCCGCGGTGGGCGGCCGGTAATGATACTGGTCAGCGCCGCCGAGGTGGTGGCCGGGAAAACCGAGGTCAGCCCCCGAACCCGGTCTCGGGCCAGTGTGCTGGCCGGCTGTCGGGCCAGGAAGTGGTCGCCGAGGCCGTCGATAATCCAGAGGATCACCGTGCGGGCATCCTCCAGCCCCAGGTCCGGATCGGGGTCGAGGGCTGGATAGTGGCTCGACCCGGCCGCGAATGCGCGACCCAGGGAGGCCATCAGGTTGACCAGCCCGCTGCCCTCGTAGCTCGGCTTATCCATCGCCGGAAACCTCGCTCTCCGCAGGGAAACAGGGCAGTTCGACCCAGAAGACCGACCCGACCCCGGGCTCGCTGGAGAAGCCTAGCTCTCCGCCCATCTGCTCAACCAGGCGGCGAGTCACCACCAGGCCGATTCCGGTCCCCTCCACCTCCGAGGATTCCAGGCCCAGGCGATTGAAGGGGTAGAAGACCTCGCGCTGGCGCTCCTCAGGGATGCCGACCCCGGTGTCCCGCACCCGGAACCGGATCCGGTTGGCGGCGGACGCTTCGACCTCGAGGTCCACCCGCCCCTGCGGCCGGTTGTACTTCACGGCATTGCTGAGCAGGTTGAACAGCACCTGCCGGATGCGCTGTGGATCGGCCCGGATCGTTGCCGGGGCATCAGCGGCCTGCTGCACCGACAGGTGCACCCCAGCATCGGCGGCCCGGGGACCGAGCAGCTCGACGCACTGATCAACCAGCGACCCCGGCGCCACCCACTCCGGCTGCAGCTGCACCCGACCGGCCTCAACCCGGGAGAGATCGAGGATGTCGTCGATCAGCGACAGCAAGTGCCGACCACCCCCGAGGATCTGCTCGACGTAGCCGGCCTGGCGCTCGGAGAGCGGCTCGCGCGGGTCCTGATCGAGGATCTGGGCGAAACCGAGCACGGCGTTCAGCGGCGTGCGCAGTTCGTGGCTCATGCTTGAGAGGAACTGGCTCTTGGCCCGATTACCCCGCTCGGCCTCCTCGCGGGCCTGCTGCAGTTCGAGGTTGGCGCGGCGCAGCTCGGTGGCCGCCCGCTCGGCGCGCGCCCGCTCTTGATCGAGGCGCTGGTTGGCCCGGCGCAGCTCGAACTCGTCCACCACCATGGCCGCCAGCTCCTGCAGGGTCTCCAGGTCGGCGCCGGAGAGGGTCCGCGGCCGGCGATCCCCGAGGCATAGGGTGCCGATCCGCGCGCCGCCATCGACGACCAGCGGCACCCCGGCGTAAAAGCGCAGGTGCGGGGGCCCGGTAACCAGCGGATGGTCCGCGTAGTGCGGATCCCGGTGGCTGTCAGTGACCACCAGCGGATCCCCGGTCTCGATCACGCAGTTGCAGAAGGCGATCTCGCGCGGCGTCTCCGTCAGCTCCAGCCCGCGAGCCGCCTTGAACCATTGCCGCTCGCGCTCGACCAGCGAGATGAAAGCGATGGGCACCTCGAAGACCCTTGCGCACAAGCCCACCAGCCGGTCAAAGGCCACCTCGGGGCCGCTTTCACCGCCCTGGTACCGCGCCAGGGCCTCGAGGCGGTGCGCCTCGTCCGCCGGGATGCGGGATGATGCCATGGTCAGAAGGCCTCGCCTGCCAGCCGCATGCCTGAATCCACTCGGGTCTCAAGGGTACCGCAAGTCATCCAGCCACGCGCGCAGCCCGAGCAGCGCAGCTGCCGCCGGATCGTCGATGCGCCAAACCGGCACCGGCTCGAGGTAGCTACGGAAGCGCCCTTTGGCCAGGAAGCGCTCGAGCAACGGCGAGTCGGCTAGCCGCGAGGCACTCAACCGCGGCAGGATCCCGCCGGCGAGGAACACACCTGCGCGCGCACCCAGGGTGAGCGCGAGGTTGCCGGCGGTCCCGCCGAGCAGGGCGAGGAAACGGTCGATGGTCTCCCGGGCCGCCGGGTCGGCCTCGCCGTCGGCGGCAGTAATGGCCTCCGGGGCCGCCTCGACCCCGTGGAGCACCCGGTGCAGCCGGCTCAACCCGGGCCCACTGAGCACCGCCTCGGCGGAGACGTGGCCGAGTTCCCCGCGCAAGGCACCGAGCAACGTTGCCTCGGTCTCGTCGGCGGCGGCGAGGGTGACGTGGCCGCCCTCGCCGGCGATCACCCCCCAGCCCCGGACGGCCGGCACCAGCCCGGAGACGCCCAGGCCCGTGCCCGGCCCAAGCACCGCCATCGCCCCACCCGACGCCGGCGTACCGGATCGCAGCACAGTGCAGTGCGCCGCCGGATCCAGTTCGGGCAGAGCGCGGGCCAGCGCCTGGTAGTCGTTAACCAGCTCGGCACGAGCCGCCCCGGTACGGCACGCCAGCTCGCCGACCTCGAGCTGCCAGCCGAGGTTGGTCAGCCGAACCTCCCCCTGAGCCACGGGTCCGGCCACTGCCGCCGCCACCCACCAGTCTTCGTCGGCGTGCCCGGTGCGGTGGCGCTGCAGCGCCTCGCTGGGGCCGGCGAGATCGCGGTTGCGGTACTGCGTGACCGGCCCCGGGGGTTCACCCGGAACCGCCTCCGCCACGCGGGTATGCGTACCGCCGATGTCGGCCAGCAGGTAACGGGTCACAGCGCCTCCGAACTCCTTGCGCGGTGAGCATCGTGCAGGGCCTGGATGAACTCCGTCCGCCAGCGGTGGATATCCTGCCGGCGCAGGGCCTCGATCATCTGCTGCCAGCGCTCGCGTCGCTCACCCAGCGGCATGGTCAGCGCCTGGTGCATAGCATCGACCATCTGGTCCACATCGTAGGGATTGACCAGCACCGCGCCATCCAACTCCTGCGCCGCGCCCGCATAGCGCGAGAGCACAAGGGCACCCGGATCACCGGGATCCTGAGCGGCGACGAACTCCTTCGCCACCAGGTTCATGCCGTCGCGCATCGGGGTGATCAGCCCGACATCGCTGCGCGCCAGAAAGCCAAGGATGTTCGAGCGGTGGAAGCCGCGGTTGAGGTAGCGCAGCGGCACCCAGTCGTACTCCGCGAAACGACCATTGATGTGGCCGGCCAGGTACTCCAGGTGCTGGCGGATCTCCTCGTACTCGGGCACATCCCCGCGTGAGACGGGGGCGATCTGCAGGAAGACCACATCCCCGCGCTGCTCGCTGTGCTGCTCGAGCAGCGCCTCGTAGGCCTCGAACCGGTTGCGCAGGCCCTTGCTGTAGTCGAGCCGGTCGACCCCGATCATCAGCCGCCGATCGCGCAGACTCTGCTGCAGCCGCCGCCCCTGCTGGGAGTTGTAACCCCGCTGGGCCTCGCGGGCTACCTGATCGACATCGATGCTGATGGGGAAGACCTCGGCCCGGGGGCGCGGGAGCTGCGGGCGGTAATGCGCCAGGCAGTCGAAGAAGTTGTCCCGGTCGATGGCTGTCTGGAACCCCACCAGGTCGTAGCGGCACAGGGACTCAAGCAGACGCTCGTGGCCCGGTAGAGCGCGGTAGACATCCCAGGGCGGGAAGGGGGTGTGCAGGAAGAAGCCGATGGGCGCCTCGACGCCCTGTTCGCGCAGCAACTGCCCGAGCGGGATGAAGTGGTAGTCATGGACCCAGATAACCTCGTCGCCCTCAAGCAGCGGCGGTAGGTGCTCGGCGAACAGCCGGTTCACCTCCCAGTAGCCCTCGACGCGCTCCCGGCGGCAGTGCACGAAGGACATGCGGTAGTGGAACAGCGGCCACAGCACCTGGTTGGCGTACCCCAGGTAGTACCGGTTGTATTCACTGCGACTCAGACGCAGGGTGGCGTAACGCACCCCGTTGGCGGTCTGCACGCGCGGCTGGCGCAACCCGTCGATGCGCTCGTCGACGCCGCCGTCCCAGCCGAACCAGATCCCGCCAGACTCCTCCAGCGCCGAGCGCAGGCCGACAGCGAGCCCACCCTGGGCCGCCTGCAGCTGGCTGGGCAGGGCCACACGGTTGGAAACGGTCACCAGTCGACTCACAGCGGTTCCTCCCAAGTACGACTCAGGCGCATGGCCGAGTTAATGAGTCCGACCATGCTGTAGGTCTGCGGGAAGTTGCCCCAGAGTTCTCCAGTGTACGGGTCGATATCCTCCGAGAGCAGACCGACGTGATTGCGGCACTCGAGCAGGCGCTCGAACAGCGCGCGGGCCTCCGCGTCACGCCCGACCGCGGCCAGGGCATCGATATACCAGAAGGTGCAGGTGGTGAAGGCCGTGTGCGGCTTGCCGAAGTCGTCCTCGTGGACGTAGCGGAACAGGAAGTCGCCGTGGCGCAGCTCCTGCTCCACGGCGCGCACGGTTCCGGCCAGACGCGGGTCGCCCGCGCGCAGGAAACCCCATTCGTAGAGCAGCATCAGACTGGCGTCGAGATCCTGGCCGCCGAAGCTGGCCATGTAGCTGTTGCGCTGCTCGTTCCAGGCCTCGGTGCGGATGGTGGCTGCCATCTCGTCGGCGCGGCGGCGCCAGTAGTCGGCCCGCTCCATCAGCCCCAGTTTAGCGGCGATAGCGCGCAGGTTGCGGGCAGCCGCCCAGCAGATTGCCGCCGAGAAAGTGTGCACCTTCTCAAAACCGCGGAACTCCCAGGGGCCGGCATCCGGCTCGCGGTAGACGGCCACGGCCTGCTCGCCGAGCTGCTCAAGGCGACGGAACAGCGCTTCATCGCCGCGGCGGCGCAGGCGCTCATCGAAGAACAGGTGCGCCGTGGCCAGGATCACCGAGCCGTAGACGTCGTTCTGCTGCTGCTCGTAGGCCTGGTTGCCGATGCGGACCGGGCCCATCTCCCGGTATCCGGGCAACCCGTAGGCGATGGTCTCGAAGAGATCATCGCGGCCGTTGATGCGATACACCGGGCGCAGGGAGCGACCCTCGATACCGGCGGTGGTGTTGATGATGAAGCGCACGTAGTGCTCCATCGTCTTGGTCGCCCCCAGCCGGTTGAGGGCGTTGATCACGAAGTACGCGTCACGCAGCCAGCAGTACCGGTAGTCCCAGTTGCGACCGGTATCCGGCGCCTCGGGGACCGAGGTGGTCACCGCGGCGATCACCGCACCGGTGTCCTCGTAGGTGTTGAGCTTAAGCGTGATCGCGGCGCGGATCACCGCCTCCTGCCACTCGAAGGGGATGGCCAGGTTGCGCACCCACTCCTGCCAATAGATGCAGGTGTGCTCATAGAACTGGTAGCCCGTCTCATGGGGCGACTGGGGCAGCGTCTCGTCGGGACCGAACACGAGCGTCAGGTCGTCCTCGAGGATGAACGGGGTCTCATCCTGGATCGCGGTCAGCGAGGCGTCGGTGGTCAGGCGCAGGACTTGGCCCGGGCCGACGTAGCGCACGTGATTGCTGCCCTGGGTGACGCTGGGCAACGCCCGACCATGATCGAACACCGGCCGCACCACCAGCCGAATCAGGGGCGAACCGGCCACCCGGCGCACCTGGCGGATCAACTCCACCGGGCGGAAGGTTCGTCCGAACTGCTCGAAGCGCGGGGCGAAGTCGGTCACCTCCACCACCCCGCCCTGATGATCGTAGAGCCGCGTCACCACGATGGCGGTGTTCCGCTCGTACCACTGCTCGGTGCGCGCCAACCCCTCGAGTTCGATGGCGAACCGCCCCGCCCCGGCGCCGGCGGCCGGATCGCCGAGCAGGGAGCAGAACACCGGATCGCCGTCGAAGCGGGGCATACAGGCCCAGGTGATCTCGGCCTGGCGGTTGACCAGCGCGGCAAAGGCGCAGTTGCCAATCAGGGCTTGCTCCAGCGTGCTCACGGGACCTCCTCGTCACTCGGATCCACACCTTTCGGAGGATACCCTACTCGCCCCGGGCCGGGTTCGCCTCCCGGGCCACCGCCTCGCCACGCTCGTTGACGCTGAGCACGCACAGCCCCTGGGGCGGGACATCGAGGGCATTGTTGAACTTGGTGGTCATGTTGTGGAAGGCCACCAGCCCGGTGAGTTCGATCAGGGCCTCATCATCCAGATGGCGCTTCACCGCCCCGACCACGTCGGCGCTGACCGGGGTGTCGCTGCGCGTGACCGCCTCGACGTAGCCGAGCACCACCCGCTCCCGGCTGGTGAAACCCTCCCCCTCGGCCCAATCGGCGACCGCACGGATCTTCTCCCAGGGCACACCCTGTCGTTGGAGGCTGTGGGCGCTCTGATCAACCGTGAAAGGGCATTCGTTGAGCTGCCCCACGCGCAGCCCCACCAACCCGCGCAGACCGGGCTCGAGGTCGGCGCGCCGGCGCTCGAACGCCGCCCCGAGGAGCATCAGCGGCGCCAGCAACCGGGGCCGGCGCGCCCACAGGCGGATCGGTTCGGACACCGAGCCGGCGCGCCGCCGCTGCCACCAGAACCAAGGGCGCAGGTACCAGGGGTAAGCGCTCAGGGGCATGGGATCTACGTACATGGGTGTCCTCTTTCCGGGGATTGCGGGTGCTGCCGGAGGCTATCGGCGCCGCCACTCGCAGCGTCCGGCACAGGCGCCGCGCCGAGCCAGCGCAGGTGGCTACCACAGCCGGCCACGCAGTCGCTAGCGCCGAAGCCCGACACCACCACGATACCGCCATTGCGGCGGTTGCGCCGACACTCCGGCTCGGCGTGCCGGGTGACCGACACCACGATGACGCGCCGGTCGCCGGTCAGGTAGTCCAGGTGCCAGCGCCGCGGTTTGTCCCGGCGCAGGTGCCGGGCGACCCGGGCATCCATGTTGCGCCGCGCGCTGCCCGTGTAGACCCACCAGCCGGCGGGGAATCCCACCATCCCGAGCCGGCCCACTCTGACCCGCATCGCCTCGGTAAGGAACAGCGTCAGGCAGTAGGTGGTGGCGTCCTGCTGCACCCCGGCTCCCACGGCTAGCGACTCAGCCGGACCTCGCGGATCAGCGCATCGAGCTGCTCCAGCTCGAAAGGCTTGACGATATAGTCGTTGAACCCCTCGTCCAGGGCTCGGCGACGGACCTCGTCGCTGGCATCGGCGCTGACCGCCACCAGCGGTGTCTCGTGCAGCGCCGGATCGGCGCGCAGCTGCCGGGCCAAGGCAAAGCCGTCGGTATCCGGCAGGTGCATGTCGAGCAGGATCAGATCCGGCCGCTTGCGCTTGGCCATCTCCAGCCCGGTGCCTCCGTCGTAGGCCTCGAGCAGCTCCACGCCCCGGCGCTTGGCCACCAAACCGCTGAGCAGCAGCATGTTGACCCGATTGTCCTCCACCGCCAGCACACGCAGGGGCGGATCATCGGCGCGCTCATCCAGCAACTGCGGGTCGAGGCTCGGCGTGTGGTGCCGATCCCAGCCCTCACCGTCGATGCCGGGCAGGCTCAGCCGGAAGCGGGAGCCCTGATCCGGTGCGCTCTCGACCAAATGCAGATCACCGCCCATCAGGCGGCTGAGCCGCAGCGCCAGCGGTAGCCCGATCCCCACGCCCTCGATGCTTCCCGTCTCGCGCCCGAGCCGGTCGAAGGTCTCGAAGAGCCCCTCGCGGCGCTCCGGATCAATCCCCAGCCCCGTGTCGGCCACGTCGACCCACACCTGCCCGGCCTCGTCGCATCCGTAGCTGAGGACCACCGATCCGCCCTCACGGTTGTACTTGATGGCGTTGGTCAGCAGGTTCAGCACCACCTGCTTGAGCCGCAGCCGGTCCGCCCAGACACACACCCCGCTGGAGCGCCCGGAACCCTCCAGGCGCAGGCTGACGCCGTGGTCGGCGGCCTGATCACGCACCAGGCGCAGACCCTCCTGCAGCAGATCGGAGACGCGCACCGTCTCCGGCGTCAGTGACGCCCGGCCGGCCTCGATCCGCGCCAGATCCAGGATGTCGCCGACCAGATCACGCAGGTGCCAGCCGGCACTGAGGATGTGGCGCAGGTATTCGCTGCGGGTGGCGGCATCGAGCTCATCGTCGGCATAGAGCAGCTGCGCGAAGCCGACGATGGCGTTGAGCGGGGTGCGCAGCTCGTGGCTCATCGCCGAGAGGAACTCCGACTTGGCCCGGTCCGTGCGCTCGGCCGCCACCCGCGCCTCGGCGTGCTCGGACTCCCGCGCCTTATAATCCTCGATATCGAGCAGGGCGCCGGCCACCGCGGTCATCCGGCCGGCGGCATCGCGCACCGGCGTCCCGGTCGCGCGCAGCCAGCGCTGCTCCCCGCCGGCAACCCGGGCTTGGAACTCGACATCGTAGGCGGTGCCGTCATCGATGCACCGGCGATAGGCCTCCTGCAACCGCTCGCGATGCTCGAGGGCATAGTGGTCCAGCCCCTCGCGGGCCGGCCGCGGGGCGTCGTCGGTCAAGCCGAAGAGGGCCCGGGCGCGCGGACACAGCTCGATGCACTCGGTCTGCAGGTCGATACGCCATACGCCCAAGCCCACCGACTCGGCGGCCAGGGTAAGTAAGTCGTCCGGGTCGGACTCGGCATTCAATCTGGGCAAACGTCCACCCTCAGCAGTGCAGGAACCAGCGGCCCACGGCCCTGCGGGGACCGATTCCCCACGGGATCACTGTAGCCCCGGAGCAGCGGTTGGCCCAACCCCGACCGCGCCCACAGGGAAGTGACTCCACCAACGAAAGACCGTACTCTGGATCATACATTGGTTCAGGCGCGGCCGCGCCGCCGCCGACACAGAGGAGGGCTCCGCGTTGCGAGTCAACGAACCGGTCACGCAGCGCCGTGTTGCCGTCTGGGATGGCGCCAACATCCTGTCGACCACCGACTCCCGCGGACGGATCCGCTACATCAACGAGGACTTTGTCCGCATCAGCGGCTACCAACCGGACGAACTCATCGGGCAACCCCACAACGTGATCCGTCACCCGGACATGCCACGGGTGGTGTTCGAGCACATGTGGCAGCGCCTGCAGTCCGGGCAACCGTGGATGGGGGTGATCAAGAACCGCTGCAAGAACGGCGATCACTACTGGGTTCACGCCTACGCCACGCCCATCCGCGACGATACGGGCAACATCACCGAGATACAGTCGGTGCGTCAGCAGATCGGCGACGAGGCGGTGATCGAGCGGGCCGAACGCGCCTACCGGCGCCTGCGCGCCGCGGAGCCGGACAAGGGCCCCCTGCCCGCCGGGCTGATCGAACGGCGGCGCCCGGGCGGTGGCGTCTGGCTGGCCGGCGGTGCGCTGGCCGCACTGCTCGGCGTCGCCCTCGGCGCCCTGCTGCCGGTCGGCACCGGGGGCCAGCTGTCGCTCGGCATCGCCGGCATCGCCGCCCTCGGCGCCGCCGGCCTGCAGGTGCTGAGTCAGCTCCGTGGCGCCCGCGAGCAGGCCCGAGCGCTGCTCGATGACCCGCTCAGCGAGGCGATCTACCTCGGCCGCCGCGACGATCGAGCGTCGATCCAGCTGGCGCTGCTGCACCTCGCCTCCGAGACCCAGGCCATCGCCAAGCGCCTGGGGGACGACGCCCGCCGCCTCTCCGCAGAGGCCGCCGAGGCCCGCCAGTCGATGCACGCGGTGCGCGACGAGGCGCAGCAGCAGAGCGACGAAACCCGCAGCGTAGCCACCGCCATGGAACAGATGAGCGCGACGGTCCAGGAGGTGGCCCAGAACGCTTCGGCCACCGCCGATGCCACCGAGCGCGCCGGGAAACAGACCGAGCGGGGCCGGCAGACCGTGGAACAGAGCACCGCCGCGGTGCGCTCCCTGGTCCGCGACATCGAGAACGCCGCGGCCACCATCGAACGGGTCAACGGCGAGGCGGAGCGCATCGGCAAGGCGGCCACCCTCATCGGCAAGATCACCAAGCAGACCCACCTGCTCGCCCTGAATGCGTCGGTGGAATCCGCCCGCGCCGGCGAGGCGGGGCGCAGCTTTACCGTCGTCGCCGAGGAGGTGCGCAAGCTCGCCGGGCAGACGGCGGAATCGACCCGCGAGATCGATGGCATCATCGAGTCGCTGCAGAGCGGCTCGGCCGAGGCCGTCGAGGCCATGCGTGAGAGCCGCAGTCGCGCCGAGCAGACCCTGGCGCACGCCGACGAGTCCAGCAGCTCGCTGCAGGAGATCCAGGCGGCCGTCGACGAGATCCGCGACATGGCCGGCCAGATCGCCACCGCCACCGAACAGCAGGGGGCCACCTCGCAGGAGATCGCGCGCAGCGTCTCGAGCATCGAGGGGGTGGCCGAGCGGGTCACCGGCGAATCGCTGCGAACCGACGAACGGCTGCAGGCGGTCACCGAGCGCATCGCCGGCATCGAGGCTCTGACCGGCCGGTTCGTGCGTCGCCGCTGAACCGGCCCACGGGGCCGCGCAGGCACCGCGCCGCCGAACCGCCAACCGCACGCCGCATGCGTGCGCGCGAGTGCTCGTTCAGGTAGTGTATAACCCCTGCGCGACACCCTGATCCGTGCCGGGCGCAGCACCACCAACCCCTGGATCGCGATGCCTCACAGCCCGCAACGTGCCAACGTGCCGGGTACCCCACCGAGCGGGGACGCCGGCCACCGTCGAGGGAGCCCCTGCGACCCCGCGGAGCAGGCCATCGAGGACCTGCTCGTGCAGGTGCGGCAGTGGCGGTTCGAGAGCCCGGGCCTGGTGCGAGCCAGCGTGCCCGTACCGGAGGTCGACCCGCTCGCTTGGCTGGAGGCCAACCCGCTGGCGCCGCGCTGCTACTGGCAGGACCGCTCCGGTCAGATCCGCCTGGCCGGCATCGGCGCCGCTTGGCGGTACACGGCCGACACCCCGGACGACCACCCCGCGCTGCTGCGCCACGCCCAGAGCCTGGCGCGCCACCCCGGGGTCCACCTGCTCTGCGCCTTCTCCTTCGATGGCCGCTCTGGTGCCGGCGAGTGGCAGGGTTTCCCGGCCAGCCTGGCCCTACTCCCCGCAGTGGAACTGCAAGGCAACCGCGCCGGGCAGCAGCTGAGTGTCAACCTGTACGCCGAAAGTGCTGCGGAACTCCGGCAACGCCGCAGCGAGCTGACCGGGCTCCTTGAGGATCTGCGCCCGGCAGCCGTGAGCGAACACCGGCCGGCACGGGTCACCGACCGCACGGAGGACCTGGATTTCGCCGAGTGCAGCAGCCGCATCGAGGCGATCCTCCGGGACATCCGGGTCGGCCACGTGCACAAGGCGGTGCTGGCCCGGCAGGTAGCCCTCCGACTCGACCGCCCGCTGGCCGCCTTCACCACGCTGCGCCGCTGGTCGGCGATCACCGACGGCAGCTACTGCTTCGCCATCGAGCACGCCGGACGGATCTTCATGGGCTGCTCGCCGGAGCGGCTGTTCTACCGCAGCGGGCGTTCGGTCCAGACCGAATCCCTTGCCGGCACTGTGCGCCGCGGTGAGACCGCGGCGGAGGACGCCGCCCTGGAGGCGTCCTTGCGGGAGGACTCCAAGCTGGTCCGCGAACACGCCTGGGTCACCCGCTACATCCGCGGGGAACTCGAGCCTTGGGCGATCCGCATCGACGCCCCCGAGCAGGCCGGAGTGCTCAAACTCGACCGCATCCAGCACCGCCGGCTGCCCATCGAGGCGACCCTGCGCCCGGGGGTCGGCGACCACCAACTGCTCGATGCCCTCCACCCGACACCGGCGGTCTGCGGCTTCCCGCGCCGCCGGGCCCAGGACCTGATCAGCCGCCAGGAGGGTTTCCGCCGCGGCTGGTACAGCGGGGTCATCGGCCTGCTTTCCGGCGATGCCTCGGAGCTGGCCGTGGCTATCCGCTCGGCGCTGGTCGCCGGCGACCGGGCCTGGTGCTACTCCGGCGTCGGCATCGTCCAGGGCTCCGAGCCCGAGGCCGAGTGGCAGGAGCTGGAGGCCAAGATCGAGTCCTTCCTCTCCGCCGTGCAGGGCTAGTCCGGGGGACAGCGTGCGCACCGAGGACCTCAACGCCACCTGGGCCGGCAGCCTTATCGACCGTCTGCACGGCCACGGCGTGGTGGACTTCTGCATCGCCCCCGGCAGCCGCAGTGCCCCTCTGGCACTGGCCGCCGCCCGACGAACCGAGGCCGCCTGCGGGCTGCGCGTGCACACCCACTTCGACGAACGCGGCCTGGCCTTCTACGCATTGGGGCTGATTCGCGCCAGCCAGCGCCCGGTAGCGGTGATCACCACCTCGGGCACAGCAGTGCCGAACCTCCACCCCGCGGTCGCGGAGGCCCGGCAGAGCCGGCTACCCCTGGTGGTGATCAGCGCCGATCGACCGCCCGAACTACACGACTGCGGCGCCAACCAGGCCATGCCCCAGGAGGGCCTCTTCGCCCCGCTGGTACGGGCCACCCTGGCACTGCCGACACCCGAGACGGCGCTGTGCGGCCGCTGGCTGAACCGGCGTCTGGACGCCACCCTGACCGCCGCCACCGACCCCGGCGGCAGCGGGCCCATCCATATCAACATGCCGCTGCGCGAACCCCTCTACGGGGGCGCCGAACAACCCGCGGCGCCCCCGCCCCTGCCACCCGGCCACCAGGGGCAAGTAGCGGCGCCGCCGCTTAAGGAGGCGGACCCACCGCAGCTGTTCGTCGCCGGTGAGCTGCGCAGCGACGAGGCCGAAGCGGTGCTGGAGACCGCCGCCGCCGGCAACATCCCCGTCCTCGCCGACCCCGGCAGCCAGCTGCGCTTGCGCGCCCACCCGTGCGTGGTCGGCGGGGCGGAGCTATTGCTTGCCACGGCCGCCGGGCGCGAGGCCCTGGGCCACGCCCGCCAGGTCGTCCAGTTCGGTGGCCGGCTCACCGGCCGCCGGCTGCCCGCCTGGCTCGCCGACCACGCACCGCAGCGCTGGCTGGTCACCCGTGGCGATGAGGATCTCGACCCCGACTGGCACGCGACCACGGTTCAGGCGGATATCGCCGCCGCATGCCGCACCCTTCGCCCCGACGCGCCACAGCCGCCACTACCCGGCCTTGCCGAGGCCCGCGCCCGGGTGGCCGAGGCGTGCCGCACGGCACTGGCCAACGCCCCGTTCGCGGAGCCGGCCGCCGCCGAGCGAATCAGCCAGGTGCTGCCACCAGGCATGGCGCTGTTCCCCGGCAACAGCCTACCGATCCGGGTCTTCGATCTCTTCGCCGCACCCGCCCACGGCAACCCCTGCGTCACGCAACGCGGCGTCAGCGGCATCGATGGGCTGATCGCCACCGCCGCCGGTTTCGCCCACCACCACCGGGACGGCGTCACGCTGGTGGTCGGCGACCTATCGGCCCTGCACGACCTCAACAGCCTGGCCCTGCTCGGCGAGGCCCGACATACCTGCGTGGTGGTGGTGCTCAACAACGATGGCGGCGGCATCTTCGATCTGCTGCCGGCCCGCGAAGAGACCGGCGAGGCCCATCGCCGCCTGTTCCGCATGCCCCACGGCTACGGGTTCGCCCGTGCGGCCGAGCAGTTCCGGCTGCCCTACTGGCACTGCGGCGACGGCGACAGCCTCCAGGCGGCTCACCGCGAGGCGCGATCCAGGCCCGGCGGTAGCGTCATCGAAGTGGTGTGCCCGCCCGGCGCCGGCAGCGGGCAGATAGCGGCCCTGTTCCGCGCCCTCGAGGCGTTGTGACCGATGGCGGATGCAGGACCCACCGCCCACACCCCCGATGTCGTCTGCCTGCACGGCTTCCTGGGCGATCCCGACGAGTGGCGGCCGGTGGCCGAGGCGCTGGCGCCGGGGTTGCGCTGCCGAACCCCGCCCCTGCCTGGACACGACGGCGCACCGCCGCCGGGGCAAACCTTTGATGCGCTGGCCGACGCCCTCTGGGCGCGCCTGGCCCCCGAACTGCCGCCGCGCTTCGCCCTGGTTGGCTACTCCCTCGGCGGCCGCCTGGCCCTCGCGCTCGCCGAGCGGCATTCGCAGCGGATCAGCGCGCTGATCCTTGAGGGCGCCCACCCGGGGCTGCAGGATGCCTCGGCAAGGGCGCAG
>Ga0207421_10002552_pt1 | contig 22513 bp, 18 predicted proteins | sample SodLakKL_010_SED_4_FD_187542 | JGI IMG/M metagenome (GOLD analysis project Ga0207421, IMG submission 187542) | Alkaline sediment microbial communities from Lake Tanatar, Kulunda Steppe, Russia - 8KL_010_SED (SPAdes) (version 2) | ecosystem: Environmental > Aquatic > Non-marine Saline and...
GGCGGCTTGCTCGTCATCGCCCCGTGCTCGGGGCGTCCAAGACGTCGGCGTCAGCCGGCGGCTTGCTCGTCATCGCCTTCGTCGACCACCTCGGCGTCGACGACGTCATCATCGGCTGCGGATGCTTCGCCGTCGCCCGCGGCGCCATCTGCGGCGGCGGCCTCGTCGTTGGAGGCCTGGTAGATCGCCTGGGCGAGGTGCTGCGACTTGTCGCCGAGTTCCTCCATCTTGGCCTTGACGGCGTCGGTGTCCTCGCCGTTCAGCGCCTCGCGGAGTTCGGTCAGTGCCTGCTCGATCTCCGCCCTGGTGGACTCGTCGATCTTGTCGCCGTGTTCCTTCAGGGTCTTGTCGGTCTGGTAGACGAGCGTGTCGGCCTGGTTACGGGTCTCGACCGCTTCCTTGCGCTTGCGGTCCTCGTCCGCGTGCGCTTCCGCGTCCTTGATCATCTGCTCGATGTCGTCCTTCGGCAGCGCCGAGCCACCGGTGATCGTCATCGACTGTTCCTTGCCGGTGCCGAGGTCCTTGGCGTTGACGTGGACGATGCCGTTGGCGTCGATGTCGAAGGTGACCTCGATCTGCGGCATGCCACGCGGGGCCGGCGGGATGTCGGTCAGCATGAACTTGCCGAGCGTCTTGTTGTCGCTGGTGAACTCACGCTCACCCTGCAGCACGTGGATCTCGACCGACGGCTGGTTGTCGTCCGCAGTGGTGAACACCTCGGAGCGCTTGGTCGGGATCGTGGTGTTGCGCTCGATCAGCTTGTGCGTGACGCCACCCTTGGTCTCGATGCCGAGCGACAGCGGTGTGACATCCAGGAGCAGCACGTCCTTGACGTCGCCCTTGAGCACACCGGCCTGCAGCGCGGCACCGATGGCCACGACCTCGTCCGGGTTGACGCCCTTGTGCGGCTCCTTGCCGCCGAGCATCTCCTTGACCAGGTCCTGGACGGCCGGGATGCGGGTGGACCCCCCAACGAGGATGACGTGGTCGATCGCGCCAACATCGCCACCCGCATCCTTGATCGCGCGCTGGAACGGACCCTTGAGCTTGTCGAACAGGTCGCTCGTCAGTTCGTTGAACTTCGCCCGGGACAGGGTCTGCTCGAAGTGCAGCGGCCCGGCGTCGGTCGCGGTGAGGAACGGCAGGTTGATCGAGGTCTCCTGCGAGGACGACAGCTCGATCTTGGCCTTCTCCGCGGCTTCCTTGAGCCGCTGGACGGCCATCTTGTCCGTGGAGAGATCCACACCCTGCTCGTTCTTGAACTGGGTGAGCATCCAGTCCATCAGAACCTCATCCCAGTCATCACCACCGAGCTGCGAGTCACCGGCGGTCGACTTCACATCGAACACGCCCTCGGCGATCTCGAGCACGGAGACGTCGAACGTCCCACCACCGAGGTCGAAGACGAGCACGGTCTGCTCGTCCTCCTTCTCCAGCCCGTAGGCCAGCGCGGCCGCGGTCGGCTCTGCGACCAGCCGCAGGACCTCGAGACCCGCGATCTCACCCGCCTCCTTGGTGGCCTGGCGCTGCGCGTCGTCGAAGTACGCGGGCACGGTGATGACCGCCTGGGTGACATCGTCACCGAGGTAGGACTCCGCATCGCGCTTGAGCTTCATGAGGATGCGCGCCGAGATCTCCTGCGGCGAGTAGTTCTTGCCGCCGATCTCGGTCTTCCAGTCCGTACCGATGTGGCGCTTGACGGAGCGCACGGTGCGATCGGCGTTGGTCACCGCCTGGCGCTTGGCGACCTCACCCACCAGCACCTCATCGGACTTGGACCACGCGACGACGGACGGCGTCGTACGCGCGCCCTCCGCGTTGGCGATGACGACGGCCTCGCCGCCCTCCATGACGGAGACGACCGAGTTCGTCGTTCCGAGGTCGATACCCACGGCCTTGGCCATCTTGATGGTCCTCCTGCGTGTCTGCGGATCAGATCGGTGCGTCGTGACGACGCGTTCGGCCGCCCAGCGGCGGCTGCTTCAGACACAACGGTACGCGCAGGCCCTGACATCGCAAGTGCCATGAGTCGTATCGACTCAGGATATCTGCGCCTCAGCGACTCAGGTTGTGCGCGCCTCGGGGAACCGGCCCGTGGACCACGGGCATCGACCGGTCGAACCCCCGACAACCCAGCCACCTCGAGGTGGCATGCACCGGATCACCCCGGGACCCGGCCCCGTCCGCGACGGGCGGTTCAGTGGTGGTCGTCGGGCTCCGGCTCGGTGACCTTCGGACGCCAGGCGCGTTGGAGCGGCTTGCCGGCGGAGGAGACCCGTTCACGGTGTCGCCAGAAGTCGGACAACAGCGCGAACGGCAGCAGCAGGAACACCGTGATCAACGCGATCTGCCACGTCGCCATAGAGCAGCCTCGATCCCTCGATGTCCCCCCATCCTACCCAGACCGCCATCCCGCGCGGAGACGAGGCACAGCGCCCACGCGCGTTCGGATCAGGTCTGCGCGCCCATGCGCTGCCGGGGTGCCTGGATCGGAGCGGCACGCAGGGTGCGCAGCACACCGCCGGGCGGCTCCTTCGAGCGGGCCTCCAGCCAGGGAACGATCCACACAGGCAACAGCGGACGCGCCACCGCGTAGCCCTGGATGTGATCGCAACCGTGCGCGTGCAGCTCGCGGACGGACGCCTCGTCCTCGACGCCTTCGGCGACGACCGTCAGGTCCAGGGCGTGCGCGAGGTGGACGATCGATCGGACGATGGCCAGCCCCGCTGGTTCCTGCATCCGACGCACGAAGGTTCCGTCGATCTTCAGCTCGTTCACCGGGAGGTGCTGCAACGCCGCGAGCGAGGAGTAACCGGTGCCGAAGTCGTCGATCGACAACCCGACGCCGAGCTCCCTGAGCTCTCCGAGGACCTGCCCCGCGCGTTCGGGGTCGACCTGGAGGGCGGTCTCGGTGATCTCGAGCACCAGATCCGTGGGCAGGAGCCCGGTGATGGCCAGTTGGCTCTCCACGTCCCGGGCGAGGTGGCGGTCCTGCAGGTCACGGGTGGAGATGTTGACCGCGACCGGGACCGGATGGGTCGCCAGCTTCCAACGCGCGGCCTCCTCGAGCGCCAGGCGCAGGACGTGACGGGTCATCAACCCGATCAGTTCGGTGTGCTCCGCGGTCGCGACGAAGGCATCCGGCAGGATCAGTCCGTGGATGGGATGGTTCCACCGCAGCAACGCTTCGAGCCCGACGACGGCATCGGTGCGCAACGAGACCTTCGGCTGGAAGTCCATGGCCAGTTCGTCCGACCGCATCGCCTCCTCGAGTTGCCCGACCAGCGATAGCCGCCCGGGTGAGCTCGTCCGGTCCCGGGCCGAGAAACCCACGGCGACGCCACTTCGCTTGGCCGCGTACATCGCGGTGTCCGCCCGTCGTAGCAGGGTCGAGGTGTCCGCTCCATGGTCCGGGTAGGTGGCCACACCCACGCTGGCGCCGATCGCCAGGTGGATGTCGTTGACGACGTACGGCACAGCGACCTCCTGCACCAGTCGCTCCCCGATCTCCAGCAACGTGTCGGCATCGACCGTGTGGCGGATCAGGAACGCGAACTCGTCACCACCGATCCGGGCCGCGAGGTCGACGCCCTCCAGCTGCAACAGCCGCCGTCCGACCTCCTGGAGCAGTCGGTCACCGACCTGGTGGCCGAGCTGGTCGTTGACCTCCTTGAACCGGTTCAGGTCCATCATGAGCAGCGCGAACGGGTCCTGATGACGGTCATCCCGCATCAGCGTCTCCAGCCGCTCGTCGAGCTGCCGGCGGTTGGCCAGGCCCGTCAGCCCATCGTGCAGCGCCGCATGCTGCTCCAGAGCGACCAGACGCGAGGACCGGTACAGCCCGATGACGACGAGCAGGAGCAGCGGAACAAGCAACAAGCTGTGCTGGCTGATCACCACGACCGCCGGAGAGAGGCACACGAGCAGCAGGTGGATGAGCGGGTCGTGGCGGATCCGGTCCTGGCGCCAGACCACCGGCAGGGATGACCCGTATTCGATCGCGGTCAGACCGGTATCCACCGCCACATCGACGAGGTAGGCCACGACCCCTGCGGGGAGCACGATCAACAGCAACTGCCAGGATCCATCGGTCGCCGCCAGGGGCGAGACACTGGCCGGGAGGAGGAGCGGCAGGGCACCCAGCACCCACGCGGCGGCGCCGTAGACGAGCAGGGTGCGTGACACCTCGATGACCGGTCGGATCCAGCGAGGCGGGGCGACCTCCCGGGGCGGCACGAGTGCGGTGAACGCGAGTCCGAGGACCGCCAGGGACGTCGGCTCCGTGAGCAGCAGCGCGAAGGCGAACAGCGGGGCGGTCGTGAACTCCGCGGTCCGTTCGCGTGCGACCAGCCGCAGGGGGAACCGCCGCGCCAGGCCGTGCAGGGCGAGGATCACGACCGCGGCCGCCCAGCCGTACTCATCCGCCGTGTCCAGGCGGAGGACGGCGAGCCAGACGACGATCAGTGCCGGGATGCACAGCACCAGGCCCGCGGCACGGAACCACCGACTCATGCGACGACTGATCATCCGACACCCCGTGCTCCGACCGACCCGCACCGGGCCGCCCCATCTCTGTGACGTTGTCGGCCGCTGAACGCGTGACCTTGACCTGGAGTGATCTGCCCCTCGCACTACGCTCCTGCGTCGGCCACGCACGACCTCGCGGGCCAGACCAAGGATCGATCATCCCCGGATCGTCGGTGGCGCGGATGCTGCCCGGAGTGGCGTTGACCGCCGTCATCGCGGCGGCCGCGATCGGGGTCGGCACGGTCACGCCCGCCGTCGTCAGCGCGGTGCTGGTCGCCCTGCTGATCGGCCTGGTGATCGCCAACGTCCGCCCGGTCCCGGGGGTGCTGATGCCCGGCATCGACGTGGCGGCCAAGCGCATCCTGCGGGTGGGCGTCGCGCTGCTCGGCGCGCGGCTCACCCTGGGCGACGTCGCAGCGATCGGTGGGCCGAGCCTCGCCGTGGTCGTCGCCACCATGACCACCGCCTTCATCACCGTCGCCGTGGTCGGACGGCTGGCCGGCATCAGCCCGAACCTCGGCATCCTGCTGGGCACCGGGACGGCGGTGTGCGGGAACTCCGCGATCGTGGCAGCGTCACCGATCATCGAGGCCGAGGATCGTCAGGTCAGCTACGCGGTCGCCACGATCACGATCTTCGGCACGATCGCCCTGGTGCTCTTCCCGCTCATCGGCCGGGCGGTCGACATGCCGGACGAGGTGTTCGGGGTCTGGGCCGGGCTGGCCATCAACGACACCAGCCAGGTCGTGGCCGCCGGAGCCGCCTACTCCGAACGGGCCCTCGAGCACGCCACGGTCGTCAAGCTCGTCCGCAACGCCCTGATGGGACCGATCCTGATCGGGTTGACGCTGTGGATGGGCCGCCGGCGCCGCACCGCCGAGCCGACCGACGGCTCGGGTCGCGGCTCGGCCGGGGACACCGACACAACGCAGGCGGACCACAGCTCGACGACCCTGACCGCCGCACGGTTGCTGCAGACCATCCGCGCCGCCGTCCCAGGGTTCGTCGTCGCCTTCATGGTCCTGGCGGTGGTTCGCACCACGGGGGTGATCAGCGATGAGGTCGCGAACGTCGTCGGGACGGTCTCGGCCGTCGCCATCACGGTCGCGATCGCGGGCGTGGGCCTCAAGACCCGGGTGGCGGAACTGACCACGGTCGGGGTCCGCCCCGTGGTGGTCGGGCTGGCCGCAGCAGCGGCACTCGCCATCGTCGCGCTGCCGCTGTCCTACCTCGTGGTCGGCTGAGCCACTCGCCGTCGGCGGAGCCACCCCCGCCGTCGACGCGTCAGCGCAGCTCCACGCCCGCGGCCTCCTCGATGATCCGGACCAGCTCGACGTGGCCGGCGTCGGGCCCGAGCTCCTCCGACGCGGACCTCGTCAGCTGATCGACCAGCCGGAGGACCTGCCCGTCGACCTGCGCGTCCTCCAGCACCGCCTGGGCGAGCCCGACGTCCTTGGCCAGGAGCGACAACGCGAAGGTGACCGGGAACTCCCGGGTGAGCGCATGCTCGGGCAGCAGCACCTCCGTCGCGAAGGACCGGCCCGTGGCGGCGTTGATGACCTCCAGCGCGGTCGACGCCGGGACGCCGGCCTTCGTCAACGCCGCGAGCCCCTCGGCAGCAGCCCACAGGCTGGTGGCCAGCAGTGCGTTGTTCACGGCCTTGACCGCCATGCCGGCCCCCACCGGCCCGACGTGCACGATCGACGTCGCCATCCGCTCGAGGACGGGCCGGACCTGCTCGAGGACCGCCTCCTCGCCCCCGATCATCGTCGTCAGCGTGCCGGCCACCGCACCGTCCGTCCCACCCGACACAGGCGCATCGAGGTAGCGCACGCCGTTGGCCTCCAGCGCGGCAGCCACGTCCCTGGCGCCGCGAGGATCACCCGAGGTGTGATCGATCCAGACGGTGCCGGGCGCCAACATCGGACCCAGGACGTCAGCGATGGCGGCAACCTCGACGTCGGTGGGGAGGCAGGAACACACGACCTCGACATCACCCAGGTCCTGCAGGTCGGTGACCGCCAGGGTCCCGTGCTCCTGCTGGTGGGACACCGCGACGTCCGCGGTCCGGTTCCACACCTTCGTGAGCTGTCCGGCAGCGAGGTTGGCGGCCATCGGCCCACCCATCGCTCCCAGTCCGATGAAGCCGATCTCCATGTCGTTCTCCTCTGTCGTTCTCGTCGGGAACCGGCTCAGCCCGCCGGGACCGGTCCGGTCCAGTCCACCACATCGCCCGTGGCCACACCGACGTCATCGAACCATCCCTGCGGCACCTCGAGCGCGGTGCTGTAGGGCCGGTCCGGCGCGTAGGTGGGACAGTCCGCGGCGTCATCCGAGCCGCAGGGCTCCATCGCCGCGATCGTGCCGATCTCCCCGGCATCGTCGATGTAGGCGATGTCCAGCGGCACGAGGGTGTTGAACATCCAGAACCCGCCCGACCGTTCGCTGTCGAACACGAACAGCATGCCGAGCCCGTCGGGGAGTTCGGGGACGTGCATCAGGCCGTGACGCCGCTCGTCGGACGTCGAGGCCACCTTGGCGTCGACACGGACCCGGTCACCGCTGCTCGTGGTGATCGTCACGACGGTCTCGTCCAGGTCGTCGATGGCCGGCGACAGCGGCGGGACCTCCGGATCGGCGACCGATCCGGGATCCTCGACCTCGCCGGTTCCGGGGTCGTCTGCGGCGGCAGGGACCTCGTCGCTGGGTCCGTCAGCGCCGTCCTGCCCGGTACCGCAGGCGCCGCCCAGCAGCGCCAGCGTGGCGAGAGCAGCGGCGGCGCGACGTCGGTCCATGGGGCCACCGTAACCCGTGCCGCCCGGGTCACCCGGTGCCGACGGTTGGGGATCCGTCAGGCATCGTCGAGGTCGAGCGCGACGTCCAGGCGCGGCGCGGAATGGGTCAACCACCCCAACGAGATCACGTCGACACCCGTCGCGGCCACCTGCTGGACGGTCTCCAGCGTGATCCCGCCGGACGCCTCGGTGATCGCGCGACCATCCACCTGCTCGACCGCGGAGCGCAGCATCGGCGGATCCATGTTGTCGAGCAGCACGATGTCGGCACCGGCGTCCAGCACCTCGCCGAGTTGCTCCAGACGATCCACCTCGACGGTGATGGTGACGGTGTGGCCGACGCGGTCTCGGGCAGCGCGCACGGCGGCGGTGATCGATCCGGCAGCGGCGAGGTGGTTGTCCTTGAGCATCACCGCGTCGTTCAGTCCGAACCGGTGGTTGGACCCGCCGCCGCAGCGCACCGCGTACTTCTCGACCGCCCGCAGACCCGGTGTCGTCTTGCGGGTGTCGGCGATCCGCGCATCCGTCGCGACGACCACATCGACGGCTGCGGCGGTCGCGGTGGCGATCCCGCTGAGGTGCCCGAGCAGGTTCAGGGCGGTGCGCTCCGCCGTCAGGATCGTCCGAGCCGACCCGGTCACCGACAGCAGCGTCGTGCCGGCCTCCACCCGGTCACCGTCCGCCACCTCCACCGAGACGTCGACCGCTGACCCGGCGACGCCACCGGCGACCCGTTCGACGACCAGGGCGGCCGCACCGATGCCGGCGATGCAGCCCGGCTGGCGGGCGACGACCCGGCCGCTGGCCCGTACCTCCGCACCGATCGACGCCGTCGTGGACAGATCGCCCGCCGTGCCGAGGTCCTCGGCCAACGCCCGTCGGATCACATCCTCGAACACGGCGGCGGGTGGCGGTTCGGGCCGTGACCGCCCGCCGGTCGCGTGACCGGTCACGATGCCACCTCGTGCCGGTCGTCCCGGCCGTCGAGCACCGCTGACCCGGCGAGCGGCAGGTGCGGGATGTCGTCGCGCTGCACCAGGGTGTGGCGACCGGGTCCCGGTTCGGTGTCGGGATGATCGATCCGGTGGTGCCCGCCACGCGATCCCTCGCGGGCGAGCGCAGCCCGCAGGACCACCCCGGCGACAACGCCGAGGTTGCGACCCACAGCATCGCGTTCCAGCACGGACGTGAGGCGGTCCAGATCCTGCAGCGCGGAGCGGAGCCCGTCGGCGTGCCGCAGCAACCCGCCGTGCTCCCACATGACCTCGCGGAGGCGGGCGATCGCGTCGGCGACCGCGTCGGCGTCGCGAACAGGCCCGGGCGATGCCATCCCGGTCGGCGGCGTGCCGGTTGGCGCCGGGACCTCCAGGTGTGCGGGGTCGATGGCCCGCACCCGCTGCTGCCCGATCGCATCGGCGACGCGCACACCCATCACGAGCCCCTCGACCAGCGAGTTGCTGGCCAGGCGGTTGGCACCATGCAGGCCCACCGAGGCCGCCTCGCCGCAGGCGAACAACCCCGTCACCGATGTCCGCCCGTGGCCATCGGTCCGGATCCCCCCGATGTGGTAGTGCTGCGCCGGGGTGGTCGGGATCGGCTGCGTCCGCGGGTCGATCCCGGCCGCCATGGTCGCGCGGAACACGGTAGGGAACCGGGTCGGGAAGTCGTCGCCGATCAGACGGGCGTCGAGGTAGATCGGTCCCCGTCGCCGCTGACGCCAGTTGGCACGCGCGACCACGTCCCGGGGCGCGAGCTCGGCATCCGGGTGCTCCCCGACCAGGTAGCGACGGCCGTCCGCGTCGACGAGGTGTGCCCCTTCGCCGCGGAGCGCCTCGGTCAGCAGCGGCAGGGGATCGGGCGTCGCGTCCAGTGCCGTCGGGTGGAACTGGACGAACTCCGGGTCACGGATCACCGCGCCCGCACGCAGTGCCATCGCGAGGCCGTCCCCGGTCGCCTCGACCGGGTTGGTGGTCCGTGCGTAGACCCGGCCGATGCCGCCGGTCGCCAGCACCACGGCGTCGGCGAAGAGCACCTCGGGCTCACCGCCCGGCCCGGCTGCGGTCACCCCGACGACGCGTCCGTTCGCGCGGACCAGGTCGCGCACGTGGCGGTGTTCGAGGACCGTGATGTCGGGTCGTTCACGCACGGCAGCGACCAGCGCCTGCATCACGGCCGCTCCGGTGGCGTCACCGCCGGCGTGGACGATGCGGCGGTCGGAGTGACCGGCCTCACGACCGAGCGCGAGGGTGCCGTCACCGTCCAGGTCCAGCTCCGCCCCCAGCTCCTGCAGCCACCGCACACGTTCCGGCGCGGCCGCCGTGATCATCTCCACGATCGCCGGGACGGACAGCCCACTGCTCACGGTCAGGGTGTCAGCCGCGTGCCGATCGGGCGCGTCCCCCTCCCCCAGTGCCGCAGCGATCCCGCCCTGCGCCCACCGACTGGAACCGTCGCCGAGATCGGACCGTGTGACGACCGTGCAGTCGCCGAGCTCCAGCGCCGTGGTCAACCCGGCGATGCCGGAGCCGATGATCAGGGCGCGGGCGTGACCGCGGGGTCCGTGGACGTTCATCGACGCGCCCCGCGTGGTGACCGGCGGGGTCATCGGGGGGTCGCCGCGACGTCGGTGGACGTGCCACCTCTATGGATGGGGTGCAGGGCGTTCGCCGGGACAGCCTCGAGAACAGCCACCGGATCAGCCCACGGCCAGCATGGCGTCGAGGGCGGCGCGGGCGCGGGTCGCGACGGCAGGGTCGACGGTGACCTCGTGCTGCATCTCCTCGAGGGCGGTGCGGATGTTCTGGATCGTGATGCGCTTCATGTGCGGGCACATGTTGCAGGGCCGGACGAACTCGGTGCCGGGAGAGTCCTGGGCGACGTTGTCGGCCATCGAGCACTCGGTGACGAGCACGGCGCGGGCCGGCTGGTGCTCGGCGACCCAGGCGGTCATCTGCGAGGTTGAGCCGACGACGTCGGCCTCGGCCAGGACGTCGGGCGGGCACTCGGGGTGCGCGATGATGGCCAGCCCGGGGTCGCTGGCCCGGAGCTCGGCGAGCTGCGCGCCGGTGAAGCGTTCGTGGACCTCGCAGGCGCCGTTCCAGGTGATGATCTCCACGTCGGTCTGGGTAGCGACCCAGTTGGCGAGGTACTGGTCGGGGATGAACAGCACGCGGTCGACGCCCAGCGACTCGACGATCTTCAGCGCGTTGGACGAGGTGCAGGTGATGTCGGATTCGGCCTTGACCTCCGCCGAGGTGTTGACGTAGGTCACGACCGGCACGCCCGGGTACTGCGCCTTGAGGTTGCGGACGTCCTCGCCCGTGATCGAGTCGGCCAACGAGCAGCCCGCCCGGGTGTCGGGGATGAGCACGGTCTTGTCGGGGCTGAGGATCTTGGCGGTCTCGGCCATGAAGCTGACGCCGGCCATGACGATCACGTCGGCGTCGGTCTCGGCCGCCATGCGGGCCAGCTGCAGCGAGTCGCCGCGCAGGTCCGACACCCCGTGGAAGATGTCGGGGGTCATGTAGTTGTGGGCGATCACCACGGCGTTGCGCTCACGCTTGAGCCGGTCGATGTCCGCGATGATGGGCTCGAGGATGTGGCGCTCGACCTCGGGCACCACACCGGCGAGGTCACCCGCCAACGGCAGCGGGCCGAGCCGGGGCGCGGCGGCGGTGGCCGTCGATGCCGTGGTCGCGGTCCGCGGGGCAGGCGGGGCGGTCGGGGCGGTCGGAGCGTCGGGGGCGGTCGGGGCGGTCGGGGTGGGAGACATGGAGGGCCTTCGTCACACGGGCCGCCCGGCCATCGGGGCGACCGATCTGTAATGCTCACTGCGAGCATTATGCGGTGAGTGTAGCCGCTTCGCGACAGCACGCGATCGCCGAGGCGCGGTCGGTGGGTCCGAGCAACGGTGGTGCTCAACGGATGTCGGGTCAGCGGTACGGGACCCCGACACCGGGTCGCGGACGCTCGAGCTGGACCGAGGGCCGGTACCGGAACAGCTCCGCCGGGCGACCTGCGGTCCCGGTGGTGCGCTCGCCCGTGCCCTCGACGAGCCCGGACCGTTCGACCAGCCTGCGGAAGTTCTGCTTGTGCAGTTCGATGCCGGCCAGCGCCTCGACCGTGCGCTGCAGGTCGAGGAGGCGGAACGTCTCCGGCAGCAGCTCGAAGACCACGGGCCGGTAGGTCAGCTTGCCGCGGATGCGACCGAGGGCCGTCGCCGCGATCCGGCGGTGGTCCAGCGCCATCGGCTGCCCGAACCCGGCGTTGGCGGCGCCCGCGGGGTCCGTGGTGCCCATGGGGTACGCGTCGCCCGTGGTGTCCGCGTCCTCCGTGCCGTCCGTGGGAGTCGCCAGACCCTCGGCCACCAGTCCCGCGCCGTACAGCAGCTCGTAGCGATCCAGGACGCGGATGCCGTCCCACGGTGGCCCGAAGGTCATCGCGATCCGGTCCAGCCGGTGCGCGTCACGACCGGCCCAGGTCCCGAGAGAGGCCTGCAGTTGCGCACCCTGCTCGAACTCGTGACCGACCCGGCGGTCCTCCCACGGCAGCAGCTCGTACACATCGATCCAGCGCGCGTCGAGTGCCGGTTCGGTCTCACGGACGAGGGCCAGGTAGGCGACGCTGATGTCGCGCTGCTCCCGGCTCGTCGCCCCGCGGTCGCGGTCGCCGAAGGTGTAGAGCTGTTCGACGTAGCCGACCTCCAGACCCGTCTGGGTGCGGATCAGGCGGCGCATCGCGAGCTCCAGCGTCGCGTCCTCGTCCGCATCCAACGGACCGGACGGCAACGCCGGCCGCTGCCCCTCCCGGTCGACGACCAGCAACCTCGGCCGGCCAGCGGAGATCGCCACGATGACCGCGTCCAACGTCATCGCGACCAGGTCGCCATGACCGCCGTGCATCCCGTCGTTCGTGCCCATCGGAGTGACGGTACCGCGCCCCTTCGCCGGTCCGTCCCCCGCGCACGGCGCCTCCCGGCCGCTCTGCCGGTGCAGGAACTCGGTCAGCTGCGAGCGGTGCCGGTCGCCGGGCTGGATAGGGTGCGGGCTCTGCTTCAGCCATCCCCCGCCGTCAAGGAGCTCACCGTGCCCCAGCTCGCCGTGACCGCCGTCGGCGCCGACCGTCCGGGCATCGTCGCCGCGGTTGCCCGTGTCCTGCACGACCGCGGCGGCAACCTCGAGGATTCCGCGATGACGATCCTCGGCGGCCACTTCGCCATCGTCCTGCTCGTGGACACCGACGACACGCCCGAGATCCTGCAGGACTCGCTGGCGACCGCCACGGCGGAACTGGGACTGGAGGTGTCGGTCACCCCGGTCAGCGGGCAACGCTCCACCGCCGAGGCCACCCACCTGTTGAGCGTGTACGGCACGGACAAGCCCGGGATCGTGGCCGGGGTGACCGACGCGATCGCCAGGGTCGGCGCGAACATCACGGACCTGGAGACCCAGGTGATCGGCGAGGACGACACACCCGTCTACGCGATGGTGATCGAACTGGTCGCCGACGACAGCGCGGCGCTGGAGACCGAACTCGGCGCCGCGTGCGAACGACTGGGCGTCGACCACACGCTGCGCACGATCGACGCGGAGACCTACTAGGTGACGGTCCGCCCGGTCGTCCGGTATCCCGCACGGATCCTGAAGGGTCCGGCGGGACCCGTCGGCGCGATCGGCCCACGGGAGCGCCAGGTTGCGACCGACCTGGTCGATTCGATGTACGACGCGCCTGGTTGCGTCGGGTTGGCGGCACCTCAGCTGGGGATCGCGCTGCGGGCCTTCGCACTGGACGTCTCAGTCATGAAGAAGCCGCCCGAAGGCAACCATGGTTTGGTCGTGCTCCTGGACCCCGAACTGCTGCTGGCCGACGGCTCGGACGTCAAGCGAGAGGGCTGCATGTCCGTGCCCGACTGGACCTGCGATGTGCGGCGCGCCCTGCACATCGTGGTGCGTGGCACGACGCCTGATGGGGACCAGCGGGTCATCGAAGCGTCCGGGTTCGAAGCGCGCGCGTTCCAGCACGAACTCGACCACCTCGACGGGCTGCTGATCCTGGATCGCGTCGCCGCCCGCTCGGACGTCCACGCCCGCAAGCGCTACGCCGACAAGGGCAAGCACCTCAAGTAACCCGTCCATCAAGAGGGTCCCTGGAGGCGGGGACGGAACCTCGCGCGGCGGTGGTCCGACGTGGACCAGGATGGGTGGTGAGAGGTGCACTGCTGCACCTCTCAGCACCCATCCCCCCGGCTGGGACCCGCCGGGTGGCGCACGTTCATGACGGGCGCTGCCGCGAGGCGGGTGCGGGCCGATCGGTCCCGATCCCACGTGCCTGCTGCGCCGCGATGGCCGCGTCGATGGCGGCGATCACGTGATCGCGGTCCAGCAACCAGTCCCGCCAGTCCACGGGCACCCGCACCCAGATCGTCCCGGCGAACGCACCGGCCCGGCGACGGTCCGTACGCCGCTGATCGCGGGAGCGGTGGTAGGCGTCACCTTCGGGCTCGACGGCAACGCACCAGTCAGGCAGCGGTATGTCGATCTCCAGCCCGATCCCGTCCGCGGTCGGGATCCGTCGCGTCGACCGTTCCGGACGGTAGCCACGTCGCTCGAGGTCCCCCGCGACATCATCCTGGAAGACGGATTCGATCCGGAGGTGCTCGAGACGGTCGCACAGGTCCAGAAGGGCGGCCCTGCCAGGCGCAGCTCCGACATCGGCCGTCCGATCCCGGACGGCGGCAGGAGTTGTCAGACCACGCTGCACCGCATCGATCAGCACACCCCGGGCGCGCGCGGGATCGACGGCACTGATGGCCAGGAGGAGCGCCGGCAGTCGCAGCGTCGGGACCCGATCGATCAACAGGATGTCCTCTGCCTGCAGCCATCGAGCTCGCCGAACCGCCAGCCTCGGCACGCCGCCGCACCTCCCAGCGTGGTGGACGAGGACCGTCGCGCGCGGCGGCGGCCGGCGGCGCAGCCCGTGGAGCCAGGCCGCCAACTCGCCGGCAGCGGCGACCGGATGGGTCGTGGAGCCACACGCGATGAGCACCTGTTGCTGGAGCGACGGGCGGGATGCCGGGTGGACGCGAACCCTCGAGCACGGAGCGCCCCAGGACTCCCGCGCCGTCCGACGGTAGAAGCGGTTCTCGGACAGGTCGAAGGCTCGAGCGAGTTCGACGTCACCGACGCCGTGCCGTTCGAGAACGGCTCCGACGAACGCAGGCCAGGTATCCATCCCACCAGCCTGCCCTGCCCGGCGGGCGACATCCGCCTCGACCACGCGCGGGCTGTGGACAACTGACCCGCGCACCCGACGCAGGATGGGTGGTGAGAGGTGCAGCAGTGCACCTCTCACCACCCATCCCCCCGGCTGGGACCCGCCGGGTGGCGGCGCAGCAAGCCGTGCGTTGGGCGCGGGTTCCGCGCGGTCGTACACTCCCCGCCACGGATCGCTGCGGCTCGACGCGACGACGCGTCGGCCGGCCGTCAGGGGAGGCCCCACGTGGACGACACGCTGCTCACGATCTTCCGCATCGTCGCCGGTTCCGCCGTCATCCTGTTCTTCGGGGCCTGGGCGGTCCGCCGTGCGCGTTTCCTGATCCGGTTGACCCTGGCGGCGGCACCCAACCCCGACCGCAACATCCGGACCGCGTTCAAGGCCAACCTGCGCCACGCCCTGGTCAACATCTTTGGCAACAAGAAACTGTTGAAGTGGTCGCTGGTCGGCGTCGCGCACTTCTGGGTCATGTGGGCCTTCTTCGTGCTGCAGACCACGCTGCTGGAGGCCGCGGGTGAGTTGTTCGTCGGGCCCACCTTCCAACTGCCGTTCCTGAACAGCATCGCGATCGGCGGCGTCACCGCCTATGACGTGCTGGGCTTCTCGCAGGACTCGCTCGGGGTGCTGTCGATGACCGGGATCCTGATCTTCGCCGGCCTCCGGCTCTCCCAGGACCCCCGTAACCACGGCCGCACCTCCCGGTTCGCGGGTTCCAACCTCAACCAGGGCTGGTGGGTGCTGCTCGCCGAGACCGCCGTGGTCTGGACGATCTGGACCGCGCACGGGATCCGCTGGGCCGAGGGCTACGCCCCCACCGAAGCGGCCTTCGTGTCCGTCGCGTTCGGCCGGGTGTTCGAAGGCCTCGACCCCCTCTTCCTCGAGTGGGTCGGTGCGGTGAACCTCGTCGCCCACCTCGCGATCGTCGGCGGGTTCCTGGTCTTCACGCTGCACTCCAAGCACCTGCACATCGTGACGATCCCGTTCCAGGAACTGACGCGCGACCCGAACAAGGACAAGGCGCTCGGCGGGCTGGACACCGAGAAGATCGACATGGAGAACATGGACGAGGACACCGTCCTCGGCGCCGGTCAGATCGAGCACTTCAGCTTCGACAAGTTCCTGGACTTCCAGACCTGCACGGAGTGCGGTCGCTGCCAGTCGCAGTGCCCGGCGTGGAACACCGGCAAGCCGCTGAGTCCGAAGATGCTCATCCAAGACCTGCGCGACCACATGTACGCCAAGGGTCCGTTCCTCCTCGGCGAGATCGACGAGGCCGAAGCCGGCGACGTCATCAGCATCCCGCTGGTCGGCGACGCTCCGGGTGAGGCCGCCGTCATCGACTACGACGTGCTGTGGTCCTGCACCACCTGCGGCGCCTGCGTCGAGGAGTGCCCGGTCGACATCCAGCACGTCGACACCATCATGGAGATGCGCCGCTACAAGGCGATGATGGAGTCGAGTTTCCCGCAGGAGGCTGGCGGGATGCTCCGCAACATCGAGAACTCCGGCGACCCCTGGGGCGTCGGCCAGCAGAAGCGCGAGGAGTGGACCGAGAAGCTCGACTTCGACATCCCCCGTGCGATCCCCGGCACCGAACTCGACGACGACATCGACCACCTGCTGTGGGTCGGGTGCTCGGGCGCGGTCGACGACCGCTCCAAGAAGATCACCGTCTCCATCGCGCAGCTGCTGCACGACGCGGACGTGAAGTTCGCCATCCTCGGCAACAACGAGGCCTGCACCGGCGACTCCCCGCGCCGCCTCGGCATGGAGTACCTGTTCCAGATGCTCGCCGAGCAGAACGTCGAGACGCTGAACTCCATCGGCGCCGACAAGCGCACCATCATCACCCGCTGCGCCCACTGCTTCAACGCCATCAAGAACGAGTACCCCGACTTCGACGGCCACTTCGAGGTGGTGCACCACAGCGAGCTGCTGACGCGCCTGATCGCCGACGGCCGCCTGGTCGCGACCAACCAGCTGGACCAGTCGATCACCTACCACGACCCGTGCTACCTCGGCCGGCACAACGACGTCTACGACGATCCGCGCGCGGTCATCAGCGCCGTCCCCGGTGTCGACGCCAAGGAGATGGAGCGCTCCCGCTCCAACGGGTTCTGCTGCGGCGCCGGCGGCGCACGCATGTGGATGGAGGAGACGATCGGCGAGCGGGTCAACAACAACCGCGTCGACGAGGCGGTCGCCACCGGCGCCGACGTGATCGCCACCGGCTGCCCGTTCTGCGTGACGATGCTCAGCGACGGCGTGGCCGAGAAGGTCGGCAAGGGCGAACTGGAGGACGGCCGCGTCGAGGTGCTCGACATCGCCGAGGTACTGACCCGCGGACGGGCGCAGACCAACGGCCACAGCGGGGCCGCGGCCGGCGGGGACGCGTCGTCCGACCACGCCGCCGGGGACGGGTCCGTGGCCGACACCGAAGGCGCCGGACAGGCCTGACCGTGCTCTGCCGGCGCCGGTCCACACGCGCACCGGTCGCGAACCTGCCCGGAGGTGCAGCATGGCTGACGTGCTCGTGATCGGTGCCGGTGTCGCTGGCTGTCTGGGAGCCCGTGTGCTCGCGGCGGCGGGTCACACCGTCACGGTGGTCGACAAGGGTTTCGTCCCCGGTGGACGACTGGCATCCAGGAACGTCGGGGGGGCGACCTTCGACACCGGTGCGCAGTTCCTGACCGCCAAGTCGGATCACTTCCGCGCCGAGGTGGCTCGCTGGCAGGAGGCCGGCGTGCTGCGCACCTGGTTCCACGGCAGCCCCGACCTGGACGCACCGCCCGACCCCGACGGGTACCCACGCTTCCGTGGTGCACCCACGATGCGGCGTCTTGCCGAGCACCTCGCCACCGGGTTGGACCTGCGCCTCGGCACGATCGTCGGCGCGATCGAACCGGTGGATGGTCGCTTCCGCGTGCACACCTCGCCGCGTGCCGCGGGGAGTTCGTCGCGTCCCGTGTGGCCACCACGCAACCTCGATGCTGGTGGCAGCGGCACCCCCGTCCCCACGGGAGCGAGCGACGGACCATCGATCCGGACGATCGACGCCGATGCCGTGCTGCTGACGGCGCCGATCCCGCAGGCACTGGACGTCCTGTCGGCCGGGGGGACGACGATCCCGGGACCGGCCGGGGCCCGCCTCCGAGCGGCGACGTATGCGCCGACCATCTCGGTGCTAGCCGTTCCGGACGGTCCGACCGGGCTGCCCGAGCGCGGGGCGATCCGCTTCCCCGACGGCGACATCGAGTGGATCACGGACCACCGCGTCACCGGCGCGTCAGCGCATCCGGCGATCACGATCCATGCCGGCTCGGGGTTCAGCGCGGACCACCTCGAGGCGGAGGACGGGGACATCACGAGCGCGATCCTGGCCGCTGCGAGCGACGTGCTGGGGTGCCGTGCAACGGCCGTGCACGTGCACCGCTGGCGCTACGCCACACCGACCGCCGACCTCGGTGATGATGACTGCCTCATCGAGCGGATCGACGGCGCTCCCCTGGCGTTCGCCGGGGACGCGTTCACCGGGGGGCGGGTGGAGGGCGCCGCACGGTCCGGGGTGGTCGGCGCCGAGGAGATCATCACGGCGCTGCACACCACCGTCACCTGAGCCACCGACACCCGAGCCACCGACACCCGAGCCACCGTCACCCGGGCCGACGACACCCTGCAGGCCGACGACCGGGTGACCGATGCCACCCTTCGTTACGCAGACGCCTCGAAGGCATCATCCTCGTCGCTGTCAGCCGATAGACCCACGGCCTCGTCAACCGGACGGCTGATCGTTCCCTGCTCCATGCGCCGCAGGGCCTCGGCCAACAGGACCGGCGTGAAGGCCACGATCTGTCCCGAACCCATCGACTTCGCCCGATACATCGCGAGGTCCGCGTCGCGCAGCACGCGGTCGGGATCGTGCCCCTCGCTGAGCAACGCGACACCGATACTGGCCGACGGGGCAACGATCCGGTCGGCGACGGTCAGCGGCGCCTCGATGGCGGTCCGCAACCGCTCGGAGATGGTGACCGCATGGTCCATGTCCTCGACCTCCTCCAGGAGGACCGCGAACTCGTCACCACCCAGCCGGGCAGCCGTGTCACCGGGTCGCAGACATCCCGTGACCCGCTCCGCCATCGCGATCAGGACCTCGTCTCCGGCCTGATGCCCCAGGGTGTCGTTCAAGGTCTTGAAGTCATCGACATCCGCGAAGAGCACCGCACCCAACGGGCCGCCTGTGCGCCGACCACGTTGCAGTTGATGCTCGACCCGATCCAGGAACAGACGTCGGTTCGCCAACCCGGTCAACGGGTCCTCGAAGGCCAACCGTTGCAGTTCCGCCTGGAGGCGCTTCTCCTCCGCGACGTCCTGCAACATACCGATGGCGAACATCGGCTCGTCGTCGCCCTCGCGGAGCAGCGACACCTGCAGGCGTCCCCACACGATATGGCCGTCCTTGTGGAAGAAGCGCTTGTCCATCTCGAAGTGATCGCGGACGCCGGCGAACATCTCGGCGAACAGCTGGTCGTTGCGCTCGATGTCGTCGGGATGGGAGTAGGTCCGGAAGGTCACCTGTGCGAACTCTTCGCGGCTGTAGCCGAGCACTCCCCTCAGCGCGTCGTTGGTCAGGATCGTGTGCCCCTCGCGATCGACGATCCCGATACCGATCGGGGCGAGCCGCACGATCTCCGCGAGACGCTCCGGGGTCGTAGCCCAGTCGGCGCCCCGCACACCATCGGAGAGCGACGACGGTTCCGATGACATCGTCACACCTCCTGGATCGCTGACCTGCCCACATGGTGGTTCGCCGACCGGATCCGGGCGGCTCGCCCTGCGGTCGCCGGATCCGCGGGCGGATATGACCCGCCGGCGATCTGCAGCCGGATGACCGTCTGGGCGGCATGGGCCTACCCTCGATATCGGCCAACGGACGGGCCGCTTGAGGCCGTCAGCGCCCTGCGCTCACTCGATGGAGCCGGCCACGACGGATCCTTCCAAGGCGTTCAGCTCACCACGTGGTGCGCCCCACGACACTAGGTTGCCCGCGATGACGGACCAGGACCACCCACTCGCCGCAGACGGCGAGCGCCCCGCGACCGATGTGTCGCAGGGCGTGGGCGATAGCGGCACGGGAGACAGCACCACGGGCGGCGCCGTCGGCACGGGCGACGCGGGCGGCACGGACCCGGTCAACGGACACAGCGGGGACGAACCGACGCGGGACCGTGCCGACCGGCTCGCTCACCGCATCGCCCTCCCGGTCCTGATCGCCGCCCTCGCGAGCGTGCCGGCCGTCTTCATGACCTTCTTCGATGACCCGTGGGAGACCTTCGGCGAAGGCCTCAACACGGTGTCCGGCGCCGTTCTCATCGCCGAGACCGTGGTCCTGTTTGCCGTGTCCCAGGACCGGATCACCTGGCTCAAGCGCAACAAGTGGCTGGTGCTGCTCGCGCTGGCCATCATCCCCGCCATCGTGTTCGCCGTCGGACCCGTGCAGCTACTCCGGCTGGTGCGGATCGCCGGTGCGCTACGCATCATCCGAGTCGGCCGCATCATCAAGGCCGGCCGGCTGGTCCGGGAACGCGTCGGGTTGACCGAGGGATGGCAGCGCGTGATCGGGGTCGGCGCGACGCTGCTGTGCGCCGCGTTCGTCGCGCTGGTCCTCGCCGATCCCACGTCCGCAACCCGGGAGCTCCTCGATGGGGCGGTCGACCTCGTCGGCTGGATCGGGGTCGTGATCGCCGGGATGATCCTGGCCGGCGCCACCTACGTCGTGTACGTCTTCGGTCGCGACGAGGACCGGGCGAACGAAGGGGCGAACGCCCGCGACACGGCCGACGACCACCTCCACGCCGACGCCAACGCGGTCGCCGACGCGGGACCGCGCCAGCAGGGCGACCCCGACTAGATTCACGCAGGAAGGTCGGCGCGCATCCCGCTCGGGGATGCTGACACGAGGGGCCCGTCATGATCTGGCTCGCGGGGGGAGTGGTGCTGCTCCTGCTCGCCGCCGTCGTGCTCTACAACCAACTCATCCGAGCGCAGGTCACGGTCCGCCAGGCCTGGGCGCAGGTCGACGCGCAACTGCAACGCCGCCATGACCTGGTTCCCAACCTCGTCGCGACGGTCGGTGCCTACGCCGCCCACGAGCGCGACGTCTTCGAGCGCGTGACCCGAGCCCGCCGTGCTGCCCTGTCCGTCACCGACCCCGTCACGAGGCAGGCTGCGGAGGACCAGTTCGGTGCCGCACTCGGGGGCCTGCTCGCACTGTCCGAGCGGTACCCCGACCTCAAGGCCGACGAGAACTTCCGGCAGCTGCAGGCCGAGCTGTCCGCGACCGAGGACCGCCTGGCTTTCGCCCGCGACTTCGCCAACGACCGGGTCGCCCGCTACCGCAGGCTGACCGACACCATCCCCGGCCTGCTCATCGCCCGACCGTTCGGGTTCCCCCGCGAGGCGATGTTCGCAACCGACGACGAGCGGGCCCGCCACAGCCCCGACGTCCGCCTGGGCGGATGAAACGATGAGGATCGGGTGGCGGATCGCGGCTTCGGTGCTGGCAACGGCCGGCACGTTCGCCGGCGCGTGGGCCGTCGGCGCCATCACTGACGAGGTGGAGCGCGACGGCGCGTTCCGCATCGATCGGTTCGATCAGCACGTCGACATCTCTGCCGACGGCACGACCCGGGTGACCGAGCAGATCGACGTCACGTTCGCCCAGCAACGTCGTGGGATCTTCCGGGACCTCGAGGTCGCACCCTTCCCGAGCGACGGCGGCTTCACCAACTTCGAGGTTGACCGCGGCCATCCCTCAGAGCCGTGGCAGTTCGCGGTCGAGTCGGGGCCCACCGGCCCACGAGTCCGGATCGGCAACCCGGCGCAGTCCCTCTCCCCGGGTTCCTACCCGTACCGCATCACCTACGACGCACCGTCCTGGTTCTACGAGCTCGGCCGCGAACCGGACGTCGCCGAGATCCGCATCGACGTGCCCGGTTTCGGCTGGCCGACCAGCATCGGCCCTACGACGCTCTCCATGAACCTGCCCGGCGAGGTCCGCGATGCCGGTTGCGTCGAAGGCCGACGTGGCACGACCCAATCCTGCGCCGTGGCCCCCTTCATCGATGGGGACCACATCCGATTCGAGGTTGGTCCGTTCGAGGATCAGGAGTCCGCAACGGTCCTTGTACAGATCGACCGTGACGCGTTCGCGACCGACATCCCGGTCCACAACCCGGATGGGCTGTTCGGCTCCCGCAGCATCGGTCCGTGGGACCTCAGCCGTCCGATTTCCGCCCTGCTCCTGGCGCTCATCCTCGCCGTCCCCCTGCTCGTCTGGGAGGCGCTGTCGTCATGGCACCACTACCGCGACCGCATGACCGACCCGGCCCTGCACGACCGACAGCACCCGACCGCGCTCCCGACCCCGCCCTTCGGGTTCCGACCGCCGGAGCTCGCAGGCCTGCTGCTGCGCAACGACACGGACAGCCTGTTCCTGGCCACCCTCGTCGACCTGGACCAACGCGGGTTGCTCACCACCTCGACGGAGACCACCTCCGGGGGTCTGTTGCGCAAGGAGCGCGAGATCCTGACCGTCCAGCGTCCTCCGGTCGGGACCGTCATGCCTCCCATGGACGATGAGTTCGTGTCGGCTCTTGTGCCCGCCGGGACGACGGTCTTCGACGGCGAGTACGACCGTGAGGTCGCCCGCCGGGTCACCGCCGCCAAACGTCCGGTGACCGAGCGCGCAACGGGGGTCTTCGAACGATTCGGGTTCGAACACGACGAGGGCGGCATCATCGGGGTCGGGTGGTTCCGGGCACTGGTGATCCTGGGTTACCTCGTCGGTGCCGGGGTGTTGGCCTGGGTCTTCACGACGGCGACGCCCCTGCCAGGTCCAGCGACGGTGATCGTGGTTGTGG
>Ga0207421_10002553_pt1 | contig 22510 bp, 20 predicted proteins | sample SodLakKL_010_SED_4_FD_187542 | JGI IMG/M metagenome (GOLD analysis project Ga0207421, IMG submission 187542) | Alkaline sediment microbial communities from Lake Tanatar, Kulunda Steppe, Russia - 8KL_010_SED (SPAdes) (version 2) | ecosystem: Environmental > Aquatic > Non-marine Saline and...
AATATCAGCTACGCTTGAAAGAGGAATCACCCGTCCGTCAGGGGCAGGTATCATGGACTCTTCCAGCTGTTCATACCCCCTGAGCTGCTCTTGGTCGAACCTGAGTACAATATCCAGCTCTTCATTGTCCAGGAAAAATGTTCCTACAGGAAGACCGTCAAATTTGGCGCGTATATACCTGCCGATCAAATCCGTATCAATCCCTAAATCCGAAGCCCGCTCCTGGTTTACCCGTATCTGAAGCTCCGGGCTGCCAGCAGTAAAGTCGTCCTCTATATTGATTACTCCGGGAAATGATTCAAGGAGCTGCTGAATTTCCTGGGATACAGCCACCAGCTCGCTGTAGGTATCACCTGTTATGCGGTAACTTATGGGAGGAGATGTCGGGGGACCGGTTTGTGCTTTTCTGAAAAGCACTTGTTCAGGACCGGCAATATAATAGACAGCCCATTGGATATCAAGCATAATTTCTTCAATAGTTCTTGATCTTCCTTCATCCTGCTCTTTCAGATCTACAATGATTTGTGCAATATTTGAATTCGTTGTGCTTCCGCTGCCGCCTGCTGCACTGCCGATATTCGATCGGATTGCAATGATATCACCGTCGGACATCTTTTCCATGATGATTTCTTCAAATTCAGAAACAATACGGTCTGTTCTTGCAAAGGGTGTCCCTGTAGGCATGGTAATATCGATGGTAAAATAGCTGAAATCTTCAGCAGAAAACAAATCCTGCTGCAAGGTTCCGGCAAGGGAGAAACTTCCTGCAGCCACTGCCAGCAGAATAAGAAGCACTTTCTTCTTATGAGTGTACATTCTGCTGAGAAGCCGTTCATAGCGTTTTCTGAATATGGCAAACCACCATCCGGGAGGACGTTTCTTCTTTCCTTCCTTTTCCCTGCCCCAGTCTGCAAAATGACTGGGCAGGAAAAACAGGGCCTCTCCAGTACTTGCAGCCAGAGCTACTGCTGCGGTAAGGGGAATCACGCGAAGGAACCTGCCGATAGTACCGGGAATGAGCATCAGCGGGAGAAACGCAGCTATTGTGGTGGCTGTTGCAGCAATGATCGGCAGCATTACCTGGTTCGTTCCGTTTATTGCTGCTTCTCTCCGGTCCAAACCCAGCTGTCTCATGCGGTATGAGTTTTCAATAATGACAATCGCATGATCAACTATCAGCCCCAGCACAAGGACAAGGGCAAAGAGAGTATTTGTATTGATTGTCTCCCCGATAAGATCCAGGGCAAGGAAAGTCAAGGCAAAGGTAATGGGTATTCCCAAAGCAGTGATCATTGCATTGCGCAGCCCTATAAACAGCCAAAGGATAAGGACCAGAAGGAAAAGCCCGAGCGCTGCATTCGTAGTAAGCACCGACAGGCTTGAGTTAATCTGCACTGTGGAATCATTGAATAAAGAAACAGACATGCCTGCAGGCAATTCACGTTCAAGCTCTTCCACTATTTCACGGGTTCCGGAGACAACATCGACTGAACTCCCCCGGGGCACTTTAGCAACTCTCAGGCTGATGGCTCTCTCGCCGTTATAACGGGATATCGGCGAATTGGGATCAAATCCTTCCACTACACGAGCTACGTCACCTACCCGTATGATGCCTCCCGCATCATTGGAACGGCGGATGATCACATCTTCGATATCATCAATTTCATTGATAGACCCTAAAGTTCTAAGAAGATATTCCCTCGTCTCAGTAGCAAGAACACCCCCTGGAATTGCTGTATTCTGATCCTGAACAGCCCGGAGGATCTCTACCGGCGTAAGACCGACTGCAGAGGCCCGGTTATGGTCTGTTTCCACCACGATCTGCCGTTCAGGCGCACCGGCAATATCCACGTCGCTCACATCACGAACCTGAAGGAGACGGTCCCTGAGCAGGCGGGATTGGGAACGCAGGTCCTGATAGGGTGCATCACCGCTGAGAACTACTTCAATCACAGGGAGAAAATCCGCCGAGGAAAAATCATCTATAACGGGAGGAAGCACTCCGTCGGGCAATTCCACACGGCTGAACCGGGTTTGAGCCTCCTGATAAAGGGAACGAAACTCATCATTTGATATCCCTTCATCAAACTCTACCCGGACCACGGACAGTCCTTCACTGGTAGTTGAGCTTATCTGCTTAAGCCGGCCGATGCCTTGAAATTCATTTTCGATGGGAATTGTCACCGTAGTTTCCAGGTCCTCTGCACTTACGCCGGGATACGGGACAATTACATTCACCCAGAAGAAAGGGACTTCTGCAAACTGTTCCTGGGGAAGACGGGCAACACTGAATAACCCGAGAATAATAAACGCCACCATCAGGATATTTACCAGCACCGGATGGGTAACTGAAAACCTGCCGATGGTAAACCGTTTATCTGAATCATTCCCGCCAGGGAGCCGGCCGTTATTATCCATAGGCACCCCTACTCCCTGTCAGGACCAGTCGCTGCTGCATCCCCGCTTCTCAGCCTGGTAAGCCCGCTGGTAAGTACTGATTTGTCCTGAAGGTCAATATCATCCTCCACGCTTGAAACTGCAGCGAGATCACCACGCTGATCAAGTACCTCGACTTCCACCAGCCGGGCACGTCCTTCTTCTATAATGAACACACCCGTCTTACCGTCCCTGCGAACAAGTGCTCCTGCCGGAACCACCTGCTGGAGCGGAGCATCGTCATGAAAAATTGCTACATTTGCCGTCAACCCTGCACGGAGAGTTTCAGGTGCAGGATTAGGAAAATCCACCAGTACTTTCCAGCTTCCTGTTCTCCTGTCGCTCCCTGCACTTACAGCGGTAACAGCACCATCTGCCACAATATCTCCGGAAGGTGTGGGGATGCGTATTTCAGCTCGATAGCCCGGCTTTATGAAAAAAATCTGCGCCTGCCCGACTGAAAGGGAGACTCTCAATTGTTCAAGATTAATCATACGGGCTATCTGCGTTCCTGCCTGCAGGGTATCCCCTCTCACAAGATTCGGACTTTTCTCGGCAATGCTGCCGCTGATTGGTGCAGTAATACGGGCAGCCTCGACGGCATCTTTCGCCTGTTCAAGCTGAGCTTCAACTCCTTCCAGTTCAGCACGAGCTTGAGTTAACCGGCTTTCTGATAGAGCCCCCCGGGAATACAGTTCTTCCTTTGAAGCCACATCGGCTTCCAGCACCCCGTACTGGCGGGCAATCTGGCTGACGGTAAGCTGCTGTACAGTATCATCGAGCATCATCAGCTCATCGCCTTCGTCAAACCTTTCCCCCAGTTCAAAAGAAATTGATCGGATTGTTCCGCCGGCAGATGCCCGTATAACTGCTTCCTGCTGACCTTCAATAACACCGCTTCCGAGAACGCGGTCCCTGAGAACCGACTCCTGCACCGGCACCGAACTTGAAATCATCGGGGCATATTCCGTTGCACCGGAAGTATCATGTATTGCTTCATCTTCTCCGCACCCTGAAAGCAGAATCAACGCTCCCAGCATCAGTGCGGAAAACCTGCAGATAGTGTTTTCTGCCATGTCCCCCCCATGGTAACCACGGTACTCTGCCCATGCTGTCTCCCCCTCCAGCTTACAGGCAGAACGCCAGGTAATATGTTACAATGTGTTACTTATAAACAATTGGCGGACAATTGTAAAGAATTACTTTTTGCGTGGCTCTGGTTTTTTTGTGCTTTTCTTTGCTGTATTTCTGCGGACATATTCCTGAATGCTCTGATCAGCAATTCCGCTGACTCCCTCCTGGAACAGCTTTCCTGCGGCAGCATGTCCGGGGGTACGGGAGATCTCGCCGTTCATCCTCAGCCCGTACAATGCCTCTATGACATCCTTGACTTTTATATCTTCCAACGGGCGGGCAGGAATATAACTTCTTGCCGCCCTTTCTACCCTGAGGATAAACCCGGACCTTTCCAGGATATCAATGTAGGTAACCAGTTTTTCTCCAGGGATCGCCAGCCGCAGGGAAAGCTCCCGGGTATTCACTGCACCTGAGCCCTCTTTATAGCATCGGGCAATTTCAGTAAGGATATCTACACCATGTGCAAGAAGTTCTGAAGGGGTTTCCATCAGGCTGAAAGATGTATAGCGCTTCGGGCGGTACTGATGCACATAAGACACCTCTGCTCCCAGGAACACAATGACCCACAGCACATAAACCCATAGAAGGAACACAAACAGCGCCGCAAAAGAACCGTAGATTACCGAATAATCAATCACACTGTTAACTATCCATCCAAATACCGTATTGGCTATCTGAAAAAACACCACACCTACAGCAGCTCCCAATGCAGCGCTGCTCTTCTTTACTTTTGTATTTGGAACAAGCAGAATGATAAGAAAAAGCGCAAGAAACATAAATATCCACGGAGCAATAACCCGGATAAACTGCAAAGCCCAGTCAAGCTCAACAGCTGTCAGCAGTTCCCGGCGTACTATGGTCCAGACACTCACATAGGCGCTGAGAAGCAGCGTGCTGATCACTAACACAGTGATAAACCGTGCTGCGCGTATAAGCAGATTTGACTGGAGAAAGGTCCGGAAAATATGATTAATTGTCATCCAAACCCTGTTGAGCAGAAATACTGAAGTTGCCAAAAAAGAGATGAGTCCGATCACCCCAAGGCTTCCTGCATTAAGGAGAAAGCCTTCTACCAGCTCTACAAATCCCGTCTCAGCGGCTTCTCCAAACTGGGCTAGTACATATTCCTGGATATATGCCTGGACCTCCGTAAGAGCTCCAAATGCAGAAAGAAGGGCCATCGTAAAAGCAAGGAACGGAACCATGGAAATAAGTGTGGAATACACCACACTTGAAGCAAAAACAAATACCCGGTCCCGGCTGAAATGAAACACAACTTCCCGCAGGAAACCGTGAAGGCGGTTCAACTTGGTGAATGAAATTTTCTGGTCTGCCATGAGGGCATTGTAAAGCACTAACGCCGGAGTGTATAGTGAAATTACTGCTGCGGATTGACATGTTCCACCCATCTCTATAGAGTCATTGAAGAGGAAATATTCCCCATGGAAAACTGGGTCATTTCACTGTTACATGAACTGCCTACCCTCATCCTGCTGCTGGTCATAGCAGCTGCGCTCTATGTGCTCAGCAAAGGAGCTGATATCCTTGTTGATGAGGCAGTCAGTCTCTCTTCTCGGTGGGGTGTGCCGAAAATCCTCATAGGAGCTACAATTGTAAGCCTGGGCACTACACTTCCTGAAGCAAGCGTATCTGTTGCAGCAGCCTTCAGCGGCACTCCAGACATTGCCCTTGGAAATGCCGTCGGGTCTATCATTTGTGATACCAGTCTGATCATCGGAATTGCCGCCCTGATTCGCCCGCTTCCAGTTCAAAAGGAAATTACCAACCGCCAAGGATGGATCCATCTCGGTTCAGCCTTGCTGCTTGTCCTCATCGCACTGCCATGGAGTTCCATCGGCTCAGGGTTAACCCAAACTGGTACGGTCCCCCAGTGGAGCGGAATACTGTTCATATTCCTGCTTGCGCTCTACCTCATCTGGACTGTTCTCAAAGCCAGAGGGACTGACATCCAGACTCTTCCAGGCGAAACTGTCCCTGATAAAGAGCTTGACCCCTCACCAACACCCCTGCTTCTCGTGAAGCTGGCATTCGGTCTTGCATTAATTATCATATCCTCACGGCTGCTCATCCCTACCGTTGAAATTACAGCCCTTCGGGCCGGTATCCCAAAATCAGTTATTGCTGCCACCCTGGTTGCCTTCGGAACCTCTTTGCCTGAACTCAGCACAGCTGTCAATGCTTCCAGGAGGGGACATGGAGAACTGGCTATCGGTAATGTAATTGGTGCTGATATCCTGAATGTTCTGTTTGTTGTGGGAGCTTCAGCAGCAGTAACACCTGAAGGCCTGCACGTTCCGCAGCATTTCTACTGGTTCCACTTCCCGGTGATGCTCACCGTAGTTATCCTGTTCCGCATCAGCCTGCTGTCAAAAACACAAAGAGTAGGCAGGATACCCGGTTTTCTGCTGCTGATGTTCTATATTGCCTTTATTATCCTCAGCTACACGGTAGTATGAGCTACATGCTCCTCAAACCAGGCTGCTACATCTGAAATAACTTCATCCCGATTGAGTTCATTGAAAAGCTCATGCCTAGCCTCATGGTAGAGCTTTACAGTTACATTCCGTACTCCAACATCCCGGAACATGACTGCTGCACCTTGCACAGCTTTGCCGAATTTACCCACCGGATCCTGCATTCCGCCGATTAAAAGAACCGGCAGATATTTCGGAATACGGGAGATGTTTGTTATGTCATGGATCTCCATGAGCCCATCCAGCAAATCACGGAACAATGACGAAGTGCATACAAAACCGCACAGAGGATCCTCAATATATTTGTCAACTTCCTTTTCATCCCTGCTCAGCCAGTCAAAGGAAGTACGGTTCGGCCTGAATTTTTTATTAAATGAACCAAAGCTCATCACATCAAGCTGCTTGTCCCTGTGTTTTGTCCCGTATTTTCTGCAGTGCCTGTCGGCAAGCCATCGTCCGAGCTTTCCCATCATTCCCTGGTCATTCCCGGTAGCACTCAGCACCACGCCGTTATACGGTCCAGGCAGCGTATACATGACCGCTCTGGCCAAGTATGACCCCATACTGTGCCCAAGCAGAAATAACGGAAGAGAAGGATGGTATCCCTGGATTATTTCACTGACATCACAGACATCCTCGACCATTCGGTTCCAGCCGTTTTTTTCAGCAATATAGCCAAGTTCATCTTCACTTTCAGCTGTCTTTCCATGGCCGCGCAAATCCTGGGCATATACCGCATAGCCTTTCTGTGTAAGGCAGCCGGCAAGATAGGCATACCGCTTCCCATGCTCAGCCATTCCATGAACAATCTGGACTGCAGCACGGGCATCCTCTTTGCGCTCAGGCAGCCACTGGTGAAGGTAAAGCTGTTTCCCGTCCCCGGCAGGGACAAAAGCACCTTCATCCATGTATAACCTCCTTACCTGTCAGCTGATATTGTATGCCGGGAAGCATATGCGGCGCAAGGGAAACTGTATAAATCTATTCAATTACTACTAAAATCTTTTCACCGGTGATGTCGTTTTCCACATCTACGATGGTATCCCCTTCAAAGAATTCATCCATGGAATTAAGGATTTCTTCCAGATAAATCCCCTGCTGCTCCATTTCCTGTTTTGCTTCAGAAGGGATAAACCGCTCTGCCCACTGCACCAGCCGAAGGGGCAGTCTGACGTTCACCTTGGGTTTCTCCTGCCCTGCTTCAGTAATGATGATTTTCAGCTTCCTCCCCCTCAATGAAGCATGACTGCTTTTTCCTTTTTTCTGCGTTTCCTGCTCGCTCTCATTCCCTAGAGCTTCCAACAGCTCCAAAGCTTCCCGGGCATTGATCTTCCCCTCTTCCACCATATTAAGAATCCTCATCTTCTCTTCCATAACCTTCTCCTCTCAGCAATGCTGCTGCTTCCCCTGCTGTAATTTCGCCGTGTTCCAGCTTCTTGAGTATCTCTTCCCGTTCTTCCTTGTATTTCATGTGCTCAGGTTTGCTGTATCCAAGACGCTCAATGATGAAATCCAGCTTACTGCGCACGGTAGGATAGGAAACACCCAGAACTTTCTCCATCTCTTTAATTGAACCCCTGCACCGGACAAATTGTTCAATAAACTCCTGTTCATGCTTTGCCAGTCCTGCCAAATTTCCTCCGCGGAAGGGGAAGTCTCCCCTGATAGTTGTTGCACATTTAGAGCAGTGATATTCCCTAATATGCAGTCTGCCTTCACAGACCGGACAAGCATGGATTTCCCTGTCAGCCATAAACTGCCTCCTAAGGGAACAATACTCCTCTGTATTGATATTGTCAATATAATAATTAATATATTTAATGTTATATTTGTTTATTGTTAATTTTATTTATTTAATATATTATTATTTTAACCTTCTCCTTAAGGGTATACGCACTGCCCGTATTTTGTTAGGGTCTCTTGTATGAATTATGCAGTGATATCAGATATACACGGAAGCAGAAAAGCGCTTACGAAAGCATTAGACCGTATAGCGCGTTTCCCGATAGACTCGTTAATTATTGCTGGGGACACAGCACCGCGCGGGGATACCCGGCTGGCTGAGCTGTTAAAGGAAAGCGGATACCGGATTATTGCAGTATCGGGAAATTGTGATTCACCAAGTGATGCTCAGCTTCTTGGATTCTCCCTACCCCCCCGCCAGAGCGCCAGCCTCGGGAACCGTCAAATTCTGATACTTCACGGCCATGTAAGCCTTAATGCGGCATCCTCCGGTCTCACATCAGGAGATATCCTTATTTCCGGACATACACATATACCGCATCTTACCTGTTCTGCCGAAGGGATTCTCCTGCTCAACCCAGGTTCAGTCACTCTGCCGCGAAGCGGTTACCGCCCGACGTTTGCTCTCATAACCCGGGAAACACTGGAAATTCGTGAAATCGGCACCACAGTTTGCCGCAAAGCCTTGGAATTAAAGGATTATCCGAAAAATATGTAATATTTATACATATTAACCCTATACATTTTTTATATGATTTGTATAATTATGAATAAATGACAATTATATTGCATATTTATTCATAAAAGGATCAGGTAGATTATGATACGTGCAGGAATCATCGGAGCTTCCGGATATACCGGCCAGGAACTGATGCGCCTTTTATCCTTCCATCCGGAGACAGAACTAACTTTGGCTTCATCAAGAAGCCTTGCCGGAACACCTGTGTCCCAGGCATACGGTAATCTGGCAGGAAACAAGGACCTGCTTTTTACCAACACATCAGCCAGTGAAGCTGCCCGAAGCTGCGACGTGCTTTTTCTGGCGCTTCCTCACGGGGTTGCATCCCAGCATATTGATGAAGATATTCTCCAAAAAAGCGTGGTGATTGACCTGGGTGCAGATTATCGGCTGAACGATCAGGCTGTCTATGAACAGTGGTACCGGACAGAACATGGGAGCCCGGAACTGCTGAAAGAAGCTGTATACGGGCTTCCCGAACTGCACCGGAAACGCATTCAAGAAGCACGGCTGATTGCCAATCCCGGATGCTACACCACCTGTTCCATCCTTACCCTTGCACCGCTGATATCCGACCGGCTGATTGATCCTTCCACGCTGGTAATTGATGCAAAATCGGGAGTAAGCGGTGCCGGAAGAACAGCAAAAACTGCTATGATGTTCTGCGAGTGCAATGAATCTGTGAAAGCCTACGGTATTGCGACCCATCGCCATACTCCAGAAATTGAACAGGAACTTTCTGGGCTGGGCGAAGAGAAGATCACCATTACCTTCACCCCGCACTTAATACCGATGAACCGGGGTATACTTGTCACTGCATACGCACAGCCCCGGGAAGGGGTCAGCGGAGATACGCTGCTTGCCTCCGTCAGGGAGTTTTACCAGGGGGAGCCGTTTGTAAGAGTGCTTCCTGAAGGCAGCTTCCCTGAAACTCGATGGGTAAAAGGCACAAATTTCTGCGATATTGGGATAACACTGGATCAGCGTACGGGACGCACGGTCATCGTCGGTGCCGTTGACAACCTCATAAAAGGGGCATCAGGACAGGCCGTACAGAACATGAATATCAGGTTTTCACTGAAGGAAACCCTGGGACTCGAATCATCGGGTATATTTCCGTCATAACACATGCACAAAAAGAATCGGGAGAGTATGCCATGAAAACAATTGAAGGCGGAATCACCGCACCAAAAGGATATAAAGCATCGGGAGTGCACTGCGGATTAAAACAAAAAAACCTGGATGTAGCACTTATCATCAGTGACGTGCCTGCCCAGGCAGCCGGAATTTTCACCCAAAATAAAGTTTCTGCTGCCCCGGTACGGCGGGACAGACAGATTATCGGTGAGAAGAAACCCGTCCGCTGCATTGTGACAAACAGCGGAAATGCCAATGCCTGCACCGGAAAACAGGGAGAAGATGACACAAAGCAGACGGCTGAACTGACAGCCCGTGCAGCAGGCATCTTGCCGGAGGAGGTGCTGGTCTGCTCCACCGGAGTTATCGGGGTACCCCTGCCTATGGAAAAACTTGCTGAAGGGATTATACAGGCAGGTGAACGCCTAAGCCGTTCTAGGCTTACTGCCCGGCATGCAGCTGAAGCAATACTCACTACCGATACATGCATAAAAGAAATTGCTGTGGAAATTGAAATAGAGAACATGCCGGTAAGGATTTCAGGTATTGCAAAGGGATCAGGGATGATCCATCCAAATATGGCTACTATGCTTGCATATGTCCTTACCGATGCACAAATTGACGCAGGCCTTCTGCAGAAGCTCCTTCATGAAGCTGCTGATGAGACCTACCACATGATATCCGTTGACGGCGATTCCAGTACAAATGACACGGCACTTGCCCTTGCCAACGGAGCATCAGGAACACCGGAGCTTACCGAAGGGAGTGCGGAATACCGCCGGTTCAAGGAAGCGTTTATTGCTGTCAACAAACATCTTGCCCAGGAGATTGCCAGGGACGGTGAAGGAGCAACAAAATTTGTAGAAGCTTCTGTAACAGGAGCAGCTTCCTTAGAAGATGCAAGAAAACTTGCACGGTCAGTAATTACATCCAATCTGGTAAAAACTGCTCTTTTTGGGGAAGATGCAAACTGGGGAAGGATCCTCTGCGCTCTCGGATATTCCGGGGGCAATTTCACTCCAGAAAAGACCGAACTGAGAATCAGCAGCTCGGCAGGGGAGCTCACCCTGCTCAAAGAAGGCTCCCCGGTATCATTTGATGAAAAAGAAGCAAAAAATATTTTACATGAACACGATATCATCCTGAGAATCATGCTTCATGACGGGGATGCTGCAGCTTCATCCTGGGGATGCGATCTCAGTTATGAATATGTAAAAATTAACGGAGAATACCGGACATAACAGGAAAAAGGGAACAAGCATGGAAAAAACAATAGAGAAAGCACAGATACTTATTGAAGCGCTTCCGTACATCAAACGGTTTTCAGGAAAAATCGTTGTAGTAAAATACGGCGGCAGCGCAATGAGTGAAGAGCACATCAGGGAATGGGTAATTCAGGATATTGTACTGATGAAACTTGTCGGCATGAAGCCGGTGGTAGTTCACGGAGGGGGAAATGCCATATCAAATCTGCTGAAACGCCTCGGCAAAGAATCAGATTTTAAAAAAGGCATGCGGGTGACTGATCAGGAAACTGCGGAGATTGCAGAAATGGTCCTTTCAGGGAACATCAACAAGCATCTTGTGCAGTCCATCCAGAACCATGGAATCAACGCTGCGGGAATAAACGGAAAGGACGGAAACACGCTGGTAGCATCGAAGAAACTGGTGGATGGTGAAGATGTCGGATTTGTCGGCTCGGTAACTAAAGTAAACTTAAAACTTCTGACTTCACTTATAGAAAGTGACTTCATTCCGGTTATTGCCCCGGTAGGCACCGATGCTGACGGGAACACCTATAATATTAATGCCGATTACGCTGCGGCATCCGTTGCAGGGGCACTTCAGGCAGAAAAACTGTTTTTCCTTACTGATGTGGAAGGAATCCTTAAAGATGTGGAAGACCCGGCTTCAATCATCCGCAGAATAACCGTCCCTGAAGCGCAGAACTATATCAAGGACGGCGTCATCCAGGGCGGAATGATTCCGAAAACACTCTGCTGCATACAAGGCATCAAGGAAGGAGTACGTACAGTCCATATCCTGGACGGAAGGATAGAACACAGTATGCTGCTTGAAGTATACACCGATCAGGGAATCGGTACGATGATTACCCCGTAAACCGGCAGGAGGAGAATTTTATATGGAATCACCGGAAACATTGAGAAAATCCCAGGAAGTGATACAAGCAGGGAAACAGTACATTCTTCAGACATACTCACAGCAGCCGATTGTCCTCTCAGGGGGAAAGGGTTCAACCGTCTACGACATGGAGGGAAACTCCTATCTTGATTTTGTCGCAGGCATTGCAGTAAACGCCCTGGGATACGGGGACAGTGAACTGAAAGAGGCGCTTATCGCTGTGATAGAAAACGGTCTCACCCACTGCTCAAATTTGTATTGGAATAAACCCTCTGTGGAAGCTGCATCCCTGCTGTCCCGTCTCAGCGGACTTCATAAAACTTTCTTCTGCAACAGCGGTTCAGAAGCAAATGAAGCAGCTTTGAAGCTGTCCAGAAAATTCGGTACTGAGAAAAAAGGAAACACGGTAAATACCATTATTACCATGAGCCAGTCGTTCCACGGCAGGACCTACGGTGCAGTTACGGTGACCGGTCAGCAAAAATACCATAAAGGATTTGCTCCGCTCATGCCGGAAATTTCCTATGCGCAGTTCAATGACCTGGAGCATGTCGAATCGCTTATTACCGAGAACACATGTGCTGTAATCGTGGAACCAATTCAGGGAGAGGGAGGCATCATTCCGGCAGAGAAGCATTTTCTCAAAGGCCTGAGGGAACTTTGTGACAGCAGGAACCTGCTGCTGATTTTTGATGAAGTACAATGCGGCATGGGCAGAACCGGGATGCCCTTTGCATATCAGCAGTACGGAGTAACTCCTGACATCCTTACCCTGGCAAAGGGGCTGGGAGCAGGCCTGCCTATTGGGGCTATGTCAGTTGGAGAAAAGGCAGCCGGCATCCTTTCTCCCGGAGACCATGCTTCCACCTTCGGGGGCAACCTTCTGGCATCAGCAGCGGCAGCAGTAGTGCTCAGGAGACTGAGCAACAATGAATTTCTTTCCTCGGTGAACGATTCAGCTGTCCACCTTTACCAAAAGCTCTCTGACCTGAAGGAACGGCATGACTGCATCACCGATATCCGCGGCATGGGCCTGATGATGGGGATTGATCTAACCTGCGAGGCATCTCAGGTGCTTTCAGCCTGCAGGGAACGGGGTCTTCTGCTCGCTGCAGCAGGAAGCCATACGATCCGGTTCGTTCCGCCCCTGATCATAACGAAAGAAGAGATTTCAGAAGCAATGGAAATTCTGGAGAGTGTTCTACGGGAAACGGTTCCAGCCTAAGACAGTCTGCATCGGTTTCCGCTGCTTCATGCCTTTATCACTGGTCTTGGGATACCCGAGGGTAATCAGCAGGACAGGTTTCATACCTGCAGGGGCGCCTGCCGCACGCTTCACTCGGCGGGAATCAAACCATCCGATCATGCAGGTCCCAAGCCCCTGCTCGGCTGCAGCAAGACATAAATGCTCTGCAGCTATTCCTGCATCAAGGTAATGGTAGGGTATCTGCTTAACTTTTCCTCCAACACTTGAAGGCAGATTTCCCCCCGTAGAAAAAACCGCAATAATCACCGGGGCATTCCTTGCAAATGCATTCATGCCCCTATGATGGGCAGCCTCACGGAATTCCTCAAGCACTTCTGCTTCATCAGCCGCCACAAATCTCCAGGGCTGACTGTTGCATGCCGAGGGAGCAAGTCTTGAGGCTTCAATGCACGATTCCACCACCTCCCTGGGTACTTCCTGCGGGCTGTAGGAACGAACACTCCTTCTTGCCGCAGCTAAATCCAAAAAAGTTTCCATAAGCCTTTTACTCTCCCACTATCCCTAGCCTGCGCAGTGTTTCCTCTGCGGGTATGCCCTGCTGATCATATCCGCGCAGCTGATAATATTGCTTAACCATCTCTTGTATGGGAACCACGCTTTTGCGCTTATGCATGGTCTCCCCTTCTTCGGTGAATCTTTTCGGCAGGGTATCCATATTGCTGTCAATTCCCATACGGGTATTCATATACCGCTCCAATACCAGCATCCGCTCACCAGCTTCTAAAAGCACCTTCTGTGAAACCGGGTATCCGGTAATTGACCGGTAATAATCGCTTAATATGCTCCAGTCCATGACTTTCTGTGCTAAGTTTGGAGCCCGGGTCATCATTAGGCTAAGCACTTTCTTCGGTGTCAGCCGTACTGCAGCCGGTTCAAGGATCACCGGAAACACCGAGAAAAGGCATGTCTGCAGGGAATCCGCTGCAGCAAAGAGATTTTCAAAAAACACCGTCCAGTTTGCCTTTGAACGGGTGGAATACGGGTCAAGAAACCCGAATATTGCCTCAGGTCCTATCATATAGGAGCTCAGATGACAGCCTCCGCGGTTTGCGACTGCATATGCAAGCCCGTGCCCCCATGCTGCCCGGGGATCATAGGCTGCCATTTCCAGCCCTTTAACATGGCATGCAAAGGATGTGCCGCCGTACACGGTACTGAGCCAACGGGTGCCTTTCGCAAGCTCTGCACCTTCATCACGCATATATGCGATATCTTTGAGCACAGCACTGACTGCATCGAATTTACCGAACTCCAGCACGGAATCACGGATGCCTCTTTGTTTTGCTTCCATTGCCCACGCAATGCTCCCCCCGGCAGATACGGCATCCATCCCGTAACGGTCCATCTGTTCATTCCAACTGACAATGGCATCGGTATTAAAATTTCCGATGTTGCTGCCGAACATACCTACTGTCTCATATTCCGGCAGCTGCCGTTTCCTGCCGTCAGGAAAAATCCCTGCATGTCCGCATAAAATCGTGCAGTACCGGCAGCCGGAATGGAAACTGCGGTACCGCTGCTCCATAGCTTCCCCTGTTATTGCATCCAGATCAGGATGGAGGCGGTCCTGGAAATTATAGACAGCTGCAAACCCCGCTGATTTCGCGTATGCTGTATCCGCATTTGTCCCGTAAGCCCTGTATGCTTTTGAAAAGGAGTTCCGTTTTGTAAAGGCAAGTGAGCGTCTATGGGTTCTTTCAAACAGTTCAGGAAGCACAGGTGAAATACTGTGGGACTTACCCCTGGCAACTATGGCTTTTATTCTCTTTGAGCCCATAACAGCTCCCAAGCCCCCGCGGCCGAAATTTTGTTTCCCAGAACGTATATTTGCATACCGTACTAAGTTCTCACCTGCAGGACCGATCACTGCTTCCCCGTCCCGCGGAGTAAGGTCCAGCTTCCTGCGGGTCTCCTCAGTATCTAGGCCCCACAGTTCCTTTGCCTCCTGAAAACTTACCCCTTCCTCGTCAATCCGGAGGATAACAGGCACAGGAGAAACGCCGGTTATTAGAAAACCGTCCCATCCCGCAGTTTTACACGCTTCCCCGAAGGGCCCTTTGCAGGATGAGCCTGCAAGGATACCTGTTAAGGGTGACTTTGCTGTTGCCTCAAAACATGCACTGCAGGTGGCCCCTGTGCCGAGGAATGCCCCCATAGAGAAACAGAGCATGTTATCTTTACCTAGCGGTTCTGCATGTTCCAGCTTGCTGAAGCGGTCATACAGCAGCTTCAGCCCGACACCTTTTCCGCCGAGATACTCCATGCAGGTCTGCCGGTCTATCGTAAAGACGTTCCACGTCCTTTGCCCGACATCAATTTCCAGATACTGGTTGCTCAAGCCTCGGATGGTTATCACGTTTTCCTCCCCTCACCTGCAGCAGAAGCGCCTCCTTCATGCTTCATCAGATATACAGCTGAAAACATGCAGTACTGCTCACACCAGCGGCAGCTGACACATAAAGAAAGACGCTCCGGGGAAGCTGTCCGTCTGCCTTCCCTGTCTGTCATTTCCAGTACTCCTGCAGGGCAAACCTCAGCACAGCTTCCGCAGCCGGTACACCGTTCGTGGACAATTACCGGCTTTTCCCATTCAGAACGGGGCAGCTGTTCTATGGTGCAGTTAAAGAAATCTGTGACAGCTCCAGCGGGACATACACGGCCGCAGGAACAGCATTCTATGCATAGTTTTATATCTACCTCATGCCGTTCCCCGGGAACACCGGAAACTGCTGAAACAGGACATACCCGGCGGCAGGCACCGCAGCCTATGCAGTTTTCATGTATCTGAAGAGCCATTTACTTCCCCTTTCCTCGCCTAGACACCGGCTTATGCACATCTTCTGGAACTATGATGCTTTCGTCAACACATATGCCGCCTTCTCTGGATATTTTCATGGATGAACTCTCCAGCTGAAAAAATGCCCTGTCCTTATTTTACATGAAGGTAGTATACCAGAGCAGAGTGATTTGTCACTAGAGACTTGACATCATTGCAGTGCTGCTTACAATGGGAGCTGCAAAGCCGATTCACTGTTGAGGAGCTGTTAATGAATTCCCCTATCCCTCGGATTTATCTAGCCGCACTGTTCTGGATTACCGGGAGAGCTCTTCAAGCAGGATCCTTTATCGATGAGGAAATTCAGCAGGAACTAAACAGTCTTCCCGAAGATTTTTCATTTGCCCTTACAGTCTTTCCTGACGGACCTCAGCTGAATCTCAAACTCCTTCCGCAAAACAGACTGGGCAAGCTCACAGTTCTTAAGGGGCAGCCCGGCACAATGCTGCACATGAAAATAACATCCTTTACCCATGCATATCGCTTGTTTACCTTCCGCCAGTCTCTCTCATCTGCTGCTGCAAGAGGGGACCTCACTATTCAGGGGAGCCTTTCTCAAGTATGTATCATGGTCAGGATTCTTGAACGGGTTGAGCATTATCTTCTGCCCCGGCGTATTGCCTGCCGGGCAGTTAAGCGTTATGAATCACCGCCCAAAAAACACCGGAGGAGGATGCTTCTGTATCTCCGGATATTATGCAAATCGGGGTGAACCATGGAAGAACTGCTGCAAGACCGAGGATTCCGTTTCTGTGCCTTACCTGCTGTTCTATCCGGCAGCGGAGCTTTAGCCCGTCTTCCCTATGAGCTTTACAGGAGGAATTATTCCCGCCCGCTGTTTTTTTACAGCAAGGGAAAGGAAGGTACTTCCTTAAAAAAAGCGGCTATAAAAGAATTCATGCGCAGCCAGCTTCCGCCTCCTGCAGAGGCAGAAACGGGGACTGCTGATGCTGAAGCTTCAGAATTTGATGCGATTATTGCCCTGGGAGGAGGTAAAATACAGGAAGAGGCAAAACAGTTAGCTGTTTCCAGACCAGACTGCGGCCTGTTCTCAGTATTATCGGATATACAGAACTGCAGGGAAGCAGGCCCTGGAAATGCCGGCCGGTTTCCCGATGCTGTATTTCTTGATCCCCGGGGGTACCAGCAAGCTGATCCTGTTCATAGTGCCAGAAGTGCTGTCACTGCACTGGTTATGCTGGTTGAATCACTGCAGCGTGACAGGGTAAACTCGCTCATTCTCAGCCATATACTTACAGGTATCCAGTTCATTGAGCGGGGAGCCCAGGATCTATCCCTTCTGCCGAACAGGCATGCAGCAGCAAACGGCAATGTTGCTGCTGCCCTGGTGTACGCAAATGCCGGTGAGGGTGCAGTAATATCTGCAGCTGAACTGTTTCAGTTTTCCGGATTTTCCTGCCTTCCGCAGGCTTCAGCAGCCCTTCTTCCCTTTTTGATCCGGCAGATGGAACAATTAGATGAACCTGCCTTAGCTGAAGCCGGAGGTTCTGAACGGCTGCTCAATACACTGAATCGGCTCAAAAAGACCGCACACTTCGAACAAACTCGTGAGCCGGCTGTTGTTTCTCTCATCAGCCAGCTGCACAGACTGCTCAGTCTTCGCCACGCCCCTGATATCCGTCAGCTGCTGCGTACAATTAACGAGGAGAACGATTAATGGAACTGCCTGCTTTTTTCAGCTTTTTCCAGTCAACACTGACCTATGCTGGAGAACACGCCCTGGAGGAACTGCCTGGGATTTTCCGGACCCTGGGTATTTCCCGGCCGCTTTTGCTCTCCGACCGGGGAGTTGAAGAAGCCGGGCTTACAGAACTGATTCTTTCTGTGCTGTCTGCAAGAGGTAAAATTGTTCCCGGCGCACAGTATTTTGACATCCCGGAAGACTCTGACACAGAGACGGCGGAAACTTTGGCAGCTATATTCGAATCAAACAGATGCGACAGCCTATTAGCCGTCGGCGGCGGCTCAGTAATCGATACTGCAAAGGGAGTAAACATTCTCGTCTCTGATCAGTCAAAGGAACTTTCCTCTTATGCAGGTACAGATGCAGTAAAAGGACCTTTCATGCCCCTCATTGCAGTACCGACCACCTCAGGATCCGGCAGTGAAGCAGCACCTACTGCAGTTATTAAGGATACAAAGTCCGGAAAAAAACATACCTACTGCTCGCCGGAATTCATTCCCGATGCTGCTGTGTTAGACCCACGAATGACTCTTACCCTTCCTGCCTATATGAGTGCTGCTTCAGGGATGGAAGCTCTCTCCCAATGCGTTGAAGCCTACATCGGTCTTGCAAAAAATCCTTTCAGCGATACAGCGGCTCAACAGGCCATCCGCCTCATTATCAGGTACCTGCCCCGTGTACTGGAAACACCCTATAACCGGTCCGCAAGGCTTCAGATGTCAATAGCTGCACATCTTGCAGGCAGAGCATTCGCTAATTCAATGGGAGGGCTTGTTGATACCATTGGGCATGCTGCCGGTGCTCTGTGCAGGATCCCCCACGGAATCTGCAGGGGAATACTCCTGCCTTACAGCCTGAGGTACAACCAGCACCGGGCTGCTGAGAGGATCGGGGAACTGCTTCTCCCCACTGCTGGAGAGGAAACATATCACAGGACGCTTCCCGCTGACCGTCCTGATAAGATGATTGAACAGTTATCAGCATTTTCCAAAACCATCAATCAACTTACCGGAGGTGCACTGCCCTTAAGATTCCGTGATATCCTCACCTCTGGGGGAACCCCGGTGATGAGTCCGCATCACCTTCCGGTAATTGCTGATCATGCAATGGAAGATCCTTCACAGTTCTACAGCCCGGAAGCTGTCTCAAGGGACGAACTAATTCATGTACTATTAGCTGCTTATTGGGGGTATCCTCTGGATACAGACCTTGTCAAAAAGGGACATCAAAAGTAAATTACAATTGTAGGAATTGTGTTAATCATGGGAGAACTGCCGGATTTTAACAGGGAACGGATTGCTGTCCTCTTTGGAAATGACCTAACCATATGCAAACAGGTTCTGGATATCCTGAAAGATGACCTGCCGAGTCATCTGGATCAGCTTTCTGAATCCATAGGAGAGCAGGACAGCCGGCAGATATATAAAACTGCCCATACTTTGAAAGGAACCTTGGCGAATGTAGGAGCTGACAGGGGCAGTTCTCTTGCACAGAGAATGGTGCTTGCGTCACAGGAAAATAATTTTGAATACTGCCGGAAACTGTATGAATCACTGGTAGAGACCACGGAAACCTTTCTGGCAGAATTTCAGGAGTTAGCATTTGAAAACACTTGAGAGGATGTATGAGAATATTAATTGCCGATGATGACCAGTCCATGCGCTTTATCTTAAAAGTTCAGTTGGAATCCTGGGGATATGAAGTAATCAGCTGTAAAAACGGAACTGAAGCGATGGATTATCTCCGTTCTGAAGATCCCCCCAGGATAGCAATTCTTGACTGGATGATGCATGGATACACAGGTATTGAAATTGCCAGGGAACTGAAGGACAACACTCCTCTCATTTACGTAATTCTTTTTACCTCAAAAACAGCAGAAGAAGATTTAGTAGAGGCAATTGAAATGGGAGCCCACTGTTTCCAGACCAAACCCGTTTCCCCCGGAGTGCTGAAAAGCCATATCGAGGTAGCACGCAGGTTAATTGATGCAGAGGACAGGCTGCAGGACCAGGAACGGCAGATCAGGATCCAGTGCTACAGTGCTATCGCAAACCTGGCGGAAAAACGGCACAATTTAACCGGCACCCATATGAAGCGCATCAGTATTTATTCCAGGCTGTTTGCCGAACAGCTGGGAATGAGCAAAGAAAAATGTGAGGATATCGCACTGTACAGCAGTTTCCATGATATTGGCAAAGTAGGTATGTCAGACACTATATTGCTCAGCCCTGATACGTACTCGAAATATGAAAAAGAAATCATGAAGACCCATACACTGATAGGTTATGATATCCTCTCAAGTGTATCCACACTGCGTACCGCATCACTGATCGCAAGGCATCACCATGAACGGTGGGACGGGACAGGATATCCCGACGGTCTCAGCGGAGAATCAATTCCTGTTGAAGCAAGGATTGTCACTCTGGCTGATGTGTATGATGCTCTCAGATCTGAACGGGCATATAAGTCGGCATGGGCCCATGAACAGGTGGTTGAGCATATTAAGGAAGAATCTGGTAAGACCTTTGATCCCAGACTGGTAAAAATTTTCCTCGAACACCACAAAACATTCAAGGCTGTATTTGACGGAACTGCTGTGGAAAAAGCGTAGCCATGCGGCCGGCAAACAGTTTTGACCGTTCACTCCCGGGACTGATAATCCGGTCAGGTGCATAAAGAGTTTCACTTGCCTGAGAGAAAGAATCAAAGAGTCCCATTGATGAAAAGCTCACCGATGCACATCCAAGGAGCTCTCCGTCGGGGAGAATCGGTACTTCCACCGGCAGATTAAGCATATCCGCTTTCAGCTGGTTCCAGCCTTCGCTGAAAGACTGCCCCCCTGATATCCGCAATGAGGTTACCGGATATCCCAGGGATCTCAGCTGCATCATTCCATGAACTGCAATCCACCCCAAGGCTTCGGAAATGATACGTCCCGCAAGAGCCCAGTCTTTTTGCTGCAGATGGTTCATCACACTGCCGATACTTGCCTCCAATGAACCTCCGCTGCTTAGTCCATAATATGTTTCCATTACAGCCGGCAGGAAGGAGTCATCAAGCCAGGACAGGGCAAATATCCTTTCTCCAAGAGATGCTTCAGAAACATCATCCGCACCTGCAGTCTCAAGAAAACGGGAATACAGCAGTCCTGAATGAGGCAGCATTACAGCAGCAGTGTACCGGTTTGGTATGCAATGGGGCAAAACCCGTATCTTCTCCGAATGAACCTGGGATTTTGCTTCCCGGTAGGTGTCAGCTGCAATGCAGAGATTCAATGCTTCAGAACTTCCTGCACGGTCGCAGACTCTTCCCGGTTCAACCACAGCTGTACCCAGCAAGGCCATCAAATAATCAGGCCCTCCTGCAAATACTGGTATCCCGGCAGGCAGTTTTGAAACTGAAGCCCATTCAAGCTGGATATGTCCTGCCCTTTCCCCGAGAGGGCACATGGGCGGAAGCAGGTGAAAGGGGACCTGGTACATGTCAGCTTCCTGCTTTTCCCAGATAAAGGGAATGAATTCCCGGGAGGGAAGGAACGTATACCAGTTTCCGGTCATCCTGCCTGTAATAAACTCTGGAGTTCCGCAGAACCATCTTACGGCGGAATGCATCGGTTCCATCCGCTCCATTGCAAGTTTTACTGCAGGAAGGAAAAGCGAAGTGCCGCCGGGAATCCTGCTGATCTCCGGATCGTTCCATACTACCGTAGCTGAACAGTGATTTCCTGTTTCATCTACCGGTATTACAGTCGGACCGTTGCCGCATACACAAACAGCTGCAACAGAGTCCAGCAGATCAGAGCAGTCCTGCAGGGCTGAAAGAAGTGCCTCCTCCCACCGTGAAGCAGCATCCTCAAGTTCTGACGAGGCAGAAGAAACTCGGGAGACAGATACAATCCTGCCCTTTTGATCGAAAAATCCGCATTTTACCGAAGAGGTTCCGATATCTATTGATAGAACAAGCTGATCATTATTCATGAATCAGTTTCTGGATAAATTTCCGGTTATCCAGCAAGGAACTAAGCGGCCGGCCGTGATGCAGATGGGAAATTATCCTGGCAAACAAATCGCTTACATCTGCATTGATATACCACTCTTTCTGAACAAGTTTCTCACCCTGATACACGGCATTGGTGCCGATAATCCGGTAAAAAACCCCTTCTTTATATGCAGCATGAAATTCTTCAATGGCATTGCCGTTAAAAAACGGCAGGCTTACTGCACAGATAATCTTTTCTGCACCCATGGAACGAATTTCCCTCATTGCATTGAGAAGCGTCCCGCCGGTACCTATCATGTCATCTACAATAAAAACTGTCTTCCCTTTTACATCGCCAAGCATTTTTATTACTTTAATGTTGCTGTCTTCTGTGTTTTTGCTGATCTTTGTATAATCCCGTTCTTTGTACAGCAGCACTAAAGGCTTATGCAGGGCTTCTGCATAAAACTTGTTACGGGAAATCGCCCCTGTATCCGGGCTCACTACTACCAGGTTCGGATCATCGAAATCAACCAGCTTTTTCAGCTGTATGAGTATCTGATAGCTTGCATGGAGATTTTCCAGTTTAAGGGTATTGAAGCAGTTCTCTATTTCCCGGGAATGGATATCCAAGGTAATAATACGCTCAACACCCATGTATTCGCAGATCCTGCCGAACCAGCTTGCCATCAGTGCTTCCCGGGAAGATTTCTTGTGCTGCCGGGAATACGGGTATGCAGGAAGCACCAGCTGCACACTCTCTGCCCCGGCTACCATGACCGCATTGATCGTGGCATAGAGCATAAGCAGGTGATCATTAATGGTTACCGGCTTTCCTTCTTCATTCCCTTCCACTGATGAAGGATACTCGTTCGTTACATCATAAATAATAAAT
>Ga0207421_10002554_pt1 | contig 22510 bp, 24 predicted proteins | sample SodLakKL_010_SED_4_FD_187542 | JGI IMG/M metagenome (GOLD analysis project Ga0207421, IMG submission 187542) | Alkaline sediment microbial communities from Lake Tanatar, Kulunda Steppe, Russia - 8KL_010_SED (SPAdes) (version 2) | ecosystem: Environmental > Aquatic > Non-marine Saline and...
CCCCCGCCACAATAATGGCGGGCGTCACATTCGAGACGAACATCGCCAGAACATGCTGTACGCCCAGCGGAATAGCCTTGTAAAGGGGGGGTGTATAATTCGGGTCACGCAGTTGCGCGGGCGTGCCCAATGTGGAATCTGCCATTTTGTCAGTCCTCTAAAATAGACAGCAGAAAATAGTCACCCGAGGGCGTGCTTTTCGGCTGTGTGTCCTGCAAGGGCCGCCCTCCTCCTCAGTGCGGCCCGTGCACGTTCCATGGAGTATCGAACCAGTATTCCTGAAGGTTCGGCGTGTCCCCGATCCGGTCGATCACAGCGAACCGGCCGGGGCTGGCAAGCGGGGTCAAAACCCCATGCCAAATATTGCGATGAAAATTCAGCGCCTGCGCACCATTTGTGATGAAGGCAAGGGGGGTGCCCGGCCGATTGCCCAAATCTTCGGCAACGATCACCAGAAAAGGCTGGTCATGCATCGGGATAAAAGCTTGCGAGCCTTCGGGGTGACGCTCGACCATCTCCAGCAGGTAGGGCAGGGTGCGGGGCTGCGCGTCAAAAATCGAGATGCCCGCGCGACCATCAGGCCCGAAATCCAAGCACGCGCGGTCATGAAACCGCCCGCAAAGCCCCTGATTGATCAGCTTGTCGGGCGCCCCCGCAACTTCCAGCACATCGCCAAAAGGCGCGAACGCATCTGCGGTCAGGGGGCTGGCGGTCAGGGTTTGCATCACGTCTGGCTCCGATACTTGTGGCGGCGTGGGATTGAGTACTTTCAGCAAGAAAATGCGATCAGGGCAGGATTTCCTTCAGTCGCAATTCGGCAATGCGTTCGACTTGTCGGCAGGCCGTGGCGAATTCGGTTTCTGTGTCATTGGCAAGGCGGGTCTCAAAGGCGCTGAGGATCGTGGCCTTGGTGTTGTCGCGCACGGCGATGATGAAGGGGAAACCGTGCTTGTCGACATAGGCGGTGTTCAGGTTTTGGAAGTGGATGCGTTCGTCATCAGTGAGCGCGTCCAGCCCTGCGCTGGCTTGTTCCTGCGTTGATTCCGCCGTCAGGCGTTTCGCGGCAGCAAGTTTTCCGGCCAGATCGGGGTGGGCGCGCAAGACGGCCATGCGTGCATCGCGCGGTGCCGAACGGAACGCACGCGCCATCGCATTGGCAAGCCCGATGGCACTGTCATGCGCAGGCCCAAGCTCAAGGTCATAGGCGCGTTCGGCAACCCACGCGGAATGCTCATAGATGCTACCGAATCGGGCGATGAAATCAGGTTTGTCCATCTGGCTGGGGCGGCTGCGGCGCTGGTGAGGATGCGTCTTTGCCCAGTGCCGCGCGATGTCGATCCGGCGCGCGAACCAGACCCTTTCATGCGCCAGCGCATGATCGAGAAACCGTATCAGCCCCGCGATCTTGCCCGGACGCCCGATCAGGCGGCAATGCAGCCCGATGGACAACATCTTGGGCGCGCCCGCCTCGCCTTCGGCATAGAGCACATCGAACGCATCCTTGAGATAGCTTTCAAAATCCGCACCCGTAACCCAGCCGGGGGAGGTGGCGAAGCGCATGTCATTGGCTTCCAGCGTATAGGGCAGGATCAACTGGTCACGCGGGCCAAACTCCATCCAATGCGGCAGATCGTCATCATATGTGTCTGAAATCCAATCGAGTTGTCCCGTCTCTGCCGCCAACCGGACGGTGTTGATTGACGCGCGCCCCGTATACCAGCCTCGCGGGGGGGATCCCACAACCTCTGTGTGCAGACGGATCGCTTCTGCGATGGCGGTGCGCTCGTCCTCTTCGGACATGTCGCGATGCTCGATCCATTTCAGGCCGTGGCTGGCGATTTCCCACTCGGCCGCTTTCATCGCAGCGACCTGTTCGGGGTTGCGCGCCAGCGCTGTGGCGACGCCGTAGATCGTAACCGGAAGTTTGCGCTCTGTGAACAGCCGGTGCAGCCGCCAGAATCCAGCCCGCGCCCCGTAGTCATAGATCGATTCCATGTTCCAGTGGCGCTGTCCGGGCCAGGGTGCGGCACCCGGAATGTCAGACAGGAACCCCTCGGAGGCCGCGTCGCCATGCAACAGGCAGTTCTCGCCCCCCTCTTCATAATTCAGCACCAGCGAGATGGCGAGCTTCGCGCCATTGGGCCATTTGGCATCGGGCGGTGTTGCGCCATGACCAGTCAGGTTGCGGGGGTAGCGTTGCACAAGGGGCCTCCGGATATTCAGGTTGATTATGTGATAAAGCAGAATAATCATTTCCGCTTTCTGTCAATTTTTGAAAGACCTCAAGCCAAGCGCAGATGCAAGGGGCTGGCATGTCAACGCTTTGCGCTGCAAGATCAGGCAGATTGCATCTTGAAAGGGATCACCATGGCCGGATTTCTGACCACTCATGTTCTGGACACAGCGCGCGGCCTGCCTGCCGAAGGGCTGGAGATTACCCTCATTCGGATTGAGGGGTCTGGCGCGCGTGTCGCGTTGGCGCGTATGCGTACAAATGAAGACGGGCGCACCAACAGCCCGATTCTGCCCGCTGCGGATTTTGCGACAGGCACCTATGAGCTGCTTTTTGCTGCGGGCGATTATTTGCGTGCGACAGCGCAGGCAGGGGCGGACCCGCTGTTTCTGGACGAGATCCCGATCCGTTTTGGCATCAGCGATCCGGACAGCCATTATCATGTGCCGCTTTTGCTGTCGCCTTTCGGGTTTTCAACCTATCGCGGCAGCTGAGCGCAGCGTGCCTCTGCCTCTGACAAGGCAGTTTTGATGCGCAGGGCAATGAAATCGGTGAAAATCGTGACCTTCGGGTCGCGCAGCCGTCTGTGCGGGGTGAGCGAGGCCAGTGTGACCGGCAATGGCGGGCTTGCCGTGGCAACCGGAACAAGCGCGCCGCTGAGCAAATGTTCCACCACCTCGAAAACCGGTTTCAGAATGATCCCACGCCCCGCCAGCGCCCAGCTTGTCAGCACATCCCCATCATCCGATTCAAAGGGTCCGGTAATCTTGAACCGTTGCGGCCCGTCTGCTGTCTGCAAGCGCCATTGAAATTCACGCGCGCCGGGAAAGCGCAGGTTCAGGCAATCGTGGCGCTCGCGCACAAGGGCCGCGCCATCTTCGGGCAAGCCGCGCCGCGCAATATAGGCGGGGGCGGCACATAGGATCCGCGGGCATTCTGCAATGACCCGCATCTTGAGCGCGGAATCTTCCAGTGGCCCAAGGTGAAAAGCGACATCCAGCCCCTCTGCGGTCACGTCGATGCTGCGATCCGACAGGCGCAGGCGCAACTCAATCTCGGGGTTTTCATCCTTGAAAATGGGAACGTGCGGGGCAATCAGCCGCCGTCCAATGCCAAGGGGTGCCGCCACAAACAACATCCCGCGCGGCTGCGCTGTGGCATGGGTAAGCGCCGCTTCCGCCTCGGAGACGGCATCAAGGATCTTTAACGCGCCCTCATAGAATAACTGCCCGTTCGAGGTTGGTTTGAGTGAACGTGTGGTGCGGTTGAACAATCGCACGCCCAGATGCTTCTCCAACTCGGCCATCCGCGCCGAGGCCACCGCAGGAGAGGTGCGCTGATCGCGTGCAGCCGCCGACATGCTGCCCAATTCATAGACACGCACGAACATTCTGACATTGCTGAGATAGGCCATGATGATTTTCAGGATGAAATTGAAAGTGCTGGGTGTTTTCATGGATTAACAGAAAGTGGCGCGCCGGTATAGGGTGACCCAACACGCGAAATTGAAAGGGTGAACAAAATGCTGGAATTGGCTGTCTGGGGGGCATGGGCGGAATTCGCCATACGCTGGCTGCATGTGGTGACAGCGATCGCCTGGATCGGGTCCAGCTTTTACTTCATTGCGCTTGATCTGGGCCTGCGCAAATCACCGGACTTGCCCAAAGGGGCTTATGGCGAGGAATGGCAGGTCCATGGCGGCGGCTTCTACCATATCCAGAAATATCTGGTCGCGCCTGACCGCCTGCCAGAGCATCTGATCTGGCACAAATGGCAAAGCTATGTGACATGGTTGTCGGGTTTTGCCTTGTTGGCACTGGTCTATTATGTCGGCGCAGAGTTTTATCTGATTGACGCGGCAACGATGGACCTTGCCGTGTGGCAGGCCATCACGATTTCCATCGCGTCCCTTGCTCTGGGTTGGGTTATCTATGACCGCTTGTGCAAATCCCGCTTTGGCGAAGACAATACCCGCCTGATGATGCTCTTGTTTGTGCTGCTGGTTATCATGTCTTGGGGCTATACGCAGGTGTTCACGGGGCGCGCAGCCCTGCTGCATCTGGGCGCTTTCACGGCCACGATCATGTCGGCCAATGTGTTCATGATCATCATTCCGAACCAGAAAATCGTCGTGGCGGATTTGCGCGCGGGCCGCACTCCGGATGCAAAATACGGGAAAATCGCCAAGCAGCGGTCCACCCATAACAACTACCTGACCCTGCCGGTGATCTTTCTGATGCTGTCCAACCATTACCCGCTGGCTTTTGCATCAGAATATAACTGGTTGATTGCCGGTCTGGTGTTCCTGATGGGGGTCACGATCCGGCATTTCTTCAACACGATGCATATGGGGGGCGGCTATAAATGGTGGACATGGGGGGCCACGACCGCATTGTTTGTGGCGATAATCTTGCTCTCGTCCGTTGGACAGGCAGTCCGCGAGGACGAAGATATTGCCAGCCTGCCGCCCTCGGTCGCGCGCTTTACGCAAGACGCACAATTCGAGGATGTCTATTGGACTGTCGTGGGCCATTGCTCGATGTGCCATGCAGATAATCCGGTCTGGCCGGGGCTGCATTGGGCCCCCAAAGGGATCAAGCTGGAAACCGAGGCACAGGTCGCACGTGCTGCCCAGACGATCTATCTGCAATCGGGCATCAGCCATGCCATGCCTCCGGGCGACACGGTTTTGATGGATGCACAGGCCAGAGATGAAATCGCAGACTGGTATCGTCGTGTGACCGGCTCGTGACATTTTCTTGCGAAAAATACTGTGGGGGAGGTCCGTGCAGCGGAGCGGGGGCAAAGCCCCCCAACACGTAAAAACATGAAAGCCCCGCCCTTTTGGGCGGGGCTTTTCCATTCAGATCAAGCGGGGCTCAGCCGATTGCGGCTTGCTTCACTTCGTCATCGATGAAGGGCACATATTGCGCGAAATTCTCTGCGAACATGGCAATCAGCTTGGCCGCCTGCCGGTCATAGGCATCTGTATCTTCCCATGTGCGGCGCGGGTCCAGCAGAACATCTGCCACACCGGGCACCGAGACGGGCACATCAAAGCCGAAATTCCGATCGCGGCGGAACTCTACCCCTGATAATGACCCGTCCAATGCGGCACTCAAAAGCGCGCGCGTCGCCTTGATCGGCATACGCGAGCCGGTGCCATAGGCGCCGCCCGTCCAGCCGGTATTGACCAACCAGCAATCCGCACCGAATTGGGCAATCTTGTTTTGCAACAGCTTGCCATAGACTTCGGGACGGCGTGGCATGAAGGGGGCGCCAAAACAGGTCGAGAATGTCGGCTGTGGTTCCGTAACCCCCTGTTCGGTGCCTGCCACTTTCGAGGTGAAGCCGGACAGGAAGTGATACATCGCCTGCGCAGGGGTCAGACGTGCGATCGGGGGCAAAACACCAAACGCATCGCAGGTAAGCATGATGATATTCTTGGGCACACCGCCAAGTGAGGTGGGGGAGGCATTCGAGATGGCCTCCAAAGGGTAGGCAACCCGCGTATTGGCCGTCAGGCTGTCATCGGTGAAATCCAGCTCCAGCGTGTCGGGGTCATAAACCATATTCTCGACGACGCTGCCGAAACGGCTGGTTGTGGCAAAGATTTCCGGCTCTGCCTCTGCGTCCAGATTGATGGTCTTGGCGTAGCACCCACCCTCGAAATTGAAAATGCCGGTGTCGGACCAGCCATGTTCGTCATCGCCGATCAGAACGCGCGTAGGGTCTGCCGAAAGGGTTGTTTTCCCTGTGCCTGACAGGCCAAAGAACACAGCCGCATCGTCAATGTCGTTCAACCCGTGATTGGCCGAGCAATGCATCGGCATGATGCCTTTTTCGGGCAGCAGATAATTCAGCAACGTGAAGACAGATTTCTTGTTTTCGCCCGCATAGGCCGTGTTGGCAATCAGGATCAGCTTGTGCGACAGGTTCAGCGCGATCACGGTTTCTGACCGGCAGCCGTGGCGTGCCGGATCAGCCTTGAAGCTGGGGCAGTTGATGATGGTAAATTCCGGATCGAATGTCGGCAGTTCTTCGGCTGCCGGACGGCGCAGCAAATGGCGGATAAATAGCCCGTGCCATGCCAGTTCCGTGACAACCCTCACATCCAGCCTGTGGGCCGGGTCCGCGCCACCATAAAGGTCTTGGACAAAAAGCTCTTGCCCTTTCACATGCTCCAGCATGTCTGCATGCAGCCTGTCAAAGGCTTCCGGCGACATGGGGGCGTTGTTTTCCCACCAGATTTTATCTTCGACATCTGCGGTACGTACGACGAATTTGTCTTTTGGCGAGCGGCCCGTATGTGCGCCGGTCGAGGCCAGAAATGCACCGCCCAAGCCCAGCCGCCCTTCGTCGCGCTTGAGGGCCGCCTCGATCAAGGCGGGCTCCAGCAGGTTGTAATGTACCTGCGCGGTGCCGGTAATTCCTTGATGTTCCAAGCGTTTGTTTGGGTTGACTCTGGGTGTAGTCATTTTCACTGCTCCATATGGCGCATGATCCATGGTTCGAACCGGGTTGCGGGCGGACGACAAGAAAGGGCGTAGTGCAGAAGACAAAGTCCCCACGCCTTGCCTATAACACCACGATTGCGGCAAAGCATAGGCTCGTTCGGTGCAGTTAGCGCAATCAAGCTTCCGTTAGCGCAACATTCATAAATTTCTGGCATGCTGAGTGTTGCTATTTAGCATTGCATATGACGAATCATGTGGCGCACCTAGTGCTTTACGTTGATTTCAGTTGCTTTTTTTGGGGGTTTGCTGGACTGTAAGGCAAAATTGTGGCGCATATGCCGGGGTGAGCAGTAAAAAAGGACAGTTAAATGTCTAAAATAGCTTTAGTTGACGATGACCGTAATATTTTAACATCTGTTTCGATCTGCCTCGAAGCAGAAGGGTTTGAGGTTGAAACGTATAATGACGGGCAAGCCGCATTTGACGCGTTCAGCCGCAAAATGCCCGACATGGCTGTGCTGGACATGAAAATGCCGCGCATGGACGGGATGGAGCTTTTGCAAAGGCTGCGTCAGAAGTCACAGATGCCAATCATCTTTCTGACATCCAAGGATGACGAGATTGACGAAGTTCTGGGGCTTCGCATGGGCGCAGATGACTATGTCACAAAGCCCTTCTCTCAGCGCTTGCTGGTGGAACGCATCCGCGCGCTTTTGCGGCGCAAACAAGCCAATGAAGCTGGCCCTGATGCGTCGGAAGAGGCCAAGGTCATGGTGCGCGGACAGCTGGAGATGGACCCGCTGCGCCATCAGGTCAAATGGAAGGGCGAGGATGTGACGCTGACAGTGACAGAATTTCTGTTGCTGCAAGCCCTTGCGCAACGTCCGGGCGTTGTGAAATCGCGCGATCAGTTGATGGATGTGGCATATGAGGATCAGGTTTATGTCGATGACCGCACAATCGACAGCCACATCAAGCGCCTGCGCAAGAAAATGCGCAACGCCGACCCTGAATTTTCGTCGATAGAGACACTTTACGGCATTGGGTACAAGTATAACGAAGCCTGACAAAAGATCGGGCGACATAACCCCATAAAAAGCGAGCGGGTGAGCAGGTGCAGACGGAGGCCACGACAGCGAGAGCTGACATCGTTATTGGCGATGACTGGGTCGGACCGGGGGATGCGGTCGAAACCGAAGTGCGTGCGTCGCGTGCGCGCCGCGGTTTCCTTAGCATCTCCGGCTCACCGCTCGCGCGCAAGATTGCCATGTTCAATCTTGTTGCACTGGTTGTCTTGATCCTTGGGATCATGTTCACCAACCCGTTCCGGCATTCCCTTCTGGATCAGCAAGCCCAGATGATGGGCAATACCGTGCAAATGGTTGCGGATATCGTCTCGATCAGCGGTGATCTTGATGCCGCGCGCGATATCCTTGCCGCCCGACTGTCCTTCGATGAACGCTTCGAGTTGATGTTTGTGAATGCCGGCGGTCAGGTCTTGGGGCGTATGGGTGGGACCGAGAGAACCGACACGCAACGGTTTTCCGAACGCGCCACCCCGATAAGCGACCTTCTTGGGGCGATCTGGTCGGGAATGTCATTTCTGACACGCACCCAGACCGAAATCCCCGCCGAAGAAGCATTCGTCCAGATTGCCCCAACAATGTTCGAGCGCAATCAGGCAGGTGAGCGGGCAAGCTACACCTATCGTGACACGTCCGACGGTATGTGGATTGCAGCCAGTGCAGCGGTTATTCAGAATAATGAAATCCTCGGGGCGGTATTCTTGCGGCGCAACTCCGATGATATCGCGCGCATGATGCGCATCGAGCGTGAGCAACTTTTGCAATTCTTCCTGATTGCCGTCGTTGTGTCCGTCGGGCTGAGCCTTGTGCTTGCGTCGACCATCGCAAACCCGCTTGCCGATCTGGCAATGGCGGCGGAACTGGGCAAGCGTCGTGATGCGCGCAAAAATTCGCCCGGCGGACGTGTCCGCATTCCCGACCTGTCAGGGCGACCGGATGAAATTGGCGATCTTTCGCGGGCCATGCGCGGCATCGTCAACGCCCTGTATGACCGGGTCGAGGCGAATGAAAGGTTTGCGGCAGACGTCTCGCATGAGATCAAGAACCCACTTGCGTCGTTGCGCTCGGCGGTGGGCAGTTTGCGCATGGCAAAGCGCGAGGATCAGATCATTCGGTTGCTGGACGTCATTGAACACGATGTCCGCAGGCTTGACCGGTTGGTGTCAGACACCTCCAATGCATCGCGTCTGGATTCCGAGTTGGTCAAGGAAGAACAGGAAGAATTTGATCTGGTGAACCTGCTCAACAATCTGTGCGAGCATCTGTCACATGAGGCGCGTGAAAAAGGCGTCGAGTTCATTAAAATCCTTCCCGATAATCCCGTTCTGGTCACAGGGCTTGAAGGGCGGTTGGCGCAGGTGATTGTCAACCTTATCACCAATGCGATTTCGTTTTGCAGCGATGGCGATGCGGTGCGGGTCTGGGCACGCCAGCGCCATGACCGGGTGCTGATCGTGGTCGAGGATACAGGGCCGGGGATTCCAGAGAATGCCTTGAAAAAGGTATTCCAGCGCTTTTACTCGGAACGACCGCCGCAGCAATTTGGCAATCATTCTGGCCTTGGGCTGGCAATATCCAAGCAAATCATTGAAGCGCATCAAGGTGTTATCTGGGCCGAGAATATTCGCGCGAGTGACGCTCCTGATGACAGCGCATCGCTTGGTGCGCGGTTTGTGGTGGGTTTGCCGTTGTGAGTCTGGTGATTACGGCAGATCGGGTTCATGGCTCTGCCGTAGCATTCGAAGACCGTGGCAAGTATCAAGCGCTGCTTTTTCTTGGAAAGTCGGGCGCAGGAAAGTCTGAACTGGCCCTTGAGTTGATGGCTATGGGCGCGGTTCTGGTTTCCGATGACCAGACTCTCTTGCGCCGCGCGGGAACAGAGGTTCTCTGCCGCGCACCGCAGGCTATACGCGGCCTGATCGAAATGCGTGGTCTGGGAATTTTGCGCGCCGACACAGTGGCCGAGGCGCCTTTGGTCGCAGTGGTGGACCTCGATCAGATGGAAACCAAGCGCCTGCCGGAGCGCGGTGTTGCAGATGTCCTTGGCGTTGAGATGCCGTGTCTTCGCAACTGCGCGAGCAGGGCTTTCCCAGCGGGTTTGAAGCAATATGTGACATCTCGAACATGAGAGCATTGGCAGGACACACCGCAATGACACAGGAGCCCGGACAAACGACAAGCGCCGCGTTGCTGGTACTGCTGACCGGTCCATCCGGGGCAGGGCGCAGCACAGCCCTGAAAGCGCTGGAGGATGTCGGGTTCGAGGCGATAGACAATATGCCAATTTCGCTTGTACGTCCGCTTGTGGCCACACCGTTAGAACGGCCATTGGCATTGGTGCTGGATTCGCGCAATCGGGATTTCTCTGTCAATGCGTTGCTGGCGCTTGTTGCGGATCTGAGGTCAGCTTTGCAGTTCAGGTTCGATCTGGTGTTTCTGGATTGTCCTGTGGCCACCTTGATCCGCCGCTTCTCTGAGACGCGCAGGCGTCACCCTCTTAGCCCTGATGGCACTGTGCGCGACGGGGTGGAGTTGGAAGCGCGTCTGCTTGGCCCCGTGCGCTTGCGCGCAGATGTCCTGATCGAGACTGAAACCCTGACACCCCATGACTTGCGCGCACGGTTGCACATGCTGTTTGGGGATACGCCCGGCCAGTCAATGCGCGTGCAGATCGAGTCGTTCTCGTATAAGCGTGGCATTCCGGCAGGAGTTGATCTGGTCTTTGACTGCCGGTTTCTCAGCAACCCGCACTGGGAGCAGAGATTGCGCGCGTTGGATGGGCGCGACCCAGAGGTTGCCGGGTTTGTTGCCTCGGACCTTCGGTTTGATAAGTTCTTCTGGCGCGTTCACGATCTGGTTGAAAGCTTGCTTCCAGAATACGCGCGAGAGGGGAAAACACAGCTGACAATCGGGTTCGGTTGTACGGGCGGGCAACATAGATCGGTTGCAACTGCCGAAAAACTGGCAAATACGCTTGCGCAGACGGAGTGGCAGGTGTCTAAACGACACAGGGAACTGGAACGTATCGCGGCGCAAACCGCGATCACAGGAAACGAATAAGGTCTGTTCGTGATCGGAATCGTGATCGTAGCCCATGGGGGACTGGCGCGAGAGTATCTCGCAGCTATTGAGCATGTGATCGGCAAACAAGCCGGTATTGCAGCTATTTCTATTGAGTATGAGCACGACCGGACCGCCAAAAAGGCAGAGATCGCCGCAGCAGCGAACGCTGTCGACAAAGGGGCCGGTGTTGTTGTTGTGACGGATATGTTTGGTGGGTCCCCCTCAAACTTGTCATTGCCAGCATGCGCAGGTCATGACCGGCGCATAATTTACGGTGCGAATCTTCCGATGTTGATCAAGCTGGCAAAGTCGCGCGGGTTGGAATTACAGGCTGCGACCTCTGCGGCACTGGAAGCAGGGCGCAAATACATCAACTCAATTGAGGTCGGGCGTTAAGCTACGAGAACAGGGTTCACACAACCGATGACAGAATTCGATCTTGAGATCATCAATGAAAAAGGTCTGCACGCACGGGCATCGGCAAAATTCGTCGAGGTGGTGGAGGCCCATAGCGCAACTGCCGAAGTCATGAAGGACGGGATGAGCGTTCCGGGCGACTCCATCATGGGACTGTTGATGCTGGCGGCGTCTCGGGGAACATCAATTCGGGTCAAAGTGTCGGGCGACGACGCTGAAGCGCTTGCAACAGCCCTGCGAAAGCTGGTGTCGGACCGCTTCGGCGAGGGCATGTAACCGTAGGTTGCACAGATTTTTACCATAACCTGTGTATGATTTATCACATATCCGTCAAATCCGCCTTGAAATTATAGTTTATCATGTCATCGGGTGGAACCATCCTTTATTGTCCTAGTTGAGTGACAGAGTGATGAGTGGCGAGTCGGTGCATATCTATGTGCGATTTGTAGCAAGTCTGTGAGTGTGCTCTCTGAAAAAAAGGAACGGTAGAATGAGAATGTATCCGATGTTTGCGAGTGCTGCCTTGGCAGGTCTTATGACGACAGGCGCGATGGCGGGCGATTTTTCGAAATCAGGCCCCGGCATGCAAGAGCCAGTAGTCTCGACTCCTGCAGCCCCTCCGGCGCCTGCGCGCTTTAACTGGACTGGTGGCTATGCCGGTGCAGCATTGGGCTATGGCAATATGTCGTTCAGCGGCGACTTCGATGACAGAAGCAACGCGGCAGGTGGCCTCTTTGCTGGCTATCGTCAGGATATGGGAAATTTTGTTCTGGGCGGCGAAGCAATGCTTGCACCAGCAACATTTGGCACCCTGACATTGCCAGGTGCCAATGAAGATGAAATCAAGGCAGGCGGTTCGTTGCTGTTCACAGCAGGCGTGCCAATCTCTGCTGACGCGCGCACATTGGCTTATGCCGGTGTAGGCCCGTCGATGCTGCGCTCAAGCGGGAGCGCAGGGTCAGAGAATTCGTTTGGTGGCACTGGTGCAATCGGTATCGACCACATGCTTACTGACTCGATCATGGTGCGTGGTTCGGTAAACTACACGGTCATCAACAACGTTGGCCAAGACGACATTAACACCCGGACACTGGGCGCTGGCGTTGGCCTTGGCTTCAAATTCTAAGGCAGTTTTCGCGGTAATCAAAACCGCGATGCGCTGATAAACCAGTATTCAGAAACGGCCCCGGAAATTACCGGGGCCGTTTGCATTTTATCACCGGTCTGGTGTTGCCGGGTTTGCGTCAGTCATCCGCGCCAAGTTTTGGCGCAGGACTGTGTTGCAGGTTCGGATGTGCTGAAAAGTTGAACGGCGAGCGCACGCCTTTCATGCCCTGCATGTCCAGTTCCAGCCCGCGCGCAATCACCTGCGGGTCTGCAAATACCTCGGCCATGTCATTTATCGGTCCAGCAGGCACACCTTGTGATTCACAGGCTGTCAGCAGCGCGTCTTTCGCCCAGCTCTGGGTTTTTTCGCAAATCAGATCAGACAATTCAGTCCGACGGCTGACCCGCTTGGCGTTGTTCTGGTAGTCAGGGTGTTCTGCCAGCGCCTCCAGCCCCAGCAGCTTGCACAGGCGCTGATACTGCGCGTCATTGCCCGTGGCGATGATGATATGTCCATCACGACAGGGCACGACCTGATAAGGGGCCAGATTGGGGTGGAAATTACCCAGCCGCGTCGGGGCTGTGCCCGTGGCCAGATAGTTCATGGCCTGATTGGCCATAATCGCAACTGCACTGTCCATCAGCGCCAGATCAATATGCTGGCCCAGCCCTGTGCGCGTGCGCTCGTGCAGGGCGGCCAGAATTGCCGTGCTCGCATAAATTCCGGTGATGATGTCGGTGACAGCCACGCCCACCTTATGCGGCATCCCTTCGGCGGGTCCGGTGACGGACATCAGGCCAGACATGCCTTGAATGATATAATCATAGCCTGCGCGGTGCGCGTATGGCCCGGTCTGGCCAAAGCCGGTGATCGAGCAATAGATCAACCCCGGATTCAGCGCCGACAGGCTGGCGTAATCAAGGCCGTATTTTGCCAGCCCACCGACCTTGAAATTCTCGATCAGCACATCGGCCCCAGCCACAAGCTCGCGGGTCTTCTGCTGGCCTTCGGGCGTGCGGAAATCAGCGGTGACCGACGCCTTGCCGCGATTGGTGGCGTGAAAATACGCCGCCTCTTGCGTGTCACCGCGGTCAATGAAGGGGGGCCCCCAACGGCGGGTGTCGTCGCCCTCGGGCGCTTCAACCTTGATCACCTCAGCCCCAAGGTCTGCGAGCGTCTGACCGGCCCAAGGGCCAGCCAGAATGCGCGCAAGCTCGATGACGCGAATGCCCGCCAGCGGCCCTGACATGTGCCTTAGTTTCCCAGCTTGTCGTTCAGAATGCCCTCGAACTCGGAATAGGACATGTTGCTATAGGCTTCGCCATTGATGATGAAGCTCGGGGTCGAACGAATGCCGTAAGTTTCCGCATTGGCCTGATAGAACTCGGTCAGTTCCAGCGCCTTGTCGGCATCTTCGAGGCAAGCATTCAACTGGTCATCATCCATGCCAGCCTGACGGCCAAGACGGCGCAGGTTGTTGGCAACCTGCATCGGGTCATTGGACGCGGCCCATGTGCTTTGGTTCTCGTAAATCAGATCCAGCATGCCGTGATAGCGGGCCTCGCCGCCGCAGCGTGCAACCATCGCGGCCCATAGGCCATATCGGTCAAAATACACTTCGCGCTTGAGATACAGGATCTCGCCCGTGTCGATGAAGTTTTCCTTGATCTGTTGGAACGGCCCTTGATTGAAGGTGGCGCAATGTGGGCATGTCAGGGACGAATATTCCACCATCACCACCGAGGCTTCCTGATTGCCCAAGGGCATGTCAAGTTCGTGAATCTGGTGCTCTTCCATGACTGCACTTGCCGCGATGGGGCTGGTTGCTGTGTTGGATTGCGTGCTATACCACCAACCCCCGGCCCCAATGGCAGCCACTACGGCAAGCGCGGGCAGAAGTGTCTTGTTCATGAGTATTTCCCTTTTGTGTTCTTAGCCTTGGTTAAGACATTGCATGCCAGTCGTTCAAGGGCTGTGCGTAAGCTGTCATCGTGAACGCCAGCCGCAGTTGCGGCGGCGTCTTGCTGGATTTCAGGTGCAATGGCTGGTTTGGCTGCCGCCTTGGCAGGCGTGAATTCCGCTTGTCCTTCGGCAAACCCCATTGGCGCGGTTTGGGTCAATGTAATGCGTGCAATCGCATTATAGCCATAGCAGGCGTTCACTTTTTCGCGCAGGGCAGGCAGTTGCATTTGCAGCATCGGCCCTGCCGCGCCGGTGGTCAGAAGGGTCAGATTGGCACCCAAGCCCCCCTTGCCATAGCTGATCTTGATGGGGCGGCACATGGCGGCAATATCTTCGCCTGCAATTTCGGCCCAATGTGTCAGCACTCGCGACACCGCAAACCCGCGCGCTTCGCCTGCTTTGCGGATTTGACCACCCATCAGTTTTGATGCTGTCTCGAACCCGCGCGCGCGGCGCGAAGGCGGCGTATAGGGGGCAGATTTCTTTGCCATATCGTCAAGCCGACCCTTGCAGTGGTTGCCCCTTAGTTTACCCTTTGTGGCAGGCAATTCCAGTAGGGTGGCGCAGATTTCACCACAGCAGGGCATAACACATGCGTGACGCAGGCGACACTCTGATCTCTGTCAAACTGATGCAATGGTACGACAGCCATGCCCGCACGCTTCCGTGGCGTGTGCCGCCCGGCAGCACGCAGGCACCTGATCCGTACCGCATCTGGCTGTCCGAGGTGATGTTGCAGCAAACGACAGTTGCCGCTGTGCAGGCGTATTTTCAACGTTTCACCACGCGTTGGCCGACTGTTCAGGCATTGGCGGCGGCGCGCGACGAGGATGTCATGGCCGAATGGGCCGGGCTGGGCTACTACGCCCGCGCGCGTAACTTGTTGAGATGCGCGCGCGCGGTTGCGGAAATGGGCGGCTTTCCCCGCACGCGCACAGATTTGCAGAGTTTGCCGGGGATTGGGCCTTACACCTCGGCGGCGATTGCAGCGATTGCTTTTGAGCAGCCGGAAACCGTGCTGGACGGCAACGTAGAGCGTGTGATGGCGCGGCTGTTTGATGAGCACACGCCTTTGCCACAGGCAAAACCGATCCTGACCGCCTATGCCGCGCGGCTGACGCCGCAGCACAGACCGGGCGATCATGCGCAGGCCGTGATGGATTTGGGGGCCACGATCTGCACGCCGCGCAACCCGGCTTGCGGTATCTGCCCGGTGATGGCGGATTGCGCCGCGCGCCGTGCCGGAACTGCGCCAAGCCTGCCGCGCAAGACCCGCAAACCCGCAAAGCCAGTGCGACTGGGCATCGCCTATCTGGGACGGCGGGCAGATGGGGCATGGCTGATGGAACGCCGCCCCCCGCATGGGTTGCTGGGCGGAATGCTGGGCTGGCCCGGCAGCGATTGGAGCACACAGGCCCCCGAAGATGTGCCGCCCCTTGGCGCGGAATGGCGCGCCCTACCTGGCGAGGTGCGCCACACATTCACCCATTTTCACTTGCGCCTGAGCGTGCAGGTTGCCCATCTTCCCACATCGGCGCAGGGAATGTTTGTTCCGCCGGATGCATTTGACCCTGCTGCCTTGCCCACAGTCATGCGCAAGGCGTATGCGTTGGGGGCTGCTCATTTCAACATATCGGAGGTATCATGAGCGATGATTTGAATGCGACAGACGGTTTCGTCCTGACCCATACGATGCTGCGCATCAAAGACCCCGTGCGGTCGCTGGAATTTTACCAGCAAGTGTTGGGCTTCCGACTGGTTACGAAACTGGATTTTGAAGAAGCGCGCTTCTCGCTGTATTTCCTGCAACCGCGCGGCCATTCGGACAGCGCAGACGGGTCGCTGGATCATACCTTCAGCCGGATGGGCCTGCTGGAACTGACCCATAACTGGGGTACCGAGGCGGCTGACTCCGAGATGCATTCGGGCAATTCCGCACCCAAAGGGTTCGGGCATATCTGCATCGCCGTGCCCGACATTCAGGCCGCCTGCGCGCGGTTTGATACAATGGGCGTGCGGTTTCAGAAACGGCTGGGCGAGGGCGGGATGAAAGAGATCGCATTCATTCTGGACCCTGATGGTTATTGGATCGAAGTGGTACAACCCTCGTTGATGGACGGGTTGCTGGCGGGCAATAAAGTGTAATTCTGTCGCAGGGTGACTGGCTATTATATGCGCGAATTCAGGGTATAGTTCGGTGCATTATTAAAAATCATTGGAGTGGCACGCCGTGACACCAGAGCAATTTCGCAAACTGGCTTCTGCCTTGCCCTTTTGGGTGTCGCTGGGGTTTTTGCCGCTGATTTTGGTCGCAGCGCTATGGGGGGGCTGGTGGTTCATGCTGCCCGTGGCTTACGGGTGGTGGGCCTTTACGCTGATCGATTTCATCACGGGGCTGAACACTGACAACCCTGACACGGAAACCCCGCTGCAAGACCTGTTCTGGTATCGCCTGATCACGCTGATCTGGTTCCCAATTCAAATGCTGACCATTTTTGCGGTCATCTGGTGGCTGACAACACAAGCGCAGCTCAACTGGTGGGAAGATTTGGGCATCATGTTTGGCGTGGGCGTCATGTCAGGGGTTATCGGCATTGTCTATGCGCATGAACTGATGCACCAGAAAGCGCGGCATGAACGGTGGTTGGCAGATCTGCTTCTGGCAAGTGTGCTGTACAGTCACTTCCGCTCTGAACATATGCAGGTGCATCACCGCTATGTCGGCACCCCGCGCGACCCGGTCACGGCACGCTATAATGAGGGGTTCATTGCCTATTTTGGCCGTGTCTTGCGTGATTGTCCCCCCTCAGCCTTTCGCGCCGAGGCGGCCATGCTTGCGCGCAAGGGCTTGCCATGGTGGCATCGCAGCAACCCGTTCTGGCGCTACGGCGTGCTGCAATTGGGCATGTTGGCACTGGCCCTTGCGATTGGCGGGGGTTGGGGGGTGGTGCTGTTCGTCTGGCAGGCCTTTGTTGCCTTCTGGCATCTGGAGCTGACGAATTACATCGAGCATTACGGGCTGACGCGTCGGCATCTTGGCGATGGCAAATATGAACCCGTGCGTCCGCACCATAGCTGGAACGCATCGCATACCGCGTCAAACTGGCTGATGATCAATCTACAGCGCCATTCAGACCACCATTTCAAACCTGAGCGCCGCTTTCCCCTGTTGCAGACCTATGATGAACACGCGGCCCCGCAACTGCCTTTTGGCTATCCGGCGCTGACCACATTGGCGATGTTTCCGCCGCTGTTCCGGCGCTACATGAACCCCAAAGTGCGCGAGTGGCGGCGACAATTTTACCCCGATATCGAGGATTGGACCGATTACACCCTGCACCGGACACCCTTGCCCAAAGGGGCGGCTTGAGGATGCGGGCAGGGGCGCTATCTCTGGGTCATGGAACAGATAGAAATCCTCTATAATGGCCGCTGCCCCATCTGCTCGGCGGAAATCGCGCAATATCGCAAACAGGCCGAGCGCGCGGATGCGCCAGTGGCCTTTGTTGATCTGCATGATGCAACATTGTCGGAGTGGGGTCTGAGCGCAGAGCAGGCTACGCGGCGCTTTCACGCGCGCAAAGATGGCCAGATTATTTCCGGCTTTCCGGCTTTTCTTATTCTGTGGGGTGAGTTGCCGCGCATGCGCGGGCTGGCGCGGGTGATGTCCTTGCCAGGGCTGCATCAGATCGCAGATTTTGGCTACAACTATGTGGCGGCCCCGTTGCTATACTGGCTGCACCGGCGCCGCGAAGCGCGCAAGGCCGCGTAAAGGTCTGCGCCGCTCAGACGAATTGTTCGCGGATCAGGCGCTCTTCCAGTCCATGACCGGGGTCGAATAGAAGTTTATGTGCAATGTCGCGCGCAGATGACACATCGACGCGCACCACATTGCGCACCGATCTGCTGTCCGCATCGGCCATAACGGGTCGGCGCTCTGGATCAATCACCTCAAATCGGACATGCGAGGATTTCGGCAACAAGGCCCCGCGCCAGCGTCTGGGGCGAAACGCCGCAACCGGCGTCAGCGCCAGAACGTCAGAGCCGATGGGCAGGATCGGGCCATGCGCGGAATAGTTATACGCGGTCGATCCCGCAGGCGTGCTGAGCATCGCACCATCGCATACCAATTCGTCCAGCCGTTGCTTGCCATCGACGATAATGCGAAGTTTCGCCGCCTGTGCACCTTGCCGCAACAACGAGACTTCGTTGATCGCCAATGCCTCGTATACTGATCCATCGCTGCGCGTGGCCTGCATGCGCAACGGGTTGAGCACCGCCATCTCGGCCTGATCCAGCCGGTCCAGCACCCCCTCGACCTGATAGGTATTCATCAAAAAACCAACGGTCCCGCGATTCATCCCATAGACCGGCGTGTCCAAGTGCTGCGTGGCATGAAGCGTCTGGAGCATGAATCCGTCGCCACCAAGTGCAATGATGACCTCTGCCTCTTCCGCAGGGACCGTCTTGTGGCGCCATGTCAGCGCCGCCAACGCTTCTTGCGCGTCAGGTGCTGCACTGGCCATGAAAGCAAGCTTTGGCGGCATGGGGACTCCTGCATTGGTGTGCCCTTTCTCGCCCGCATCCCCCTGCTTGGCAAGCGCGTTCCGATGCGCTGCATCTGGTGCGGATCGGGAACGAAACTGCATATGCGGTCGGCCTGACACAGCAGAATGACGCAAACAAGCCTTTGCGCCACGGTTCAGATGCGCTAATTGACCCTCAAGTTATCATCCAGGACCCGGAGGCCGCGCATGGATCAGATCACACGAGACACTGGTTTTTTCACTGAAACAGTTGAAAGCCGAGACCCAGAACTTTTTGCTGCAATGCGCGCGGAGCTTGGTCGCCAGCGCGACGAGATCGAGTTGATCGCCTCGGAGAATATTGTCTCCAAGGCGGTGATGGAGGCGCAAGGGTCGGTCCTGACAAACAAATACGCCGAAGGCTATCCGGGGCGGCGCTATTATGGCGGTTGCCAATATGTCGATGTGGCCGAAACACTGGCGATCAGCCGGGCCTGCGAGCTGTTCAAATGCAGCTTTGCCAATGTGCAGCCCAATTCAGGGTCACAGGCCAATCAAGGCGTGTTCACGGCCCTTTTGAAACCCGGCGACACGATTCTGGGCATGTCGCTGGATGCAGGCGGACACCTGACCCACGGGGCCAAGCCCAACCAGTCTGGCAAATGGTTTAATGCCGTTCAATACGGTGTGCGCCGCAATGATCTGGAAGTGGACTATGACCAGATTGCCGAACTGACAAAAGAGCATCAGCCAAAGATGCTGATTGCAGGCGGCTCTGCCATTCCTCGGATCATAGATTTCAAGCGTATGCGCGAAATCGCCGATTCCGTCGGAGCTTATCTGCTGGTTGATATGGCGCATTTCGCGGGGCTGGTTGCCGCGGGCCTGTACCCGTCGCCTTTTCCGCATGCACATGTGGCGACAACCACCACGCATAAGACATTGCGCGGCCCACGCGGCGGCATGATCCTGACCGATGACGAAGCCTTGGCCAAGAAATTCAACTCTGCCATCTTTCCCGGCATTCAGGGTGGCCCCTTGATGCATGTGATCGCGGCCAAGGCCGTGGCCTTTGGCGAAGCACTGGCGCCCGGTTTCCGCGACTACCAGAAGCAGGTCATCGTCAATGCAAAGGCCTTGGCAGATCAGTTGGAAAAGGGCGGGTTGGCCACCGTGACAGGCGGGACAGACACGCATTTGTTGCTGGTCGATTTGCGTCCCAAGGGTGTGAAGGGCAATGCGACCGAGAAGGCACTGGGCCGCGCGCATATCACCTGCAACAAGAACGGGATTCCGTTTGACGCCGAAAGCCCGATGGTGACCAGCGGCATTCGGCTGGGCACGCCCGCAGGTACGACCCGCGGCTTTGGCGAGGCCGAGTTTCGCCAGATCGCGGACTGGATCGTTGCGGTGGTTGACGGGTTGGCCGCGCATGGCGAAGATGGCAATGCCGAGGTTGAGGCACGTGTGAAAGCCGAAGTTGCAGAACTTTGCGCCCGCTTTCCGATTTACTCTGAACTCTGACAGCGCGCCTGTTCAGGCGTCTGTCTGTGGAGCACGGGTCGAAAAGGGGGCTGTCTGCCCCCCTCAGCATCCCCAAGAGGGGCTGCTTTCACCCCCCGAGAGTATTTGACGCAAGAAAATGAAATTGGATCGGCGACATATACTGGACGAGTGTCGTCAAGGGGGGGGGATGATGTTGAATATATTGCGCCATGGCACCCCTTCTGATCTGCCGGCATTGCTGATCGTGCATGGCCTGTTTGGATCGGCGCGCAATTGGGGCGCGATTGCGAAGCGTTTGTCCGACAGCCGTGAGGTGGTGAGTGTCGATATGCGTAACCATGGCGAAAGCCTATGGGCCGAGGCGCATGGCTATGAGGATCTGGCAGAAGATCTGGCCGAACTGGTGCGGGCCGAAGGCGGGCGGTTGGATGTATTGGGCCATTCCATGGGGGGCAAGGCTGCAATGATGTTGGCCCTGCAACAGCCGGAATTGGTGAACCGGCTGCTGGTGGCCGATATTGCGCCGGTCGCCTATGCGCATAGCCAGACGCATTTGATTGACGCCATGCGTAAGCTGCCCCTGTCGCAGATCAACACCCGCGCGCAAGCCGATGCAGCGCTGGCGCAGGATATTGCAGAGGCGTCGGTGCGCGCGTTTCTATTGCAATCACTTGATTTGCGCGCGGACCCGGTGCGCTGGCGGCTTAATCTTGATGTGTTAGAGCGCGAGATGGATCGTATCACGGGCTGGCCTGACGTGTCAGGACAGTATCACGGGCCTGCGCTGTTTCTGAGTGGGGCTGACTCGGACTATGTGCAGCCGGAACATCGGCCCATCATCAAGGCACTGTTTCCGAAAGCGAAATTCGCAAAACTGCCCGACGCGGGGCATTGGCTGCATGCCGAAGCGCCGCGCCCGTTTGAGGCGACAGCGCGCATGTGGTTTGATTAGTGGCACCTTTCACGCATCAATCAGCTTGCGCGCGATTACCCAGCTTGCTGCGATGCCGACAAGAGACCCAGATGCCGCCCAAATAAGGATTGGCTGTAGGGTATCCTGACCGATTGTCAGCGCAATGACGACGCCGATACCAGCACAGGTTACGCCGGTAATGGAAAAAATTAGCAGGAAAAGTCGGGTCATTTCGTCCTCCAAGACAAGATTGCTGATGTTCAACCATCTGTTTGGACTATCTTCCTTGATCTAGCGCAAACCGGGGCATGGCTGCGGCTTTCAGTCACATGCAAGGCGGGCGCGAAGAACCCCTGTGTCGCCCTCAATGCTGTGGGGGTGAAGGGCGCAACCGGTTGCCGTTTCTGCGGCCTGAGCCATCATGCCTTTCAATCTCGACTGGTCGGCGCGCCGTGCGAAGCCGTGGCGAATAACCTCGACCTTGTCTTGATGTTTCCAGACAGTGAACAGGGTGCCGTCGATCTGGATCATGAACTGCTTGCCCCGGTTCAAATCGGGCGAGGGCGAATCGCACCCAAAGAGCACACAGAGGGCGAGAGATGATAGCAAGCGCATGGTCGCAGCATCGCTGCTGACGGTTAAATTTCAGTTAATTTCGCTTTAGCGCAGGACAGGGCGATCTTGTATTGAACTGGATTCTTAAACTGGTTAGAACGCAGCACGGCGGGTGATTAGCTCAGTTGGTAGAGCGCTTCGTTTACACCGAAGATGTCGGGAGTTCGAGTCTCTCATCACCCACCATTTCAGGCCATTGAAGTTAAACAAACCCTTGCAACGAAAGGGATTTGTGTGTGTCTGTGTTATAAAACGCGGTTACAAAACGGGTAAATCACGGCTGGAAGAACTCTTCACTTACTCGAACTAAAAGGGCGATTCTATGCGCGCCTTGTTGTTCCCGCCGACCTTCGTGCGATCGTTGGAAAGTCAGAGCTGCGCGGTGCGTCCGACAATCTTGATCCGCACATCGCGCGCAAAACACGCGGTTCACTTCGGGCTATTTTTGGGAAGTGACCAACGGGAACGACATTAGAAAACACACCGCATCACCATGCAGGGCGATTTGCGTGGTTGAGGTGATATTCGGGATGCCACGAAGCTGGCCATGTGGGTTCTCGGATCAGCTTTCCAAGAACAGCCAACTGGTTGGAGAGAGCCTATACATCTGGCAACCAAAGCCGCG
>Ga0207421_10002555_pt1 | contig 22503 bp, 27 predicted proteins | sample SodLakKL_010_SED_4_FD_187542 | JGI IMG/M metagenome (GOLD analysis project Ga0207421, IMG submission 187542) | Alkaline sediment microbial communities from Lake Tanatar, Kulunda Steppe, Russia - 8KL_010_SED (SPAdes) (version 2) | ecosystem: Environmental > Aquatic > Non-marine Saline and...
ATATTCCCGCCTGTCTTTCTGCCTTAGACAGTTCTCTACGGTAATGCGGGGTTTATTCAGGTACACCTGTCTCATAATTATCGCCTTCTTCCATGCTCCACTGGTACCATCCGCCGTCAAAAACAGATATATCCGGCCAGCCCATAAACCAGGCGTTAAAAAAAGCCTCGCTCCCCCTCCATCCGGTTCCGCAATAAAAAGCATTTTTCTTATCCGGAGTTATCCCCGCCTTTTTCCATATCTCTTCCACCTCATGATATTCTCTCATTGTATGATCAAGATTTCTGTAATTTTCCATATGGTAGGCGTCACTCCCGCAATTACCGAATACCGACCCCGGGATCCTTCCTTTTTTCTCTATGTAATTGTACCCGCTTACCTCACCTGTATACTCCGGCCAGCTCCTTACGCTCACCAGGTTTTTATCTGGTGACTGCAGGTAATTTTTTGCTTCCTGCATATTGATAAAATATTCAGGGCGGGCGGGGATATTTAAGCCAAAATCTTTTATCGGTTCTTTCTTTACTTCATCAGAGCTGGTGGAAAACCCTTTATCAAGCCAGGACTGCAATCCCCCGTTCAATATCCTAATGTCTTTTACTCCGGCATAAAGCATTATCAATGCAGCACGCATGGCCCCGAGCTGCCCGGCGCTGCTTCCCGGAAAAGGGTCACTGCTGTCAGGATAAGAAAATCTTCCATAGAGAATTACGGTTGTATCAGCAGTAATCCCCCTATCAATAAGCGCTTTTTCAATCTCTTGGGGATTTCGCCTATTCCAGCTTTTGGGCTCTTCAAGCACATTGGTATCAATATCTATAGCCCCGGGGATATGCCCTTTTTGATAATCTCCGGGGTTTCTGTAGTGTGCATGACATACAATATATTTATCATTTTCATATTCCGGCGCATCACCTTTTTCGATTAGCTCTTTTAGCCACCCGGCCGAAATCAGGTTTTTATATCTCTTTAATCTTTCCATAGGAAGTTTCTCATCCTTAATCCATTCATCTAAAAAATCCCGGTATACACGCACATTATCATATCCGGTTTTCTTAAAAAGCCCTGCAACCTTTTCCGTTTCACTTTCATCGTATCCGTATATAATTAAGGAATCACCGTTTTCTATCCCTTTAGAACGAACTATCTCTATCCAGTCTATATAATCAGCCCACTTTGCAGGAAGGCTTTTTGCACCTTCTATATGCCCCCCTCTTTTTTCACCGCACAGGCGCCACCCGTTATAGGCTTCAACCGGCCGGATATCAATGATTTTCACTCCGGGTTTATTGAGTTCTTTATATAGTTCTTCTGTTTTTATTTTATTCATATTCCCTCTCTTCTATAATATAATCAACACAGTTTTCACAAAAAAACCCGGATTTCTGTTCCTTTCTGCAGGTTCCTATTTCTCATCTGGCGACAAAACCGCCATCTACTGACATGGGATGTCCGGCAATAAAAGAAGATTCTTCTGAACAAAGCCAAAGTACGGCGCTGGCGACCTCTTCAGGTTCCCCCATCCTTCCTCTCGGTTCAAGCTGAACAAACTGTTTCTTAACCTCTTTATCTCCTTCTGTTATACGATCTACCAATTCCGCTTTTACTCTTTCAGCCGATTATAAATCCTATACTTTAAATTTTAGGTATCATTTCTGCCGTATTAAATATAAAGTACAAAAAAAACTCTATTTGCTATTTATTTGCTATTTAATTGAACACTTTATTATATTAAATATATAAAAGTTGTTTTGTAATCGGCCAATTCTTCTTATAACTGACTTTTTTCTACTTTTAGACCATTTTTTTAATATTTGATTTGGCATTCTATCAAGAATATGAAGGGAAAAGATATATTCTATGTTATTAAAGAATTCAAATAGCTTTTCTATTGTGAATCATTCAATTCAGAAAATTTGCGCACAGCATATGAAATCGGATTTATAGATCGGAATGACAAAACAATCTATCCAAGCGCGATGATAAAGATAATAAGAAATCCTTTTTATTACGGTGTATCCCGCCTTAAGGGAGAAATCTTTGAAGGAAGCCATCCACCGATACTCTCAAAAGCGGCTCTTTGACAGGGTTCAGGATGCCCATGAGATACTGTTTAAACCTACAAGAAAAGCCTGATATAGTTTCGCTTTCAGGGGATATATGAGATGTGGTGAATGCGAAGCCATGATAACCGCAGAAAAGAAAAAAATACCTTTTAAATGAAAAGTGGCTGCCCGAATTTTGAAAACGGAATTTTCACTTTTCGCTGCAAACCCTGTACATAGCAATAAAAAGCAATTGAAAAATAGTTAAACACTACATTCTACCTGAGAACTGTCGTTCCGGAAAGCTTTCCAATCGAACTTTTACCTTATCATTTAAAAATACTATACAGCCTTAACTTTATACCGTAATTTGCCGCAACAAATTACTTTTTAAAAGGGTCCTGTATTGGTCCTTAAAATGAGCATTATAATAAGAGTTTGAAGCAGCAACAATTATAGTCGATATTGGCAATCTCGACATCTTAATTTTACTCTCTTGTATTCAATTTCTCCAACTAAACTTTTAATATTTCTGTAAACGCGTCCTCCACTCTCTTTTCGGCCTCCACATTCGCACATCCTTGTTTTCTCCAATGATAATATTTTCTGTTCCATTTTTTTTTAATGTTTTTCTTAAAAATCGCTTACCGGCTTGTCTTAATTCTTTCTTTATTTCTCGTTCTATTATGTTGATGTTCGGGTCCACAATGTTTACATTTAATGCTTCTTTTACTATAGTTTCCATAAGGCGCACCTCCTTTCTTGTTTAAATTTACTGTCAACAAGATTTTAAAAGGTGTGCCTTTTTATTTCACCCCCCCCCCAAGTTTTTCTTGCTTCAGGCCTGTTAAAAGGTATTTTCTCTCTTTTCTAAAAAATTTTTCGCGGGTGCCTGCGGCACCAAGAGCGGGTGATAAATCTTTTCCGGAAAAATCATCCTCTGAAAAACCTCTTGAAGAAATAAAACAAAACGGTTCCTTAAAAGAAAAAACTATTTTCTTTTCCCGCAAAACAAAGTAGTCACCGGTCGGTGACTAATAATCCTACTGATTATCTGCAAACCTATTTTTAAAAGCCTATCTTCCTGCCTTCATTACTTTTATCAGTAAGGAGTTTGTTTAATGCTTCGATTATTTCTTTTATCGCTTTTTTGTTTTCAACTATATGAGACTCTTGCGAGTTCAACCTCTTTTCGATTTCAGCTACTATTGCTTTCAGCTCATTGTTCTCTAAAGCCAGGGTCTTTAACCTGGTAAAAGTTCTCATTATCTGAATATTCACCTCTATAGCACGATCACTCGTAAGAACTCCTGAAAGCATCGCAACACCATTTTCGGTAAATGCGAGCGGTGTTTTTCTAACTCCTCCCCAACTTGATGTCGCAATCTGCGACTTCAAGTTGCCAAACTCTTCTTTCGAGAGCTGAAACATAAAATCCTCTGGGAATCTCTTAATGTTTCGGCGAACCTGTTCGTTTAATCTTCTGGTCTCCACTCCATACATTTCCGCAATATCTCTGTCAATCATTACTTTCTGTCCTCGGATAAGAAAAATCTTTTTTTCTATTACCTCTACAGGAATCATTTTGTTCATAGGGAGCCCCTTTTCTTTGACAGATTACTTACTAATATGTATATTATAAATTGTAGTATAACAAGTTCTGGAGGAATATGCAAGATCTACAGGAAATTATAAAAGAAATTAAAAAACAAAAAACTTACTATTCAAAAGAAAAGAAATGCCTTAAAGAGGAAATATCTAAGTTACCACGCGGGACTATACAAAAGAAAGAAATCAGTAATAAATCGTATTATTACCTTCTGTACCGAAATAAGGGAAAGATCGTTAATGAGTATCTCGGAAAATCTGCACCGCAAGAATTAGAAGAACAGATTGCCGAAAGAAAACATTTGCAGAAGGAATTAAAACCGGTTAATGAAGCATTGAAGATATTAAATAAATTGAAAGTATGATGAATTATTTCTTATACGCCCGCAAATCAAGTGATGCAGAGGACAGGCAGGTCCCTTCAATAGATTCACAACTCCGGGAACTCAGGGAGTATGCCCGGAAAGAGGGTCTTAAAATCGTAAAGGAATACACCGAATCCCGCACATCTAAGAAACCCGGAAGAAAAGTATTCAATAATATGCCGCTTGATATTAAGACTGGAGAGGCTGACGGCATAATCGCATGGCACCCAGACCGGCTCGCAAGAAACTCAATTGACGGCGGTAAAATTCTTTTCCTGATAGATACAGGAATGATCAGGGATTTAAAATTCCCTACTTTCCGTTTTGATAATACCGCCTAAGGGAAATTTATGCTGAACATAGCATTCGGGCAGTCGAAATATTACATCGACAACCTTTCAGAAAACGTTAAGCAGGGAATCCGGGAAAAAGTAAACCGAGGTGAATTTCCGGGATGGGCGCCTCTTGACAAGAGACCGGAATGACAAAACAATATCTCCAAGCGCGATGGTTAAGATATTAATGAACCCTTTTCATTACGGTGTATTCCGGCTGAAAGGGGAAATCTTTGAGGGAAGCCATCCGCCCATAATCTCCAAGCGGCTCTTTGACAGGGTTCAGGAGGTCTTTGAGATACGCTCCAAACCTACAAGAAAAGCCCGCTATAATTTCGTATTCCGTAGATATTTTAAATGTGATGCATGCTGAGCTATGATAACCGCAGAAAAGAAAAAAACACCTACTATATGAAAGGTGGCTGCCGGCGGAGGATTCGAACCCCCACGAACGGCTCCAGAGGCCGCTGTCCTGCCATTAGACGAGCCGGCAGCTAAAGTCTGTGTAATTATATTTATTATAATTCGGATTGTCTAATCTTTTTTATCTTTTTTGTTTTTTTTGTCTTTCTCTTCCAGATCTTTCATAACCTTTTCCCGACAGTCCCCGCATATTCCGTGTGTGAAATCTGCATCCGAATGTCTTCTAATGTACTCGTCCACTCTTTGCCAGTAACCCTTATCATCCTTAATTTTATGGCAATAACAGCAAATCGGGAGAAGGCCTGAAAGTGTCTTTACTTTTGAAAGCGCTTCCTGAAGTTCTTTTGTAAGTTTTCTTTCTTTATCAAACTTTTTCTCAAGAATATCTTTTGTTTTCTTAAGTTCTATGTGTATATTAACTCTGACGCGTATCTCTTCGGCTCTGAAGGGTTTTTTTATGTAATCAACCGCCCCGATTTTGAATCCCTTAACTATATCTTTCATTTCAGCTTTTGCTGTAATAAATATTATGGGGATGTTTTCTGTATCCGGATCTTCCTTTAGTTTTTCACATACAGTGTATCCGTCCATGCCGGGCATCATCACATCAAGAAGAATAAGGTCGGGCTTCGTTTCTTTTGCTTTCTTAATTGCTTCTTCACCGCTTAAGGCTTCATACACGTCATACATTTCAGACTTTAGGATTATACTGATTAACTTGATATTGTCTTCAATATCATCAACAATCAGTATTTTCGCAATTTTCTTAGGTTTCATTATTTTTTTCTGATTCCGGCTTTTTTACCTCTTCTTTTCCTTTCTCTGCTTCTTTTTTACACTCCTGGGCATAATTTAACTGCAGATTTGTCAATGAATCGTTTAACACCTCTTTTTCTTTATCTAATAGATTTCCCTGTGTTTTTTCCCTGAGCATCTGCAGAATATCAATGTTTATTTTTGCAACCTGAAGATTTTTTTCCACTTTTCCAGTCTGCGGATTTGATGTTTTTCCCATATTTACAAAAGCCGACTGGGACAAGGAAATAACCAGATTGAAAAAATTTGCATTCACCTGCTGTTCATTTTTGTTTTCTGTCATTGCACAAACTCCTTCAACGCATACTCTATTCTTTCTATACACTTCTTTTTACCAATAAATTCTAGAAGGTCAAATACGCCCGGGCCTTTCATTCTTCCTGATACTGCTACCCTTACAGGATGAAAAACCTTTCCGGCGCCTATTTTTTTATCTTTTACGTATTTCCTGAATGAATCTTCCAGCCCTTTTTTTGAAAAGTCCTGATTTTCTTCAAGAACACCTTTTATGTCCTTAAGTATTACTTCTACACCTTCCTTTTCAAGTCTTTTCTTTACCGCCTTAGGATTATAGGTTATATTATCCATTAGTAAAAAGTCAATTCTACGGGGTATATCTGTAAGCTTTTCAATTTTCTCCCTTTCAAGTTCAATAGCTTCAACTACCTTGTCAGGTATATTGGATTCATCATCAATTATCTTTTCTTTTTTCAGAAAGAAAGAAGCCCGCCTGGCAAGCTCAGCCGCAGGCATATTTCTTATATATTTGCCGTTTATCCAGTTTAACTTTTCAATGTCAAAGACGCCTGCGGATTTCCCTACGCGGGAAATATCAAATTTCTGCTTTAATTCCTCCCATTCAAAAAGCTGCTGCGAATCACTTGTAGACCACCCCAGAAGCGCAAGATAGTTCCTCAAAGCTTCCGGCAGGTATCCGCCCTTTCTGTATTCATTCAAAGCCACCGAACCGGTTCTTTTGGAGAGGCGTTTGCCATCGGTGCCATGTACCTGGGGAAGATGAGCAAAACTGGGAGTATTTTTGCCCAACGCCCTGTAAAGAAGAATCTGTTTGGGCGTATTGGAAAGATGGTCATCTCCCCTGATAATATGACTTATCTCCATTTCTGCATCATCCACAACACAGGCAAAGTTGTAAGTTGGCATGCCGTCCGACTTTACTATAACGAAGTCCTGTATTTGATCTGTATTTACCTCTACTTTTCCTTTAATCATATCCTCAAAGACTAAATTTTCTTTTGAGGGGGTTTTCAAACGCCACACAAAATCTCTGCCTTCTTTTTCTAAATCCTCAGCTTTTCTTTTAGATATACTGCGGCACCTGCCGTCGTATCCGGTAAACCCTTCTTCTTTCTGAGATTTTTCTCTCATATCGGCAAGCTCTTCACGACTGCAGTAGCACTTATAAATCTTCCCGTTTTTCTCAAGTTTTCTACACATTTCTTTATAGAGATCAAGCCGTTCTGACTGCATAAAAGGACCCTGGTGCCAGTTGAGGCCCAGCCATTTAAGCCCCTCTATTATGACCTGTGTATACTCCTTTTTTGATCTTTTTACATCCGTATCCTCTATGCGGAGTATGAACTCCCCATCTTTTTTTGAGGCAAAAAGATAATTGTACAAAGCGGTACGAACGCTTCCTATGTGAAGCAAGCCCGTAGGAGAAGGAGCAAACCTGGTTTTTACTTTAGTGAACAATTTTATTTAAAGGATATTCTATTATTCCCTGGGCTCCCGCGCGCTTAAGCCGGGGGAGAATCTCCTTTACCTTTTTCTCTTCAATCACAACCTCAAGAGCAACCCATCCGCTTACAGTTAACTCTGAAACTGTCGGTTTCATAAGAGAAGGAAGCAGCCGGGTTATTTCTTCTATTTTTTCATTTTTAACATTCATTTTTAAACCCACCATTCCTTCAGCTGCCACTGCCGACTTGAGAAGCAATGATATGTTTTCCATCTTCTGCCTTTTCCACTTGTCTTTATAGGAATTATTATTTGCAATGAGCCTTGTTGACGAAGACAGGATTTCCTCTACTATTCGGAGTTTATTGGCCCTTAGCGAGGAGCCGGTTTCCGTAAGTTCAACTATGGCATCGCACAGGACCCCCGGCTTAACCTCCGTGGCCCCCCATGAAAACTCCACCTTGCAGTCAATGTTTTTTTCTGCGAAATATCTTTCGGTATATCTTTTTAGCTCCGTAGCCACTCTTTTGCCTTTTAAATCATCAATGCTGTTTATTTCTGAGTTTTCCGGCACGGCCAAAACCCATCTTACCGGCCTGAAACCGCTTTTGGCATATATCAACTCAGTGATTTCAGTTACATCTGCATCATTTTCTTTAAGCCAGTCCCATCCGCAGAGCCCAACATCAAAAACTCCGTCTTCAATATATTTAGGCATCTCCTGAGGCCTTATCAGCATCAACTCGAGCTCCGGGTCATCCGAACCTGGATAATAGGAGCGTGAGTTATCCACATATATATTTATTCCGCCTTTTTTAAAGATTTCTATAGTCGACTTTTGAAGACTCCCCTTTGGAAGCGCAAACCTGAGTTTATCAGTCATTTAAATTTCCTTTCATTTTTCTTTTTTTTATAAACCGTATTCATTACATATACAGGCTCTGTTTCCTGCCACCTCTTCCTTATGCCTCGGCTGTATAAACTGCATACTTCCCGGTAAATATCATCCGCATCAGGTTCAACTATTTCATAATTTCTGCCTTTAAGATCCGAAAGACCGGTCAATCTGTAATCTGACAGGCGCTTTCCGTCTCTGTCATACTCCGCCCAGTAAACCTTGTCCCTAAAAGCCTTCAAGACAGGAACGGATACACTTTTACCGGCAATGTCCAATGATGACAGCCCGTAAAGGGGAATGTCAAGAACCTGCGCCATTGTTATGGCCCCGCTTAATCCTATGCGGATTCCGGTAAAAGAACCCGGACCGGTACCCGCCCCGATTGCTTTGAGTATCCCGGGAGAAGCTGATGCTCTTTTTAAAACCTTATCAATTTCGGGTATAAGCCGGTCTGCATGTTTTCTGCCGACCACCTCTGTATTACAAAGTATTTTTTTTCCATCACCTACAGTGAGCGAAAACCTGTCTGTTGTGGTCTCAATTGCCAAAAACATTCTTTTTTTCGTTATAAATAAAAAACCTCCGTTCTGAAGGACCGGTTACTTCCATTTTTATATATAAAGCTTTGTCAGGGCATATCTGCCATGCTCTGTCCGCCCATTCAACCGCTGTTATGTTTTCACTATCCAGAAGATCCCACCACCCGAGGTGAAGGATTTCGCTAATTTGTTTCAACCTGTAAAGATCTATGTGAACTATTTTCCTTCTGCCGGAATACTTTCTAATCAGCTGAAAAGTGGGGCTTACTATTTCTTCTGAACTTATTCCCAGCCCCCTTCCCAAGCCTTTAACGAATGTGGTCTTCCCAGATCCAAGATCCCCCAATAAAAAAACATTTCTGCAGTACTCTTTTAACCCGGATGAAATCTCCTCGCCAAGACAAAGAGTTCCTGCTTCTGAATCAGTTGTTTTAACAAGTTTTCCACATTCCTTTAAGTTTTTCACAGGGAGTATATTTCCTGCAGCCGGCCCTGTTTCATACCGGCTGCAATACATAATGCATATAATTTATGCCTTCTAAGACAGTTATTTTTTATCTTTTTTCTCTTCTTTCTTTTCGTCTTTTTTTTCTTTACTTTTTGATTCTTTTTCTATCTTTTCTTCTTCCTGTTTTGCAGCCATATTGTCTTTTATGCTGGATACTCCTGCCGCAATAGCAACCAGCCCAACCAGAATCAGAAAAGGCGGAATAGATCCCTGAAGTACAATTAAAAACGGTTCCCATCCACCCCACACTGCAAGCCATATAATACCTATTACTATTCCCACCAATCCAAAAATTACACTGAGCATAATTTCCTCCTTTTACTTTCTTCTCCTTTTACAACCTTTTCATCTCATTAAGCATATCTTCCGGAAGCATATATCTCTGTCCCTTTTTCCAAGCCGCCTTATCACCGGCATGCCCGTGTATCCAGGCAGAAATTCTCGCTGCTTCAACTGTGTTATCGATGCTGCATATTGAAGCGGCGCATACTCCGGACAATATATCGCCGCTTCCTCCGGTCGCCATTCCGGGGTTGCCTGACGAATTATAATAAATTTTCCGCCCCTTTGTTATTATACTGCGGTATCCTTTCAGTACAACTGTGCATCCATATTTACTTGCAAAAGCGGCTGATATGCTTTCTCTATTATCCTTAAGCTTTTTGCTTTCGACTTTTGCCAGTCTCGCCATTTCACCCGGATGAGGCGTAATAACTGTATCGTTTTTTCTCTTTTTTAATACATCTGTACAGGATGCTATATTGTTTAAACCGTCAGCATCTATAACCATCGGGCAATCCAAATCTGATATAATCCTCTTTACAAATTTCCGGGTTTCCTCACCCGTTCCCATTCCGGGCCCAAGCACAGCACAGTCAATCTTTCTCTTTTTTGAAAAATCAATTATTTTCTCCAAACTGCTTAGCGTTATTTGTTTTCTGTCTTCAAGCAACAGCTCCATTGAACTCAGCGAAGCAGATGCAACTATCGGGTATATATCTTCCGTTACCGCGCATGTTACAAGCCCGGCCCCGGCCCTAAGCGCCCCCAGCGCAGCCAGGGAAACCGCCCCCTCCATTCCCGGAGCCCCCCCTATTACAAGCACATGCCCGTTCATCTTCTTGTGAGAGTCTTTAGGACGTCTTTTTAGATATTCTTCCGTATCCTGGCTCACGGTCAACTCTTCCTTCTCATTATATTTTTTAGGAGAAAGACCCGTGTTTATCTTAACCACATCCACACTTCCGGAGAACAGGCTTCCGGGATTTTTTATATGTCCGGTCTTTGGATATTCAAATGTTAACGTGACATCGGCATTCACTGCCCCGGGATCAGCTTCTCCTGAATTACCGTTTACACCAGTCGGGATATCACAGGATAAAATTATTTTACTTTTCCTGTTTATAATTTCAAGTATATCTTTAATGCTTTTATTCAGAGGGGGCCTGAAGCCTGTCCCGAATATGCAATCACAGACTATCTTCGGGGCTTGAAGAGCATTTTCAAGCTGTTCGGAACCGGTCTCTACTATCTCCAAATCCAGCCTGGTGGCTTTTTTTTCAGGAAGCTTTCTCAGTTTACTCTTTCGCCCAAGTAAATATACCTCCACTTCTCTTCCTGCTTCATGCAATCTCCTGGCAGCCACAAACCCGTCCCCGCCGTTATTCCCCATTCCGCATACAAAACACACCGGAATTATGGGAAAATTTCTCTGAATATAATCCGCCATTCCTTCACCGGCCCGCTCCATTAAAACATCCGCACTTACGGGTGATTCCCTATCCAGCCTTTTCATTTCATCAACAGGTATTACCTTCATTTCTTCACTCTTTTTTTTCCCATACTATAGCCTGTCCCGCCGCATAGCTTCCATCATGGGATATTGAGATGCTGCAGATAAGGTTGTTTTTGTCTAAAAATCTCGTGGCATTACATTCTTCAGAAAGCATAGGCCGCCCATTAAGACCGTTTAAAACTTCAATATCTTTCCAGTATACCGGGTTTTCATAATTCGCCAGCGCTTTATAGAGAGCCTCCTTTGCGGCTATCCGCCCCGCCATGTGCAGAATTGGGTTCCTTTTTGTTCTGCAGTATTCATATTCTTTCCGGGTAAGAATCCTTTCTGCCAATTTGTCTTTGGCTTTCAACCTTTCAGCGCATACTATATCCAGGCCGTTTCCTTTTATCATCACTCCACCTTGCCCCGGGATTGATCATAATTCCAGGGACGCCCGTAAGATTCGGGGACCTCATTCAAAAAACCTTTCTCTTCAAGTTCCTGAAGGTTCTCGGGATAACGCTCTTCTGAATAATTAAAAAGTTCTATGGCGGTTTGAAGAATATCCCTGTTGGCGCTTCTGGCAAAATCTTCTGTTTTTTCAGGCGCACCGTTTTTCTTCAGCGTCTCAACCGGAGAGCTGTTATAGAGAAACACATAACCCCAATAAAGAGCGGAAACTAGAATTAAGAAGACAAGGCCTTTTTTCACTCTATCAGCTCCTTCATCTTTCTTACAGACTCCCTAAGTCCTGTAAAAACAGACCGGCAAACTATGGAGTAGCCAATATTCATTTCATAAATTCCTTCAATTTTTCTTACAGCACCTACATTTTCATAGTCAAGACCGTGCCCCGCATTCACCTTAAAGCCGTGCTCCCTTGCCATATGCGCACTCTTTCTTAGCTTGTCCAGTTCTTTTTTTTTAAAAGCACCGGAGGCATTTGCATACGCCCCTGTGTGTATCTCCACCGCATCCGCGCCCGTCCGGGCGGCCGATTCTATCTGATCGCAGCTCGGATCTATAAAAAGAGAAACCTCGATAGATGAGGCTTTAAGGCGTTCAACCGCCTCCTTTATCTTCCCGGCAGAACCCTTTACATTCAACCCGCCTTCCGTAGTCAGCTCCTGCCTGTTTTCCGGCACCAGACAACAGAAGCGGGGTCTTACATCAAGAGCAATTTTTATGATTTCCTCTCTTACAGCCAATTCAAGATTAAGCGGCAGAATATTTTTTCTCTTAATACTGTAAACATCATCATCCTGGATATGCCGGCGGTCCTGCCTCAAATGAACTGTTACGGAATCCGCCCCTCCGAATTTCACTTCTTCAACCGCCCGGATAATGTCTGGAATGCCCTCTTTTCTGGCCTGCCTTAGCGTTGCTATATGATCTATGTTTACTCCCAGTTTAACCATCTATTATGCAAAGTACATCACATAAACCCAAAGAATAACCGCCAGTATCAGCGACAGTATTTTTAGAAAAGTATTTTCCTTCAACTTGACTGCTCCATCTTAATCGACTCCTCCACTACCTTATCCTGGTAATATTTCGTAAGTGTTTTCTTCATCTCTTCCAGAGATATTCCTTTTTTCAAACTGCCTTCGTGAGCCAGGGAAAACTTTCCTGTCTCTTCCGACACTAGGCAAACAATCGCATCAGAAACCTCGGTAAGTCCCACTGCAGCTCTGTGCCTTGTTCCCATAATCTTTGTTATTTTAGGACTGTGGGTGAGCGGAAGAATACAGCTGGCAGCTATAATCCGGTCCCCGGAGAGTATAACCGCTCCGTCATGAAGCGGAGATGCGGGAGTAAATATTGTTTCTATAAGCTCATTTGTGACTTCGGCATTAATGGTTACTCCCGTTTCAATGTAATTTCTCAGGCCGGTTTTTTGCTCCAGTACAATAAGAGCTCCCTCACCCCTGCGAGAGATATTCTTGAGAGCCTTTATTACCTCGTCTATAAACTCAATCCTGCTTTTCATAATGATTCTTGTTAATTTCCCTGAACCCAAATCAGCAAGAAAACTTCTTATCTCAGGCTGAAAAACTATGACTAAAGCCACAGCTCCTGCAACCCAGAACCACCTCAGCATCCAGCCGATAAGCACCAAATTAAGAATCCGGGATACAAGCGTTGCCAGCAAAAGAAAAAATATTCCTCTTAATACCTGTACGGCTCTCGTTCCTCTTACCAGCCGTATCAGCTTGTATATTACAAAGGCGCTTACGGGTATATCAATTATATGCCTGAGATACCTACTCCACAAATCTCCCACGGTGTTTAGTATTTCTGTCATTTAATTTTTTCCATTATTTTTTCACATACCTTTAAAGCCTGCCGGGTTTCAAAGACATCATGAACCCTTACAGCATCTACTCCTTTTATAAAAGCCCAGCACACTGCCGCAATAGAACCTCCCAGCCTTTTATCCTCCGGGGCCGGGCTTATCATGTTTATAAAAGATTTTCTTGAGGCTCCAACCATCACAGGATAATCACCCTTAAACTCATTCAACATGGCAAGTATCTCGAGATTATGCTCCAGCTTCTTTCCGAAACCTATACCCGGGTCAAGCAATATTTTCCCGTGATCTATTCCATCCGAACCGCACTCATCAGCGCGGCGATAAAGAAAACCCCTGATTTCCTCCACCACATCACCGTAAGCGGGGTTTTTCTGCATTGTTTGCGGATTTCCCCTCATATGCATGATGCATATGAGAGCATTGCCGTTGGAAGCCGTCTTTCTCATAGCCGGATCAGAAAATCCATTAACGTCATTTAGCATATCCGCTCCTGCTTCAAGCGCCTTCTCAGCCACCACGCTCTTTGATGTATCGCATGAAATGATAATTTCCGGATTTTTTTTTAACTCTTTTATAACCGGTATGACCCTTTTAATCTCTTCCTCCGCATCTACAGGCTGAGCTCCCGGCCGCGTGGATTCGCCTCCTATGTCAATTATTCCGGCTCCGCAGCGAACCATCTCCCTGGCTCTTCCAATGGCTTTATCACCGGAGAAATACATTCCTCCGTCTGAAAATGAATCGGGAGTCACATTCAAAACCCCCATTATAAGGGGGCCTTTTCTCAGTAACTTATCAAAATTCACCGTTCTCTGTTGATCAGCGCAAGGGCTTCCGAACGGGTTTTCGCATCCTTAAGGAATAAACCCCTCATGGCGGATGTAATCACCTTTGACTCCGGTTTCTTTACCCCTCTCATAATCATGCACAAATGGCGCGCTTCTATGACAACCATAGCGCCCCTTGAGTTAAGATTTTCAACCATCATATCTGCAACCACTTCTGTAAGTCTTTCCTGAAGCTGAAGCCTTGAAGCCACTGAATCCACCAGCCTGGCTATTTTTGAGAGTCCGGTTATGTTGCCTTCCCTGGGTATATAGGCGACATGCGCCTTTCCATAAAACGGAAGCAGATGATGTTCGCACATTGAATGAAAATCAATATCCCTTACCAGTATTATTTCCGAATATTTCTCTTCCTGAAAGTAGACCGGGGGCGCCTGGTATTCCGATTTGTATGATGAAAATATCTCTCTGCACATCCTGCTTATCCTGTCCGGTGTGTCTTTCAATCCGGGGCGATCAGGGTTATCCCCGATAGCTTCAAGAAAAGTTCTTACTGAGTCCTTAATCTTTTTTTCGTCCATCTTTTCCTTTCTTATCAGTCTTTTTTGATTTAGGGGATGACTTTTTTTTCTTTTTCCCAGATGACTTCTTCGTCTTTGAAGTCTTTTTCTTATCTGTTTTTTCCTCTGTTTTTTTCTTCTTTTTGCTTTGCTTTTTCTTTTGTTTTTTCTTTATACCGAGAATCTTCTTTATCTCATCCCCTTCTATTGTCTCTTTTTTTATAAGCTCTTTTGCAAGTTTCTTCAGTTTTGACTTATTTTTCTCAAGGATTTTCTTTGCTGTTTCATGGCAGTCCTTTACTATATGCTTAACGCCCTCATCAATTTTCTGCGCTGTTAATTCAGAATATTCTCTACCCTGAGCTATTTCCTTCCCCAAAAAAACATTTTCCCTGTCCCTCTGATAAGTAAGCAGCCCCAGCTCATCGCTCATACCGTATTCTACCACTATCTTATATGCCATTTCCGTGGTTCTTCTGAGATCATCTCTGGCGCCCGTGGTTTTTTCTCCGTATATAAGCTCTTCCGCGGCTCGCCCCGCCAGCATCACAGCCATACGGTCTACAATCTCTTTTCGGGTTGTTAGATATCTGTCCTCCATGGGAAGCTGCAGGGTGTACCCCAAAGCCGGGCCTCTCTGAAGAATTGAGACTTTATGCACGGGATCGGCATTTTCAAGATGAAGAGCCACCAACGTATGTCCGGATTCGTGGTAAGCAATTTTCTCCTTCTCCTTATCTGAAATAATCCTCGACTTTTTCGCCGGTCCGGCTATAACCCTGTCTATAGCCTCTTCCACAAAGTGCATTGTAACTTTCTTAGCATTATCCCTGGCAGCCAAAAGAGCCGATTCGTTTATAATATTGGCTATGTCGCTGCCTGTAAAACCCGGGGTCCTTCTTGCCAGAACTCCGAAATCAATATTATTCGATATCTTGACCTGTTTTGAGTGGAGCTCAAAAATTTCCTTCCTCTCTTTAAAGTTAGGCCTGGGCGCCCCTATGTGCCTGTCAAACCTCCCCTTCCTAAGAAGCGCCGGATCAAGTACATCCGGCCTGTTTGTTGCTCCAATAAGAATAACCCCTTCCCTGGCATCAAAACCGTCCAGTTCGGTAAGTATCTGATTAAGCGTCTGTTCGCGCTCGTCGTGCCCGCCGCCAAGGCCTGAAAACCTGGAACGCCCTACAGCATCCAGCTCATCAATAAATATGAGGCACGGCGCATTTTTACGTCCCTTCTCAAACATATCCCTTATTCTTGAAGCCCCCACCCCCACAAACATCTCTACAAACTCGCTTCCGGATGTAGAGAAAAAAGGAACGTCGGCTTCGCCGGCCGTAGCCTTTGCGAGAAGAGTCTTTCCCGTTCCCGGCGGGCCGTATAGCAAAACCCCCTTTGGTATCTTACCGCCCAGATGGGTAAATTTCTTGGGGTTCTTTAGATACTCAACTATTTCCTGAAGCTCTTCCTTTGCCTCATCCATTCCCGCAACATCTTTAAATGTAACTTTCTTTTTGCTTTTATCATACATTTTTGCTTTGGATTTACCGAAAGACATTGCCTGTTTTCCTCCGGAACGGAACTGTCTCATTATAACTATCCAGATCACTATAAGAAGTATAAAGGGCCCGAAACTGAAAAAAATCATCTGAAGCCAGTCTCTTGATATCTCACCTTCGTACTTAACACCTTTTTCCTGAAGCTTCTCTACCAGATTGGGATCCTCTACTGCCTTGGATTTAAAACTTACTTCTTCTCCCCTTACATCAATATAGACCCCTTTTATCTCATCTTCAGCAATCTTTACCTCGCTTAATCGGCCTTCTTCCAGCTTCTGCCTGAACTCACTGTATGGAATCTCTTCAACCTCTTCCCTGTTTATCATATAATGAGATAAAAACAGGGCTGCAATAATTAAAAATATCCATAGAGACAGTCCCCCGAACTGTTTCGGGTTTTTTGGAAGATTGGGTTTCCGCTGTCTATTTTGTTTATTCTTTCTTTCCGGTCTTTTTTTATTATTCATCTTCACCTTCTGTAAACTTCCGATTTCAGGGTTGCGATATAAGGAATATTCCTGTATTTCTCCGAATAATCAAGCCCGTATCCCACTACGTACTCATCCGGTATCTCAAACCCCGTATACCTGCATTCTATATGTAACTCTCTCGCCGCCGGTTTTGACAGCAGGGTGCATATCTCCACACTCTCGGGGTTTCTCATCCTTATGACATCCCTCAAATACCCCGCGGTCAGCCCGGTATCTACTATATCCTCAACAAGCAGAACATGCCGTCCCTCTATGGATTCTCTCAAATCCATTATAAGCTTGACAACACCGGATGATTCGGTTTTTTCGTTATAGGATGAAACCGCCATAAAATCTACGGAACACTCAATTTTCAATTCCCTCAGCAGGTCAGAAAGAAAAATTACACTGCCTTTCAGAATTGAAACAAAAACCGGGTTCTTTCCTCGGTATTCATCACTTATCTGCTTTCCCAGCTTTTTAACCTTTTTTTTAATCTTCCTTTTTGAAAGCAGAATTTCCTTTATATCTTCTTTTATTTCACCCATCACTCACCCTCATTTTTAATACTTTTTTTGTGTTTTCCGTCAACGGAAAGCATCCGCTTCTTTTATAGGGAGCGGCCCATAGTATACTCCCATGAGCTTCAACTATAAGCAGGCGCCGCCTCTTCCAGGCTGTGATCTTTTCATCAATCAGTATATCCTTGACTTTTTTGCTGCCCTTCATACCCAGAAGGCTCATCCTATCTCCGGGTTTTTTTGAACGAATAATCAGATGGTCGGCTTTAAGGGCCTCTGCATCAAAGTATTCAACTCCGGGCGCGGGCGGCATCTCAATCTCTTCACTATTTATCACGCACGTTGAAAAAAGAACGCCCGTTTCCTTAATTAATTCTTTTTTTCCCGTTTTCACCCTGTAACAGTATTCCGGTCCGCCGGGCCTGCCCTTTTCAAAATAAAGGTTTTTGTATTCCTTCCTGGCAATCCATCCTTCTCCCAGATCGACGCTTGCAAAAACCCCCTCCTTTTTAATAAGTTCTATAAGCGCGGCCGTTTTTTCATAATCCATTTCAACAGGACTGACCCTTCTGAGGATCTCCCGCTGCAAGGATGTATTATAACTTATTACACTCGTTAATTCAATGAATCTGCGGTCTTCCGATTTGCCAAATTTTATATCTTTAAGCTTCTCAGATACGACATCACTTATAAACCTGCTGTGCTCCGTAAAAATATCAGCTTCTCTTGCAAGGGCTTTCTCAATGGAAGGGTTCAGTTTTTTCACCCGGGGGATAATGCGGTGCCTTATGTAATTTCTTTCATATTCCTGATTGAAGTTACTTTTGTCCACAACATAATCAACCCCTTCAACTTCAAGATAATCCATTATGTCAGCGGAAGTAAACCCGAGAAAAGGCCTGCGGACCTTCCATCCCGAAGATAAAGAATACTCCTTCCTTATTCCCTGAAGACCCTCGAAGCCCGCTCCCTTTATAAATCTCAGAAGAAGCGTTTCCGCCTGATCGGATGCGGTATGGGCAGTAAAGACTGTGCCCTCACCCCCCTTTTTTTCAGTAATATCTTCCAGTTTTTCATACCTTAAACTTCTTGCCGCCTCTTCAACTGACATCTTTTCATTCCCGGCCCTGCCCTTCACATCCAGGGAAACTGAAAGAAATGGAAAACCTGCTTTTTGCGATTCACTCCTGACAAAACCCTCCTCCTTCATTGACTCTCTCCTTAAACCATGATTGAAATGAACCACTAAAGGAGGGAACTTAAAACCATCCCTGATTTTAGAAAAACCGCGGAGCATAGCGGAGGAATCTTTCCCCCCCGAAACGCACAGTATGACAGGATTGCTTTTATCTGTATTTTTTAAGAGATATATTTCTATCTTTTTCAAATTAATCGCTGGTGTGATTTTCAGGAACGCCGAAAAGGCCTGACATTCTCCATTCACCGTTCTCTCTGATAAATTTTATTTCTTCCGGATACCCGCTGACCTGAAGCCGATATTCATCCGAAGATACCTCTTCAAATTCAAAATCATCTTCTTCAGGGGGAGGACCCTCAGGAACCACAGCCCTTCCGAAAACATAAGCCTTCTTTTTGGATTTATAAAGATTTTCGTAAATATGCTCTTCCCGGTCGAAATCTATGATGTCATAATTTTTTTCAAACCATCTCCGGTCTTCCACCGTAAAACACCTGATGGCCCTCCTGTAGTGCCTGTGGTCAGCAACTATCCTAAGAGTTTTTGCCTGCTCCCGATATGTTTCATATGTTCCCATCGGTGAACTGTAATCATACAAGTCGTCCTCACCGCAGCCCGCTACAAGGAAGACTGCAAGAATTACAAAAACTGTATTCAAGAACCTCTGAGATATAATCATCGCTTGTTATTTACACTTTTATGGTAGCGGAGGAGGGACTCGAACCCCCGACTCGCGGATTATGATTCCGCTGCTCTAACCAGCTGAGCTACTCCGCCACATGCTTGCATTATTTTATAATAAATTACGGGGGGTTTTTCAACATCTGAATTTCTGAACAAAAGATTATCATAAGAATCATTTGGAAAATATCGAAAAATCATAGAATAAGATCATACCTATGAAAAAAAGATACTAGTTGGAAATTGCAAAAACTAGAATAATCGTTTCAGGGTACGGCATAGAAAAGGGATCTCTTTTTGTGAAACATTTAGTAAAGAAGCGAATAGATGAATGGCCGGATTTCTAAAGATCTATATTAAGCAGGAGTTTCAAATTATAGTATTCGTTATACAAATCTATATCTGAAAAACTCAAGGCGTAAAGTGAGTAATCAGACCTAAGCTCTATGGTATATCTATTAAATGTATAACCGACTCCAGCAACAACACTAATATCTACTGGCCGTACCCCCTCTTTGACATCAAAGGTCCCTACCTCTGATATGTCTTTAACAATATCACCATCTTCATACTCTATATATCTAAAATCCCTTTCCACCTCAGCCTTAAGGTTAAATGCGAGAGACAAACCGGTATGCCAGTTTAATGATGAATATTCTGAAATTGGATTATCTCTCATAAAAAGAAACACTAACTCCAAATAACTCAAGCTTAAAACCTGCTCATCCTCATACAAGTATTCCCCAAAAACAGCGCTGTCCTCTTCTTTTGAAGCACTACTTTTGGCTCCCCTGCGGAAATACATGATTTCGGATTGAATAAATGTATGGTAATCAACAGGTATATTAAAAAAACTCCCCAAAGCCATGCCAGCTTTAGCTGATGACCTGTAATCTACAAGCAAAGGCCTATAAGCATCGAGAGGATCTTCCACAAAATCTCCTTTTCTTCTGAAATCTGTAAAAATGGAACTATTTAAACCAGCTTTTATCCCATAAGAAACTTCTTCCTGCCAGGCGCTTACCTTAGGGGGTGTTAGAGCAAATAAAAAAATAACACCTGCTAACCAAAACAATAACTTTTTCATCTTTTCACCTCACTTAAATAAAACATCATCTTGAATAATATTTTATTATATACTTTCTTAAGCGTAATTACAATTAATGGGATTTTGGCAATTAAAAAGAAAAAAACAGAAAGAAAAACAGAAAGAATCATATTGACAGGAGAAAAAAAATAAATTAGGATAAAATGCAAGTTCAAAAAATGGAGGCACATAAATGCACATACGGTTTTCAAAAAACATATTAATTTTATTTATATTCCTTATGTTTGGATGCGCCCAGAGAATATCAAGAACAGATTCTTATCTTAGCCCTGATTTTGATAAAGTAGAAATTAACAAAATAGCTATTTTCCCTGTAAGAAACCTTAGGTCCGCACCAAGTGAAGGCAGAAAAATAAATCCGGAGATTACGGAGGCCATAAGTCAAAGAAACCCGGAAATTGAAGTTATAACTGAAAGAAAGGTTTTACAAATATTAAATGAAGAAAATTTAGTTGAAAAATGGAGTTCCCTGGCAGAAAATTATTCGAAAACCTCAATAATTAATACTTCCGCTTTGAGAGAAATAGGAAGCGCGGTTAACGCGGACGCCATATTATATGCTGAAATCACAGACATGGAGTACAGAGATAGAGAAGGAACTTTATTTACCGCATCAGTGTCTGATAAAAGAGCTACAGCTAAAGTAAGCATCCTTCTTTCATTGCTAAATACAGAAGAAGGATTTCTTCTATGGGAGAATTCGAGCGAAGGAAGGATAACAGCTGCTTCCACATATGATCCAGCGCCGCCTTTGGCTGATGTCTTTGATATAGCCATAGATAATATTTTAGATGAATTGCCTGAGTTTTAAGTCAAACTGTATTTTAATTAAATAGCCCGCTATTACATTAAAATATATACCGGCTCTTAACATAACTCTCTTTGCATTGCAATCACCTGAACCAAGACAAGTTAAAATTGTTAATATAGCTTAAGCTAACAAAAATCAAATGAATTCTTATTTAAAAAAATACCCCGTCTGCATGTACCAGAAAAGCAGGTCAAGAGCATCAAGAGGCACTTCTGCTTCAGATGAAAATTTTTTTAATTTTTTTTCAATCTGTATGTATTTCTTTTCCGAAATATTTGCAGGAACTTTTTTTATGACTTTATAGTAACAAAGACGGCTCAGGATATGCCTGTCCAGAATGGCTATATTCTGCCCCCTCCCCGTATTTCTCAAAAAGTGACTTGCCTCCTTTAATCCGTACCCCTTCACTTTCATGACCATTTCTTTTCTTAGTTTTAGAATATCGGGCTCCCTGAGGTGGTCCTTTATTCTGATTTTACCGTCAGATTTAAACCTCTCCCTTGTATCCACTATATAGGAGGCCTTATTATTTGGAAATCTAACCCCTTTAAGAGCATTCCTTATCTGTTTTCTTGTACCTGAAAGTAGGATATCTTTCTGCTTCATTTCCCTGACCGCCCTATCGGCAGCCAGGGCTCTGGACTGGGGAGTCAGAATGCAGAAACAAAGCTCCGCAAAAATTTCGTCATCGGAAGATTCTCCCTTTTTTTTAAACTCTTCGAGTTTCCCTTCTATTTCGGGCTTCTTTTTTCTGTAAAGCTCTTTAATTTCATTCATTTTCTGTCAGCAGTTTTCGGATTTATATCTATGGCATCAAACGGGCAGGTATTCTGGCATCTGCCGCATCCGATACAGCTTTCCTCATCAACTAAAGGCCGGCGAAAGCCGCTATCTGAAACGGAAACCCTTAAGGCATTTCCCGGAACCGGACAGGCCTCCATGCACAAAAGACAGTTTCTTATCTCCTGCCACGGCTGACACCTGCTGCGATTAATTTCGGCTGTGCCAATACGCCTTCTCTGCTTTGTATCAATATCAAGCTTTTCTATGGCCCCAACAGGACAAACCCTACCGCATTCATTGCAGGAGTATTCACAGTACCCAATCTCAGGTTCAAGACGGGGTGTCCATATACCATCAGGGCCGCTTTCATGCAGTGCGGGCTGGAGGCCATTAGTCTTGCATACGGACATGCAGTTTCCGCACCTAATACATTTCTTTTTAAATACCTCTTCCCTTACCGCTCCGGGGGGCCTTATTACTCCCGCTGTGTTATTATTTGAAGAAGCTCTGATTTTCCCCCAGCTCAGCAATGCAATCCCGGCCGCAGCGGTTGTTTTTATGAAATCTCTTCTATTCAGCCCCGAACTGCGCTGTTGGGTTTTTTCATCGGCAGAAGCCGGATCCTTAAAACCGAATGTGGTGTTCCCTCCCCGGCACCGGTAAAGACAGTCTCCGCATAAAATACACTCTGTCTTTCT
>Ga0207421_10002556_pt1 | contig 22500 bp, 20 predicted proteins | sample SodLakKL_010_SED_4_FD_187542 | JGI IMG/M metagenome (GOLD analysis project Ga0207421, IMG submission 187542) | Alkaline sediment microbial communities from Lake Tanatar, Kulunda Steppe, Russia - 8KL_010_SED (SPAdes) (version 2) | ecosystem: Environmental > Aquatic > Non-marine Saline and...
GACTTTTTTGAGCGATCCCGCAAACGCCGATGTACACTATGTTTATAAGGGGTCATTTTGAAATCCAACTTTTATGGTACCGGCTTGTCCGGGTTAGGAGTTTTTATTGGAGTTTATTTACTTGTCGGTAAAAATTATGGAGGTAAATAAAAAATGAAATATTTTTACCAGGCAGTGAAAAAAATCTGCATATGCGCAAAAACTAAAAAAGTTTCCCGACAACTGCTCCCAATTACAAAGGCTGTTTTGCGTTAATGGTGCGGGCGAGAGGATTTGAACCTCCAAGGGATAACTCCCACTGGATCCTAAGTCCAGCGCGTCTGCCAATTCCGCCACGCCCGCATGTTTATCTCGTTTTTAATTATAATCCGTTTTTCTTTCTAGTTCAACCGTTCCGTAAAAATCTGAAATAAAAATGGAAGGTATTTAACATGCAGGCTGCTGTGATCAATAACTGTGCCGGTTATTGAGCGCCTGTTTTGCCTGAACTGAAGGTAAAAATGTAATTGAAGCGCTTTACCCGGGCCGGTTTTGAATTCTCAAACCGCTGGATTGACGTTATTTTTTAAGATTGTAAAGAATTTAGAGTTAATGCATAAAACCGGGATTTGCAGGCAGGAGTTCTTCTAATATTTACGAATATTCTAAGGTGAAGAAGGGGGGGTTACACTTTTGATCAAAACAGCTTTAGTATTAAAAGGAGAGCGCGGTATTTTACTGTTCAGACTTCTAAGGGAGTGCAGCGAAATAGATCTGGTCGGGATAGCTTGTCCGGATGGAAAAACAGGCTGGCTTACGGAAGTCGAACGGAAAAAATATTTTGTTACGACAAACCTGGATAAGATTACCGCCCTCCCGGAAATGGATACAGTGGTTGATGGAACCGGAGAATCGGAAGTCAGTGAGTATTTGAAAGAAAATCTGGGCAGTGGAGTTAGACTTGAACAGCTAACCTCGCGTTCGGTGCTAAATGCGCTTATCAATTCCCGTTAAAGCTTTTAGAAACACGCCTGGTCAAAGGTGAACTGCTGGCCATTTTGAATGCTGTTCAGGATGCGGTTGAGGTTGTTGATGCCGCGGGCGTTGTCTGCAGTTTTGATCAGCGGTGAAAGTGGAACCGGAAAAAGCCTTTTTGCCCGTGCCATTCATAATAACAGTTCCCGTAAAAAAAGGCCGTTAATTGTTATTGACTGTGCGGCTGTGCCCGATTCTCTGCAGGAAATTGAGCTTTTTGGCTGTGAGAAAGGGGCCATGCCGGGGATAATGCGCACCCGCCAGGGTAAAATGGAACAGCGGATGCTTAAACTGGTTTTAACAAGGTACGGAGAAACCCTGGAAGGCAAGAAAAAAGCGGCCCAGGCGTTGAACATATCGCTGGCCACCTTATATAACAAGTATAACAAGTTGAAAAAAATATAGCGACTGTAATAAATATTGGATGGAGGAATAAATTTGAAACTATATGAACACATGGGGAAAGAACTTTTCGCTCGCTGCGGCATTCCGGTACCCCGCGGTAAACTGGTAGAAACAGTGGACCAGGCCGGAGAAGCTGCGGCGGAATTGGGTGAAGTGGTGATCAAGTCGCAGGTGCTGACCGGAAAAAGGGGCAAAGCAGGCGGGATAGCTTTTGTTTCGAACCCAGGTGAAGCAAAAAAAGAAGCGGCCCGTATTTTTGATCTGAAATTTGACGGCTTGACAACTGAAAAGCTGTTGGTGGAGGAAAAGATTCAGATTGAACAGGAACTGTACCTGGCTTTGACTATCGATGGCGCTGCCCGTCGTCCACTCGTGCTTGCTTCACTTGACGGCGGGATGGACGTGGAAGAAGTGGCCGAAGAGCGGATGATCAGGTGGCCGGTCGATAACACCATCGGTTTGCAGGATTACATGGTCAGGGAGATATGCCGCCGGATGGGGGTCACCGGCAGCTTGCAAAAAGAATTTGTTAAATTTATGCCTAAACTATACCGGATGTTTAGGGAAATGGATGCTGAACTGGCCGAAATCAATCCCCTGGCCTTGACTCCTGACGGGCTGATTGCCGCTGACGCCAAAGTGACCATTGATGATGATGCCCTTTACCGGCACCCACAGCTGCCGCGAATCACTGAAAAGACCGCACTGGAATTAAAAGCGGAAGAACTTGACCTGGCTTATGTTGAACTGGGGGGCGACATTGCGGTTATGGCTAACGGTGCCGGGATAACCATGGCCACCCTGGATATGGTCCAGCATTACGGCGGAGATCCGGCCAACTTTCTTGATTTCGGCGGGGGCGCGGATATTGACAAGACCACCCAGGCCCTGGAACTATTGCTCGCTACTGCTCCAAAGGTTCTTCTGATCAATATTTTCGGGGGCATAACCCGTTGTGACGTAGTGGCTGAAGCTTTTGTGCGGGTTAAAGAAAACAAGGGTATTGAACTGCCGGTTTCTTTTCGCCTGGTTGGAACAAATGAATCCGAAGGCCGGGCGGTTCTTGAAAAAGAAGGGATCAAAACCTTCAATTCCATGGATGAAGCAGTGCGTCATGCCGTCGGACTTACCGCTTGATCATGTCTTTTTTACGCTCAATTCTTAACCGGATTATTAATTAATTGTTTGTTGATTATAAACTGTTGGTTTATACTAAGAAAGGAGTCTGCAGAATGTCAGTATATATTAATCAAGACACCCGCGTCCTGGTCCAGGGTATTACCGGCAGACAGGGTTCTTTTCATACTGCTCAGATGCTTGCCTATGGAACAAAAATTGTTGGCGGTGTTTCACCCGGTAAGCGTGGTCAGGTTGTAGAAGGCGTGCCTGTATTTGATTCAACATTTGAAGCCCTGGAAAGTCATCCTGCTGATGCAAGCATTTTATTTATGCCTGCGCCCTTTGCCAAAGACGGCGCCCTGGAAGCGCTTGAGGCCGGTTTGAAAATAATTGTTTTGATCCCGGAAAGTATACCGTTGCATGATGCTATGGATATTATGGCCTATGCCCGCCAAAAAAATGCTGTTGTTGTCGGCCCCAACACTTTTGGGCTGGTCTCATCGGGCAGTTCGAAAATAGGGATTATGCCCGGCCGTTATTTTGTCCCCGGTCCGGTCGGAGTGGTTTCACGAAGCGGCACACTTTGTTATGAAATTGTCGGCAATTTAACCAACGACGGAATCGGTACGACGACTGTTGTCGGTCTCGGCGGCGACCGGGTGGTCGGTTTACATTTCGTTGATGTGCTTAAAAAATTCGAAGAAGATCCGGCTACCGAAACGGTTGTCCTGGTCGGCGAAATAGGGGGAAGCGCCGAAGAAGAAGCAGCCGCTTATATCTCCTCTTCGATGATAAAACCGGTTATCGCTTACCTGGCCGGCCGAAGCGCTCCTCCGGGTAAAAGAATGGGGCATGCCGGCGCGATTATTGAAAGAGGCAGAGGGACTTTTGAAAGTAAAGTGGAAGCGCTGTCTGAAGCGGGAGTAAAGGTAGCCGATCTTCCAACAGCTGTATCCCCATTAGTAAAAAATGCTCTGGACAAAACTTGAGCCGGCCGCTTCCGCCGCTATCACTGTCTGGCTATTTTTTAATCATTCATTGAGGTAAAAAGTTAAGAGAGGAGGACACGGGAAAAGTGAGTGATCAGAATAATCTAGACGAACTGCTTCGGGCTAAAGAGGCCTGGCAGGAGAAAGTGAATAAAGCGCTTGAAAAACAACCTGAACGAAAAGAGTTTAAACTTGATTCAGATCTTGAACTGGAGAAAGTCTATGATCCGCTGGACCTGGAAGATTTTGATTACTTAAGCCAATTGAGCTGGCCCGGGCAATATCCTTTCACCAGGGGTATACAACCGAACATGTACCGCGGCCGGCTTTGGACCATGCGTCAGTATGCCGGATTCGGCAGCGCTGAAGAAACAAATCAGCGGTTTCGCTACCTTCTTGCAGAGGGCCAAACCGGTATAAGTGTGGCTTTCGATTTACCCACCCAGATTGGTTATGATTCTGATCATCCCCTGGCCCGTGGTGAAGTGGGTAAAGTCGGGGTGGCTATTGATTCTTTGGTTGATATGGAAATCCTGATGAACCAGATTCCCCTTGATCAGGTCAGCACTTCGATGACGATCAATGCTCCGGCTGCTGTTTTGCTGGCCATGTACATGGCGGTAGCTGAAAAGCAGGGTATCCCCCTGGATAAAATCAAGGGTACTATTCAGAATGATATTCTCAAAGAATATGCAGCCCGCGGCACCTATATCTTTCCTCCGCGGGAGTCGATGCGCTTGGTGGTGGATATCTTTTCGTTTGCCGGCAAAGAAATACCGAACTGGAATACAATAAGCATCAGCGGCTATCATATCAGGGAAGCCGGTTCAACCGCTGTTCAGGAAGTGGCTTTTACTCTGAGCAATGCCATTGCCTACGTGGAAGCGGCCCGGGAAGCAGGCCTGGAAGTCGATCAGTTTGCTCCCCGCCTGTCCTTTTTTTTCAATGCTCATTCAAATTTTTTCGAAGAGGTGGCCAAGTTTAGGGCGGCCAGGAGGATCTGGGCCCACCTGATGAAAGAAAGGTTTGGAGCAAAAAATCCGCGTTCAATGATGCTGCGCTTTCATACCCAGACTGCGGGGTGCACCCTTACCGCTCAGCAGCCAGATGTCAACCTGGTGCGGGTTGCTTTTCAGGCTTTAAGCGCAGTTTTAGGAGGAACCCAGTCTTTGCATACAAACTCGCGAGATGAAGCCCTGGCTTTACCCAGTGAACAGTCTGTTTTACTGGCGCTGCGCACTCAGCAGGTTATCGGTCACGAAATTGGCGTGACCGACACGGCCGATCCCCTGGGCGGTTCTTACTTTATCGAAAGTTTAACCGACCATATTGAAGAAGAAGCGCTCCGCTACATCGACCGTATAGACGAAATTGGCGGAGCGGTCGCGGCGATTGAAAACGGCTTTATCCAGCAGGAGATCCATTCCAGCGCGTACCGTTATCAGAAAGAAGTGGAAGCATACAAGCGTACAGTGGTTGGAGTTAACCGTTTTACTGACAGTGGCGAACAGTCGATCGATTTGCTAAAAATGGATCCGGCAACCAGCCGGAGGCAGAACGAACGGATAAAAGAAATTCGTTTAAGCCGCAGCCAGGGCGCGGTTAACTCTGCCCTGCAGGATTTGCGAAAAGCGGCCAATGGAAAAGACAACCTGATGCCTTATATCTTAACGGCTGTGAAAGCTTATGCTACTTTGGGTGAAATCTGCGGCGTTTTAAGAGAGGTTTTCGGCGAGCATCAGCAGCAAAATATTTTTTAGTTAATTATCATGTCCTTAATCCTGAAGTGCTGCGCATTTTTGGCAGGACTTTTCTGAGTGATCCCGCAAACGCTTATGTACACTGCGTTTAGCAGGGGGCATTTTCAAACTCAACTTTGATGGTAGCGGCTTGTCCAGGTCAGGTTAAGTGAGTTTTGCCAAGAAATTGTTCAGATAAAGGAGGAATAGACTGATGGCCGATAAACCGTTGCGGGTGCTTGTCGGTAAGATTGGTCTCGATGGCCATGACCGCGGGGCTAAAGTAGTAGCCCAGGCTCTGCGTGATGCCGGTATGGAAGTAATCTATACCGGACTGAGACAAACCCCGGAGCAAATTGTGGAGACAGCGCTTCAGGAAGATGTCCAGGTAATCGGTTTGAGTATCCTTTCCGGGGCGCACATTCAGCTTATACCGGCTGTATTGGAAATGCTGCGCGAGCAGGAAAGCCATGATATAATTGTCATTGTTGGCGGCATAATTCCAAAAGAAGATATAGGATACCTGAAAGAAAACGGGGTGGCGGGAGTGTTTTCTCCCGGATCTACAACTGAACAGATTGTCAGTTTTATCAAACAGAGATTTAAAGAGAAAAAGTAAGACAGGAGAGTTGGTTTTGTTTGAGAAAATAGATCATATCGGTATCGCTGTTAAGGATCTGGAAAAAGCAATCAGTTTTTACCGGGATCAGATTGGCCTGGAATTTAAAGGTATTGAGGAGGTTGATGAACAGAAAGTAAAAGTCGCTTTTTTCCCGGTCAGAGAGAGCAACCTGGAGCTTCTTGAATCGACTGATCCCTCCGGTCCGGTGAGTAAATTTATTGAGAAAAAGGGTGAAGGTTTCCATCATCTTTCTTTCCGCGTATCCGATCTCGAAGCTGCTTTGCAGCAGCTTAAAGATCAGGGAGTAGAATTGATCGATGAAAAGCCCCGTTACGGGGCCGGGGGGGCTAAAGTCGCCTTTTTGCATCCCAGGTCGACCGGAGGAATTTTGATCGAGCTATGTCAGCATTAAACATGAGAAATAATTTTGCAGAAAGCGGTGATAACAGTGGATGATAAACTGAAACATCTTGAAGAAAGACGACGCCGTACTCAGGCTGGCGGAGGCGAGAAGCGGATCGAAGACCAGCATAAAAAAGGTAAATTGACTGCCCGGGAAAGGCTGGGCAGGTTGCTGGATGAAGACAGTTTTGTCGAGTTGGGCACTTTTACCCAGACCGGCCTTGAAGATGCCAGCAGCCTTGATTTTCCGAACCCGGGCGAAGGCGTAGTGACCGGCTATGGAACCGTTGGCGGACGCCTTATTTATGTTTATGCCCAGGATTTTACCGTGGCCGGCGGGTCGCTCAGCGAGGTGCACGCCAATAAAATTTGCAGGGTCCTTGACCTGGCTGCCCGTAACGGGAATCCTGTTATCGGTTTAAACGACTCCGGCGGGGCCCGAATCCAGGAAGGCGTATATGCGCTAAACGGTTACGGCTCCATTTTTTACCGCAACACCCTTTGTTCAGGAGTTATTCCCCAGATATCAGTTATTATGGGACCGTGCGCCGGGGGAGCTGTTTATTCTCCGGCCATTAAAGACTTTGTTTTTATGGTAGATAAAACCAGCAACATGTTTATTACCGGGCCGCAGGTGATCGAAGCGGTTACCGGTGAGAAAGTAACCCCGGAAGAACTGGGCGGGGCAGCCACCCATAATGAGACCAGTGGAGTGGCTCATTTCTTCGCCGAAGACGAAGATGATTGCTTCCGGCAGATCCGGGAGCTGATTAATTACCTGCCTTCTAATAATATCGATGATCCACCCTCCTCTGAACCCCTGGAACCGGAACTGAACCAGGAGGAACTGGTTAAAATCATGCCGGATAACCCGAATCGTTCTTATGACGTCCGTGAAGTGATTAAAAGGATAGTGGACGGCAGTACGCTAATGGAGGTCCACAAGGGTTATGCTCCGAATGCGATGGTCGGGTTTGCCCGCATTAAAGGGCAGGCGGTTGGTATTATCGCCAACCAGCCGCAGTTTAAATCCGGCTGCCTGGATGTTAATTCATCAGATAAGATTGCCCGCTTTGTCCGTTTTTGCGATAGCTTTAACTTTCCCATGGTTACTTTTGTCGATGTTCCGGGCTATCTCCCCGGAGTTGAGCAGGAATGGGGCGGAGTGATACGGCACGGGGCCAAGGTCCTTTATGCATATTCGGAGGCAACAGTGCCGCAAATATCGATTATTTTGCGCAAAGCCTACGGAGGGGCCTATATTGCCATGAACTCGCGTTCACTGGGTGCCGATCTTTGCCTGGCCTGGCCCACGGCTGAAATCGCTGTTATGGGCCCTGAAGGAGCGGTTAGCATCGTTAACAGGAAAGAATTGGAAGAAGCTGAAGACCAGAACAAGAAACGCCAGGAACTGGTTGACAGCTATCGCTACAAGTATGCCAACCCGTACATTGCTGCCGCACGGGGCTGGATCGATGAAGTGATCGATCCCAGGGAGACCCGGGCATTTATTATCCGTGGCCTGCAAATGGTTGATAAAAAACGGGAACAGCGCCTGATGCGTAAACATGGCAATATTCCGCTGTAATTATTTGTTTACCCCTTGACTTTTTTTCAGGGTGTGTTAAACTTTACGAAAATATTATAAAGTCCGTGATGGGGAGAGTACCCGTTTTGTGGCGGTAAAAGCGAGCCGGAGTTGGTGAAAGTCCGGACCTTAAGCAAGCGGTGAAGCGCACCCCGGAGACGGCGGCTGAAGCCGGTTATAGACCGGTGAGTAGGCTGTCCCGGTTTTATACCGTTATCAAGGCCGTTTTTAATGAAAGCGGCAGGAGAGGATCGGCTTAATTTTCGCCGATCAATAAAGGTGGTACCGCGAACCTCTCGTCCTTTACTGGGCGAGGGGTTTTTGTTTTTAAAGGAGGAATGATCGTGACCAAAGTGGCCGTATTAGGAGCTACCGGTTACACCGGGATTGAACTGGTCCGTTTGCTTGATGCGCACCCGGGAGTTGAGCTGGTTTTTTTAAGCTCTGAAAGCTATGCCGGTAAAAGCTTAAGTGATGTCCATCCTCAATTCCGGGGCCATGTTGACCTGACCCTTAACAAAATGCAAATCGAGGATATTCCCCGGGATGTTGACCTGGTATTTTGCGCCCTGCCCCACGGACACTCTGCAGGCACAGTGTCCGGGTTGCTGCACAAAGACTTCAGGGTTATTGATTTAAGCGCAGATTTCAGGCTTAAGCACGCCATGTTATATAAAGAATGGTATGATCTCGACCATCCGGAACCTTCTCTTCTCAAAGAAGCTGTTTACGGTTTGCCCGAGTGCGGCAATGATGACATTAAAAAGGCAAAGCTGATTGCTAATCCGGGATGTTACCCGACCAGTATTATCCTCGCCCTGGCCCCGCTGCTTAAAGAGCAGCTGGTTGCCTCAGACGGCTTGATAATCGATGCTAAATCCGGCGTGTCCGGGGCCGGGCGCACGCCCAAACAGGCTTTTCACTTCCCCGAATGCACTGAAAATTTTAAGGCTTACCGGGTGGCTTCCCATCAGCATACTCCTGAAATTGAACAGGAACTGGGCCGGTTGGCCGGCATGGAGGTAAAGATCACCTTTATTCCGCACCTTGTTTCGATGATTCGCGGTATCCTGAGCACAATTTATCTTCAACCGGTCACGGGGAAAACTGAGGAGGAACTGCGGGCCTTGTTCAGCATCTTTTACGGGAAGAACCCCTTTGTCAGGATCTTGGAACCTCCGGATTTGCCTGAAACCCGCTTTGTCCGCGGCAGCAATTACTGTGACATCGCCCTGAAAATGGACCAGAGAACTAACCGCCTGATTGTCATTTCAGTTATCGATAACCTGGTCAAGGGAGCAGCCGGACAGGCGGTGCAAAATATGAACATCATGCTCGACCTGCCCGAAGGTACAGGCCTTGGCCAACTGCCCCTTTAGGAATCGGTGCAAAAGATGGAGAGGAGGTTCCCGATGGAAAAAAAGAGCAAGTGGATTAAACTAAAAAACAGGGGAGTAACGGCTGTAAACGGATTTAAGTCTTCAGGTATTTCTTCCGGGTTGAAGAAAGGGAAAAAAGATCTTGCCGTTATCTATAGCGAACATGATGCGCAGGCGGCAGGGGTGTTTACGCGCAACCTGGTTCAGGCAGCACCGGTGCATCTTTGTAAATCTCACCTGGAAAACCCGATCCGGCTTTTGGTCGTTAACAGCGGCAATGCCAACGCCTGTACCGGCGAAGAAGGCATGCAAAACACCGTCGAAATGGCTGAACAAGCAGCTGCCGGTTTAAATCTCGAAGCCCGGCAGGTGATGGTTTCTTCGACCGGGGTGATCGGGGAGCAGTTACCGATGGAAAAAATCAATAACGGGATCAATAAAGCGCTGGCCGGGTTAAATCGCGGTCCCGGGGCTGACATCGCTGCTGCTGAAGCGATCCTGACCACTGATACGAAGATCAAGCAGGTCGCATACCGCTGCAGCACGCTGGACGGTGATTTTCACCTGGCCGGAATTGCTAAGGGCTCCGGAATGATTTGCCCGAATATGGCCACAATGCTGGCCTTTCTGGTTACCGACGTTAGAATTGAACGAGAGCTTTTGCAAAAGCTCTTTAATGAAGCAGTGAACAGTTCGTTTAATGTCATTACTGTTGACGGAGAAACATCGACTAACGATACCGCCCTGATCCTGGCAAACGGAGCGGCGGAAGGAGTAGAAATTACAGCGGAGGGCCATGGCTTTGACAGCTTTAAAGGCTTGCTTAACCTGGTCTGCCGGGAACTGGGCTGCAGCATTGTTGAAGACGGTGAGGGCTTGACCAAGGTGATTACCCTGACCATAAAAGGAGCGGCTGATCAAGAAAGCGCCAGGATTTTATCCCGTTCTGTTCTTAATTCACCCCTGGTGAAAACCGCTTTTTATGGCGAAGATGCCAACTGGGGCCGTATAGTTGTTGCCCTCGGTTATGCCGGCGTCGACTTGGATCCCGACCGGCTTGATATTTTTATCGGACCTTACCAGGTGGCCGCCAACGGCGGATCGGTCCCCTTCAGCGAAGCAGAAATGAAAAAAATACTACAAAAGCGTGATGTGTCCATATTAATTGATCTTAAGCAAGGTTTTGCAGAATTAACAGCCTGGGGAACAGATATGAGCCATCAATATATCACCATCAACAGCGACTACCGTTCTTAGCAGAAAGCGGGTGTATAAAATTAATCGGGAAGTTTTACGCAATATATCCAAGGCGGAAGTGCTAATCGAAGCCCTTCCCTATATGCGGGCATTTACCGGGAAATATTTTGTGGTTAAATACGGCGGACAGGCTATGGTTAACCGGGAACTGATGGAAGCGGTGATTGTCGACCTGGTTTTACTGAAATATATCGGTGTCAAGCCGGTCCTGGTGCACGGCGGCGGTAAAGAGGTTACCGAGGTTATGGAAAGAATGGGTAAAAAGCCGCGCTTTGTAAACGGTTTGCGAGTGACCGACGATGAAACTATGGAAATTGTCGAAATGGTATTGATGGGCAAGGTTAATCAGCAGATTGTCAGTTTGTTTAACAAGCAGGGGGGCAAGGCAGTCGGGTTTAGCGGCCGGGATGCGGAAATACTCCAGGCCCGGCGGTTGGATCAGCAGAAAATAAATGGCGATCCCGAGGGTGAAACTGTTGATCTGGGCCGGGTCGGGGAAATTATTCAAATCGACCCCGCCTTAATTCATACCGTCAGCGATAACGGCTACATACCGGTACTATCTTCTATTGGGGCCGGGATAAACGGAGAAAGCCTTAACATCAATGCCGATCATGTGGCCGGTGAACTGGCAGTGGCTTTGAAAGCGGAAAAACTTATCGTTTTGACCGATGTCGATGGCATCTATCATCTCCGGGAGGGTAAACAGCAATTTATATCTTCCGTAAACCAAAAGGAGATAAGGGCTATGATTATGAACGGCGAGATCAGCGGCGGGATGATTCCAAAGGTGGAATCTTGTTTGATGGCCCTGGACGGTGGCGTGCGCCGGACGCATATTGTCGACGGCAGGGTGCCCCATTCCATGATTTTGGAGATTTTCACCGATGCCGGTATCGGGACCATGGTTAAACAGTAAAGATGGAAAGTGAGGTAAAAAATAATGGCAAAAATTCAGGACATGGAAGCCCGGTACATTATCAATACTTATAACCGCAAACCGGATGAAACGCCCTGCCTGGTCCGGGGACAGGGATCCTGGGTCTGGGATGAAAGCGGTAAAAAATACCTTGATTTTTTAAGCGGGTTGGCGGTTAACGCAGTCGGGCATTGCCATCCGGATGTAGTGGAAGCTATTCGTGAACAAGCCGGGCTCTTAATCCACACCTCGAATCTTTATTACAGTGAACCGCAGGGTAAGCTGGCCAGGCTGTTGGTTGAAAGCACAATGCCCGGGGGCAAAGTGTTTTTCTCCAACAGCGGGGCAGAAGCTAATGAGGCGGCAATCAAGCTGGCCCGTAAATACAATGCGGATCGCTATAAAGTTATCACCGCTTACGATTCATTTCACGGGCGGACCATGGCTACACTTACAGCTACCGGACAACCAAAATACCAGGAAGCTTTTAAACCCCTTGTTGAAGGTTTTTCCTATGCCCGTTTCAATGACCTGGATTCATTTTCTGCATTAATCGATGAACAAACAGCAGCGGTGATGATTGAACCAATCCAGGGAGAAGGCGGCGTTCACGTTGCCGAAGAATCATTTATCAAGGGGCTGAGAGAGCTCTGTGACCGCGCCGGTGTCCTGCTCATATTTGATGAAGTGCAGTGCGGTATGGGCCGGAGCGGAACTTTATGGGCTTATGAGAACTGGGGAGTCAGGCCTGACCTGCTTACTGCGGCCAAGGGTCTGGGCGGCGGTTTGCCGATCGGTGTTCTGCTGGCCGGGGAGTTCCTTGCCGGTGTTTTGCAGCCCGGAGACCATGCCTCCACATTTGGCGGCAATCCGGTTGTTTGCAGCGCTGCGCTGGCGGTATTAAACATCCTGAAAAAAGACGGCTTTTTGGAAGAAGTTCGCAATAAAGGCTCAATCATCAAAACAGGGCTGGAAAATATGAAATCTGTTTACCCCGATCAAATCAAAGAAATCAGGGGGATGGGCCTGATTTGCGCCGTAGAGTTTAAGAAGCCTGTCGCCAAAAATATTTTGGAAAAATGCACTGCTGCAGGATTGCTGATCAATGCCATCGGTGAAAATATTATGCGTTTTTTACCCCCGCTGACCGTCACCAACAGTGAGATTTCAGAAGGCCTGGAGATCATTAATCGGGCTTTAAAGGAAGGCGGCTAAAAGCTAAAGTTCGCTATGGATTAAAGCAGTTTTTACTTAAAATTATAGATTATCAATTGATTGGAGGAAGTTAGTATGGCCAAAGAAAAAGTAGTTCTTGCTTATTCAGGAGGGCTGGATACCTCGGTAATCGTTAAGTGGCTCCGGGAAAAATACGATTACGAGATTGTGGCCGTGACCGCAGATGTGGGCCAGGGAGAAACTGAATTAACCGGTCTTGAAGAGAAAGCGATCAATTCCGGCGCTGCCCAGGTTTTTGTTGAAGATATTCGCGAAGAACTGGTTACAGATTATATCTTTCCCATGGTCCAGTCGGGCGCTGTGTATGAGGGCAAATACCTGCTTGGGACAGCCATCGCCCGGCCGGTTATTGGTAAAAGGCTGGTGGAGATAGCGGAAAAAGTCGGAGCCGGCGCTATTGCTCATGGAGCAACCGGAAAGGGCAATGATCAGGTTCGCTTCGAATTTGCGATCAAAGCTTTAAACCCTTACTTGAAGATAATTGCGCCCTGGCGGGAATGGGAATTTAAATCGCGGAGCGACTGTATCGAGTACGCCCGTGAAAAAAGTATTCCTATCCCGGTTACGGCCGAAAAACCATACAGTATTGACCGGAATTTGTGGCATATCAGCTTCGAGGGCGGTATTTTGGAAGATCCGGCCCGGGAACCTGATGGCGGTATGTTCCGGTTGACCTGCGATCCGCTGGATGCGCCGGATCAGCCGGAGGAAATTTCGATCAGCTGGGAAAAGGGGATTCCTTGTGCCATAAATGATAAAGAGCTTGCTCCCCTGGAACTGGTTATGGAATTGAACCGCATTGCCGGAAAACACGGTATCGGCCGCATCGACCTGGTGGAAAATCGCCTGTTGGGCATGAAGTCACGCGGTGTTTACGAAACTCCGGGAGGGACCATCCTGGCCTTTGCTCATCGTGAATTGGAACATTATACCCTGGACCGGGAGACTTTACACTACAAAGAAGCAGTTGCTCTGAAATATGCCGAGCTGATTTATTATGGTCTCTGGTTTACGCCCCTGCGCGAGGCACTGGACGCTTTTATCCGCACTACCCAGGAAACTGTCAGCGGAAAGATCAAGCTGAAGCTTTACAAAGGAAACATAGTTGTAGGCGGAAGAGAATCACAGCATACTTTATATCACCAGGGTATGGCTACTTTTGAGGCCGATGAGCTATTTGATCAGAAAGACGCTGAAGGTTTTATCAATCTTTACGGGCTGCCGCTGACTATTAAGGGGATGATGAACCGGAAAAGCAGGCAGGGGCATGAGCAGGAGGTGGCAAAAAACTGAAAAAACCATGGCAAGGACGTTTCATAAAAGATACAGACGGAGCGGTGCTGCATTTTACTGCATCTCTTCCTTTTGACCGGCGCCTGGCGCTTTGCGACATCAGGGGCAGCATCGCCCACGTGGAGATGCTCGCTTCTCGGGCGATTATTTCTGCTGAGGAGGCGGAATTAATCATTGGCGGGTTGGAAGAGATCAGGGAAGAGGTTGAAAATGACCGCTTTCCGTATGATCTTGATTTTGAAGATATTCATATGAACATCGAAAAAAGGCTTACCGAAAAAATTGGCCCGCCCGGCGGCAAACTGCATGCCGCCCGCAGCCGCAACGACCAGGTCGCCCTTGACACTCACCTCTACATGAAGGAAGAGATCAAGTTAATCGATCATTTCTTAAAACAGCTCCAGGAAACCATCCTCGATTTGGCCGATCGTTTTGTAGATGTGCTCATTCCCGGCTATACTCACCTGCAGCGCGCTCAACCGGTTATGCTATCCCATCACCTGTTAACCTATTTCTGGATGCTCAAACGCGATCGGGAGCGCCTTGCAGGAGCATTAGAGCGCAGTGATCTGATGCCCCTGGGCGCCGGTGCGCTTGCCGGGACCAGCTTTGATATCGATCGCGACCAGGTGGCCGGTAAACTGGGCTTTAGCAGGCTTTATGAAAACAGCATCGATGCTGTGAGCGACCGGGATTACATCATTGAATTTTTGTCAGTTTCTGCTGTTTTGATGATGCACCTCAGCCGCTTGTGTGAAGAATTGATTATGTGGTCTTCGGCTGAATTTGGTTTTATCGAACTCGACGATGCTTATACTACCGGCAGCAGCATGATGCCCCAAAAAAAGAACCCCGATCTGGCCGAATTGGTCCGGGGTAAGACCGGACGGGTATATGGCAGCCTGTTTTCAATGCTGACTGTGATGAAAGGCCTGCCCCTGGCTTATAACAAGGATATGCAGGAAGATAAAGAGGGTCTTTTTGATACGGTGGACACTTTAAAAGGTTTGCTCCCGCTTTTATCAGAAATGCTCGAAACCATGAGCATAGATCGCCCCCGCCTGAAGGAAGCGATCGATGATGATTATTTATGCGCTACCGACCTGGCCGATTACCTGGTGCGGCAGGGGGCAAGCTTCCGGGATGCTCATCATGCCATAGGAAAATTTATAGCTTTTTGCCGCCGGGAAGGAATTCGTTTGCGTGAACTTGATGCTGAAAAACGCCGCCAGTTTCATCCTGCCCTGGCTGGTGAGATCTCTGCTTTGCTTGATCCGGTAAAAGTGGTTGAGGTCCGCCGCAGCCGCGGCGGCACAGCGCCGTCAGCGGTAAAAAAGCAGCTGCAGATTGCTCGCAACCTGATAAGCGAACAGGAAAAATGATAGCAAGACGATCGTAAATCATTTGACCCCAACAGCAGGTTCGATTTGACAATTAATGTTTTTTCACCCTATAATCCCCTTAAAAGCAAATATTGCGGGCACGGTATAATGTGTCCTTATTGTTATGCACAAGGAGTATAATTATGCAGCAGCTGCGGCAGGTTCTATCGCAAATTGACGGTAAGGGTTATAAAGCCTACAAAAAATTGCAGGGGAAGTGTTTTTACTATCCCGATTTTGAACTAAAGTTTTATTATGTGCAGGGTGACCCCTTTGCCGCTCCATCCCAATTAGCGGTACGGATTCCGCAAAAAACCGCGGGCTTCCCCCGGGAGACTTACCAGCCTAAAACCAGGGCAATTGCCCTGGCGGATTATTTGAGCCGGATTTTTTACAGTTATATCGGCAAGATTTCGAGCGGCAGGCGTGGCAGCGGAAAAAGCGGTGATTTTCGCCTGGACCGCCCCGGTCAGGAGGTGTTGGAGCGCAGCAGTGTAGTGGTTAACGAAGATTTTGTGGAAGCCCGCATTTTTGCGGGTATGCCGGCTGCCGGCCGCCGTATTTTAGGCCAGGAAGCGGCGCAGATGCTGCTGGAAGAACTCCCGGAATTAGTTAAGCGCAGCCTGCTTTTTGCCAACCTTTCCTCTAACCGGTTGCTTAACCACGTGTATACGGTGGAAGATCAGGAAGCGCTCAGGAAACAACTTCTGCCTAAGGATCTGATTGCTTTTGTGGCCGATGGTTCTATTTTGCCGCGGCGCAGTGGAGTGGACCAGAAGCCTCTTGCTCCCGACAAAGCAGTAGCTTTCCAGGCTCCGCCTGAACTGGCGGTTGAACTGGATCGCCCCCATGCCGGAAGAGTGCGCGGCATGGGGATACCGGCGGGAGTTACCCTTATTGTCGGCGGCGGGTATCATGGTAAATCGACCCTGTTGCGGGCTTTAGAACGTGGTGTATACAACCATATTTCCGGAGATGGCCGCGAGGGAGTTGTAACCCATTCCACCGCATTCAAAATACGAGCCGAAGACGGCCGCCGGGTGGAGAAAGTGAATATTAATCCTTTTATCAACAACCTTCCCTTTGGACAGGATACCCGCTCTTTTTCTTCTGAGGAAGCCAGCGGCAGCACATCTCAGGCTGCAAACATCGTCGAGGCCCTGGAGGCGGGAACGCAGGTGTTGTTGATGGACGAAGATACTTCCGCTACCAATTTTATGATCCGTGATATGCGTATGCAGTTGCTGGTGGCCAAAGATCAGGAACCAATCACCCCCTTTATCGATAAGGTCCAACAACTTTATCGGGAACTGGGAGTTTCGAGTGTTGTGGTTATCGGCGGGGCAGGGGACTATTTTGATGTCGCTGACACAGTGCTGATGATGGAGGCATACCGTCCCCGGGAAGTTACTGCCGAGGCAAAGGAGATTGCCTGCCGGTATCCCAATAACCGCAACCCGGAGGGAGGAGATGCTTTCGGAGAACTGCAGGATCGCGTTCCCCAGCCGGAAAGTATTAACCCTTCAAAAGGGCGGAAAGTTAAAATAAAAGCGCGGGGCGAGGAGGAGTTGCAGTTCGGGCACGAAGAGATTGATCTGCATTGCCTGGAGCAGATTGTGGATCCCGGTCAAACCCGGGCCATAGGTGAACTGATCTTTTTTGCTTTAAAAGAAAAACACATTGACGGAAAAAATTCTTTGAAAGAAATAGTCGATCTGCTTGGAAGTTTGCTTGATAAAAACGGGTTGGAGATGGCCTCCCCAAATCCAAAGCAGCCACGGGGTGATTATGTCCGGCCCCGCTCGCTGGAAATAGCCGCCGCTCTTAACCGTCTGCGCACCCTGGCCGTTAAAATTAATAAATCAGGAAATATCCTTTAGCCAGGTCGAGAGTAGAGAAAAGCCGGTCTAATTGGGAAAGGGTTCTCACTCCTTTTGTTTCAAGTTCGGGCAGCAGCTTTAGAAAAAGCGAGGCGGTGATTCGGGCATCAGAAAGTACGTCATGCCTTCCGGTTTGGAAAAGTGCCCGGTTAATTTAAGCTAATACACCTTGAATTAATTGCAGCATTGCTGATTAAAAAACTTGCTTAAAGTGTAAACAAAGTATATACTTAACTTAGGGGTGATGGCAATGTATACGAGGGTGCAAAAGTGGGGTAACAGTAAGGCTGTACGTTTGCCCAAATATATTACGGAGGAAGCAGGTATTAAAGAAAATGACCGGGTTGAACTTTATGTTCATGAGGGTAATATCGTAATAACTCCCAGGAAAAAACATGTAAAACTTGAAGATAGGGTGGCCGAATTCGAGGGCCAATACAGGCCGGGTGAATGGGAGACCGGAAAACCTGAAGGAGACGAAATATGGTAGCAAAGTATACACCTGAACAAGGAGATATTATTTTAATGAATTTTAATACACAGTCAGGACATGAACAAAAAGGCCAGCGGCCAGCCCTGGTAGTAAGCAACCGGGTTTTTAATAAATTAACCAACCTGGTCCTGGTCTGTCCGATTACTCAAACAGAAAGAGGTTTTCCTTTGCATGTGGCCCTTGGTACTGGCATTGAAACCAGGGGCTTTGTGATTTGCGAGCAGTTAAAGTCTCTCGATTTGGTAGCCAGGGAAGCCCGGTTTGTCGAGAAGGCGCCGGTAGAGGTGAGAGAGCAGGTTTTCGATATATTATACGGTATGATCGAAGAGGTGGGTCATTAGCTGCACCGGGTATTCTCAGTCAAGCAGGGAAAAAAAACGGTAAAAAGACTGGAGGCAATATGGTAATTATCGTTTTTTTTGAATAATATTTTCTTATTTGTTAGCTTGTTGAATAATGTGGCGATATTAAAATTTTTGGGTGTTGAATGCAGGTTAGATCATATGATGAATTATAGTAACCGCGGCACCGGTCATATCATGTTCTAACTGCCCTGCACTTTTTTTTCTTCTTCTTCCCTCAGCATGCGGCGCAGCACTTTTCCGATCATTGTTTTCGGCAGTTCCGATCTAAATTCAACCAGTTTGGGAACTTTGTAAGGGGCCAGGTTAGCTTTACAGTATTCTATAACCTCTTCTTTGGTCATAGATTCTCCCTCTTTTAGTACGATATAGGCTTTCAGGGTTTCTCCTCTGTAGCGGTCCCTGATACCGGCCACAGCTGCTTCCATGATTTTAGAATGTGCATACAGCACTTCTTCTATATCACGGGGATAGATGTTGTAACCGCCGGCAATGATCATATCTTTTTTTCGGTCGACGATGTAAACGTAACCTTCTTGATCAGCCCTTGCTATATCACCGGTGTATAACCAGCCATTACGGATACTCTGCGCTGTTTCATCAGGCATGTTCAGGTAACCTTCCATTACCTGTGGTCCGCGAATGCAGATTTCGCCAATTTCCCCTATGGGTAATTCTTTTTCCCCTGTTTCGATGTCGACTATTTTGTATTCGGTATCGGGGAGAGGCAGGCCGATACTGCCGGGTTTTCGTTTTCCGTAAACAGGGTTGGCATGGGTAACAGGAGAAGTCTCTGATAAACCGTAACCTTCTACCAGTCTTCCCCCGGTATTTTTTTCAAACTCCTGCTGGACTTCGACGGGCAGGGGCGCTGCTCCACTGATACAGATCCTGATCGACCGAAGATCGTGCTTATGCCGGTTTGAGGCATTGTTTATAGCCAGGTAAATAGTCGGGACACCGGGAAAAAGGGTCGGTTTTTGCTTATCGATTGTTTTAAGCACAGTTTTTAATTCGAAACGGGGTAGTAAGACCAATTTTGCCCCATTGATAAGTCCGATGTTAAGAACCGTTGTTAATCCGTAACTATGGAAGAAAGGCAGTATGCCCAGAATTACTTCTTTTCCGTAGCGGTGATCGGTGCACCAGGATTCTACCTGGAAGCAGTTAGCCACCAGGTTTCGGTGTTGAAGGATTGCTCCTTTTGAGACTCCGGTTGTGCCCCCGGTATATAAAAAGACAGCCCGGTCGTTTGGTGAAACGTCAACTTCCGGAGGTTTTTGGCCCGAATACTTTTTTATCAGTTCAGTAAAAGCGTAATCATTTTTAGTTATAGCCGCCCGGTCTCCCGATTTATTTTCTTTGGTCATGGTATAGAGGATGCTTAATAGACCCGGAAAGTAATCTTTAATGTTGGTGGCGATAATTGTTTTTAAGTTTGTTTCTGGCTGTACATCTTTGATCATATTATAAAAGCGGGTCAGGGTGATGATCGTATCGGCCTCGGAATCTTTAAGCTGATATTCTATTTCCCGGGAAACATACATGGGGTTGCAGGGAATCACAATTGCGCCGAGTGCAAGGGCGGCAAAATAGGTAATTACAAATTGGGTGCAGTTTGGAAGGTGGATAGCCAACCGGCTCCCCTTTTTAATTCCACGGTCAGCTAAGGCGCAGGCAAAACTTTCAACCTGTGAAAAAAGTTCTCCATAGCTCAGTTCCCGGCCCATAAAGTGAACAGCAGGTTGCTGCTTATAGGTTTGAACGGATTTTTGGAACAACTGATGAATTGTAAGATCGGGGTAATCGATACCAGGCGGGACTCCCGGTTCATAATTATTAAGCCAGATTTTTTCCATATAAGCCCCCTCTTTCATCATGATTAAGATTTGAATGAAAAATTATCATTTTTAAAAAATTTATTATTAAATTCCCTTCAACATTATTATTTCATTAGCCTTTTTAAAATTAAAGAATAAAAAAAGAAAGAGTTATTATTAAATAATTCTTATGATAAACCATGTTATCATTACTGCCTCCAGGGCGAGTTTTATCGGCAATGCGCCAAAGAAGCCCAGGGATGCTCCGAGGCCGGAACGCACTGCCTGGTCTGATTTAGTTCTGATTATTAATTCGGCCAGCGTTGCTCCCAGGAAGGGACCAAGCAGCAGACCGTAGGGAAAAAAGAACAGGCCGATTAACAAACCTATTGCAGCGCCCCACAGGCCGGCTTTGGAGCCGCCAAAATAGCGGCTTCCTAATGCTGAAAAGAGGTAGTCGACACCCATAACGATTAATGCAAGCAAGATCTGGGCTACTAAAAATAATGCTCCGAGGTCGTCAAAACCGGTAATAATACCATAAACAAGCATACCAAACCAAATTGTCAGCGGGCCGGGTAAAACCGGCAACAAGGTGCCGGCCAGCCCGACCAGGAAGAACAAGCATGCAACAATAACGGCAATAATTTCGATCATGATAACCTCCCCTAAAGTTGATCCAATCATGAATGATCATAGCATATTTTAGACTCTTAATCCTGAGATGCTGCGCATTTTCTGCAGGACTTTTTTCAAGTGGCTCCGCGAGCGCCCGTCTAGACAAATTTTAGCAGGGGTCATTTTCAAACTCAACTTTGATGGAGCTGGCTCGTCCAGGTTAGGTTCTAACGCATTTTATGCAGTATATACATAATATTCCAGGGATATGATTAAGGGTAATAAAAAAGCAGGGAATTAGTGACGAAAATGGTACTATATAGGAAGAGTTGCCTGGATTCCGCATAAAAATGCTCAAAAAAAGGAATTTTTAATTTGAAGGGGAATTTAGGGTTTAGGATTTAGTAAAAAGGAGTGTCAACACGTGAATAAAAGTAAATATAGTACTGTCAAGATTGTGGTAACCGTTACTTACCTGACCATGGTATTAGTTAACGCCTTGGCCAATTCCCTGCCCATCAATGGAATAACAACCGGCCAGGTATCCGACTCGTACCCCGATCTGTTTGCCCCGGCAGGCATAACTTTTGCCATCTGGGGCCTGATCTACCTGCTTTTAGCCGGCTACATCGTTTACCAGTTCGGCTTTTTCCAGGCAGACCGCGGCGCGGCGAGGGAAGAACTGTTTCAGAAGGTTGGTATCTATTTTTCCATATCGTCGGTTACCAACGCTTTATGGATCTTTGCCTGGCATTATTTCGTGATCTGGCTGTCCCTGCTTTTAATGATTGTAGTGCTGGTCTGCCTGATCCAGATTGCCACCCGGTTGAGTGAAGAAGAGTTCTCCTTAAAAGAAAAGGCCTTCATCAGGCTTCCTTTCAGTATCTATTTCGGCTGGATAACCGTGGCCACCATCGCCAATGTGACCACCTTCCTGGTCAGTATCAACTGGGGCGGCTTCGGCCTCCCCGATCAGTTTTGGATGGTACTCATCCTGCTGGTCGGAGCGGCGATAGGCATAGCCAGGATGAGGCGGGACATGGATATTGCCTACGGCCTGGTTATCGTCTGGGCTTATGCAGGAATCCTGAACAAACATATTTCCCCTGCCGAATTTGCCGGACATTACCCGGCGGTTATTACCACAACCATTATCGGCATCATAATACTGGTTGTAGCCAAAGTGTTCCTTTTTTATCCTGGCTTAAAGAAAACAGTTTAAATATAGAAAAGGCGACAGAAATATCAATAATTCCACAGAAGTAAAGCTGCTGAAAACAATTCTGGCTTCATATATAATTATGGCCCTCGGCATAGCCGGGCTCAATTTCGGCTATGCCGAGCAGGCCACCCCTGCAGTTGCAGAGTTAATCAACTGGTTCTGGCATTTTTATGAAAACTGGATCAAGTTTATTTTCATTGTAGCCGGAAGCATCCTCACCCTGCGTCTCATCAAAGGATCTTCTAAAACCATCTTACGAAAACAAAACCTGGCCGGTTTTATTGCTTATGCCCTGTTGATCCATATTCTGGGGCCGCTTGCCCTGGGCAACAACGAGCTCTATCTTTTTTCCATGCCCCTGCCCTGGAACACTACCCCCCTACAGCTTCTTGATCCCGGAAGCTCATTTTTTGCCGATCGCTTTCCCGTCCTCGGTGTGGCCGGCATCACGGCCAGCATTGTTGTCTATGCATCGATCTCCTTCGCTGTCCTGGCCGGGACCCTGCTTATGGGCAGAAGGTGGCAGTGCTCGACCCTGTGCCTGTTCAACGGTTTTGCCGCGGAAGTTTTTACCCCGGCCTTTCCTCTGGCCGGAAAAAAGAAACCGGTGCGCAAATCCACTTTGAAAGTATTCTCATTCTTGAGGTGGCTGTTTTTGTCAGCCGCCTTACTTTTTACTACCTACTGGCTTTTGCTCCTGGGGGGTGCGATACACGGAGAGGGTGCTAACCTTTTGAGCGAGCTGGAGATTTACAAATACT
>Ga0207421_10002557_pt1 | contig 22498 bp, 19 predicted proteins | sample SodLakKL_010_SED_4_FD_187542 | JGI IMG/M metagenome (GOLD analysis project Ga0207421, IMG submission 187542) | Alkaline sediment microbial communities from Lake Tanatar, Kulunda Steppe, Russia - 8KL_010_SED (SPAdes) (version 2) | ecosystem: Environmental > Aquatic > Non-marine Saline and...
TATATCTGTATCTTGGCATTGACAGTAGGGATAATCGTCACCGAACTCATCCTCGCAGTCAGTGTTAGTATCACAATCATAAACCACATAACCGGTATCTCCGTTGTCTCCGTTGTCTCCGTTGTCTCCGTTGTCTCCGTTACCATCATTACCACAGACGTAGTCAACATAAGCCTTGGTTGCAGCATCATTATCATCTTCAGGCCAATGTAAAAACACTGCACGATTTCCATAAAAATTTGCATTACCATCGGCTTCGATTCTCAGAGAATCCTCCTCTGTTCCGCCTGGTCTAAACCTTATATTATTCTCTGCATCGATTCCCATGTTAGTAGTACCCCAGAAAACACTCCCCTCGGGTCCGTATATTCTTCTTGTAGTATCTCCAGAAAGTGTAATATCTCCAGTTATTACAAAATCACTGTCCCATGTCTCCCATTTTTCTACATAGCTGTCCTCAATATCACCAACTTCTCCGTCCACATAGGCTTTGGTTACCGCATCCTGATCAGCAGACGGTGATTGTAGATTGATTATCCTATTTTCGTTCATATTCAAGTCTTGTTCTGCGCCCGCACTTAGGTCTATCTCGGAGACAGGATGACCCTGGGAGGCAGACGGTGCCGAGGCTACCAGAGGAAGAATAAAAGCAAGAAAAACTACCATAGTAAAGGTTGTAATATGTTTCTTTGTTATCTCTATCTCTATCTTTATACTCATTAACATAGTATTTGACTCTTCGGTTTATAAAATTCAACCATTGATATTTCAAACTCTGAACATACCAAAGGTACAAGAAAATAAAAATAAGAGGTTTAGAGGGCGTCAATCTCTTTGAGATCTTCTTCTACCTTCTCTACTGCTTTGTTGACGTCATCTATCGAGCGCCCTCCGGTGCAGACGATCTTCCCTGATCCGAAAAGAAGGAAGGCCGCCTCTGGTTCCTCGATCCTGTAGACCAGGCCCGGGAACTGCTCCGGTTCGTACTCCGCGTTCCTGAGTGTGAAGGCTATTTCGTTGAGTCTTAGCTTTCCATCGAGCTGTGCCGACGCAACTATATTCTGGATTTTTATGTCCTTGACTTCGTCTACGTCAACACCTGCCTCTTTGACACCTTCAAGTACCTTGTCGATTGCTTCCCTTGCGCCTTCAGGAGAGTTTGCTCCTGTACACACGATCTTACCCGAATTAAAGATCAGTGCTGCAGCGCTCGGATCCTTCATCCTGTAGACTAGACCCGGGAACTGCTCCGGTTCGTACTCGGTACCAGGAAGATGGGCCACTACCTTGTTGAGAGGTATAGTGGCACTCAGGGTGGCGGATGCCACAACGTTCTCTATCTTAAGCTCTTTGACCATATAGAATTCACCTAGTTTTAAACTAGTACCTTACATATTGTTAACAGGCATTTAAAAAGGTTTTATAAATGGTTGAAATGTTTTTATATCCTGAGATGGAGGTGTAAAATGGGGTATATGTCTGAGGTAATATCTATAGTTTCTGGAAAGGGTGGTACTGGCAAGACCTTCACAGCTGCAAACCTATCACTTGCCCTCCAGCAGTTCGGCGAACAGGTCGTATGTCTTGACACAGATCTGGACTCTCCTAACCTGGCCCTTCAACTGGGACACACACCTGAAGACTACACCATGGAGGATATTCTAAAGGGAGAAGTAAGCGAGCTCAAGGCAATAAGCGTACACGACTCGGGACTTATGTTTGTTCCATCTTCTCTGCATCTGACAGGCGATAGGATATCAGAAGACAGGATGAAAGAGGTCGTTGATAGGTTTTCTGGATTTGCAGACCGAATGGTCATAGACTCTCCACCTGGATTCAAAGAGGGCTTCTACAGCAGCATGAAGATCTCGGACAGAATGATCGTTGTCACAAACCCGGAGTTCCAGGCCATACAGGATGTAAAAAAGATAGCAGAGGAGGCCGACAAACACGAAGTAAATATAGAGGGTATAATACTAAATAAGGTCGAAGGAATGCTCGAAGAGGCAAGCAAGGAAGAAATAGAAAGTACAACCGGTCTGGAGGTAATAAAAACAATACCACACCACAAGGATGTACTGAAAAGTATACACACGATGAGACCCCTTGTATCTGATCCACACTCAAAGGTCGGCCATAGTTTCAAGGAGATCGCAGCCAATCTAACAGGCAACCAGTTCAAGTCTCCTTGGTACTCGGGACTTGTGAGAGGATTCAAGAAAATAACCGGTGTATGATATGGAAAAAGACTTTACATTCAGATATCCACAGGAGGAAAACCCTGACTGGGGCCATGCAAGAAACAGAATGTTTGTTCTGAAGGGAACAGACTCCTGCTGGAGTTCGTCTCTTTTTTCGGTAAGGCTCGGTGAATTCACTCTACCCAACAGAGACTACCCACAACAGGGATTCCTTCTGAAGACAGAAGGAGATTATATGAAGTTTCTGGATGCACCCATGTTCAAGATTATGCACAAGGGCGATGCCCTGCATCTGGAAAGAGAGGACGTTGAGTTGACTCCGTGGAAGGCTACATACAGATATCGATCAAAGAACACAGACTTGAAAGTAACATACTACCTCTCGGATTCTGCAGTCAAAAACAGAGCAGGAGGCTGGATAAAGTTTGATATAGATTCAAGTCTCGAAGATCTCGATCTGGTTGTATCGCCTGTTGTGGACATAAGAAGGATAGGCGAGGAAAGTTCACCGATGGACGACTATGAAATAAATACAGGCGAAGGATTTCTCGGGGCATCAAGAGGTGAAAACAAAATAATATTCGGACCATGTGACCGAACTATGGTCGAAGGGGAGACTGAACAATGGAACTACAAACTTGGAAACGGTTACAGAAAGATGGAGGACGGAAAGGTAGTTTTCAGAAGTGTGGACAAAAAACCTGTAAAGGTAGGTGCACTTACATACGAAATCACAGGAAACGATACTGTCAAAGTTGCATTCGCCTGCGGAAAGGACATAGACAGAACAGACGTCGAGTTCTTCGAAAACACAGACATGGAACAGGATAAAAAACACGCCCAGGAGCTCCTCCAGAGATTCAAGCTCCCTGAGGATAAGATGGAAAGGAAGTTTTTGAAAAGCAGAATACTGGCCCATACAAAGTTTTCTACAAGAGAAGGAGGAATGGAAATTCCAGAGGCAGGAGAGTGGTGGTTCAAGGAAATATGGTTCAGGGACCTCTTAGAATCACTCTACCATGGAATGGATTTCTACAGAGAAACAAAGGGAGACAACTGGATCAAAAAGATGTTAACATGGACAAGGATATACATAAAGGACGGGCTTATGGCATCAAAGGTTTCCAAGGACGACCCTGTGTACAACTGTATAGACGGGACATTGCTGTACCTTCTTTGTGCTGCAAAGTTCTATGAAAAAACAGGTGACAGTACATTTAAGAAAAATATGGAAAAAACCTTCCGTTCCGTCCTGAACAGTCTGGGCGAAGACGACGGACTTGTTAGATGTAGGCCTGAATACTCGTGGATTGACTCTGTTGTAGACGGAAGGTCAACAAGGATACCCGAAGGATGGAACGTGGACAAGAAGGACTGCTTTCTGCTACCAGAGATAAACGCCCTTTGGATAAAGGTAAAGGAGGAATACAACAGAATTTACAAAGGACAGGAAAATGTAAAAAAGTCCTGGAACTCATTCAAGGAAACATTCTGGGACAGCAAGAGGAACTTCATCCACCATATAGTCTATAATGACGGAGAAGAGGAACTAAAGGACCCCAGGGAGAGCTCTGCGGCAGTTGTATCCCTGGCCCTTCTAGACGACTATTTTTTTGGGTACGAAATAATCGATGCATGGAAGGTCATAGAAAAAAAGCTCCTCGTTGCAAGAAGGCCTGTTTTCTTCGACGATGGCTACATACCCTTCGGAATAATCACAAAGAACAGCAAGAAAAAAATATATCTCGGCGATGAACAGTACCACGAAGCAGTTGTCTGGCCCAGAGATAGTCCATATCTATTCAGGATACTTGACAAGATAGGAAGGTACAGCACAAAGAAAAAAATAATGAAAAATATGCTTGACCACCAGATGTCCGAAGGTGCTATATTCTACAACCATGAACTCTTTTCCCTTCCAGAGGGAAGAAATCCTTCTGAAACCTCATCATCACAGAATCCTGTTCCTGTGAAAAATCCCGTTCAGTTGTGGTCACAGTTTTTAACAGAGGATCTTGAAGTAAAGGAAGGGTGATGTAGATCAAAACATTGTTTCTCGTTACAGAACTCTACGAGCCCGCAGGTGGACTCCATAGATACACTACAAATCTACTCTCTGCATGGGAAAAAGCTATCAGGAAAGGAAAAACTGATCTTGAGCCCGTGGTCGTATCTGTAAAGGGTTCAGACCAACCAAAAAAAGATCTGGAGATTGCCGAAGAGTTCTCTGGCTTCATGGAAAAAAACGATGTTAAGGTTTTCAAAGGCGAAAGGGGGAATCGGATGTGTTACTTCCTGGAGGGGGAAGTACCGAACCTCGAAGAATTCCACTGGAAACTCTGGAACCGTTACGGCATAGACTCAACAAAAACCTCCAAGGGACTTGACTGGTACAACGATATACTTTCCGCCTTCTGGTACTGGGTTCCTATATTTGCGGAGTATCTAAGAGAAGAGAAAGGGATGGAGTTCAAATGTATAGATGCCCAGGATTGGCTTTCTTTTCCAGGTGGATTTTTAACAGGAGAAAGACTTAACCTTCCTGTTGTCTGTAGAATACATTCAGGCGAATACGGAAGAAGCCTCGGCAGTCCCGACCAAAAAGATGCACCCATACAGATAGAAACCGCTGCACTGAGCTTCTCGGACTATATACAGGGTGTTTCTATATCAGAGACTATCTTCCAGATAAACCATCTAATGCCCATGAAAGAAAGGATGGATGAAGACCTGAGAGAAAGGAGAGGTGAAGAATGGTACAGGTACCAAAATCTCAGAAACGAAAAGATAAAGTCCTTTCTTCTTTATGAATCAGAATCTGATATGACTCTTCTCAAGGACGTGATAGGCGGCATGCCCAACGGAATAGATCTTGAGGAGTGGAAAGATGTAGGTAAAGATGATATATCGAAGGGTAAGAAAATGCTTTCAGAACTTCTCCCTGGAAAAGACAAATTCGTATTCTTTATAGGCAGAACTTCATACAGAAAGGGTCTTGATTTCCTTCTCGAGACGTTTTCAAAATACAGAAATGAATACAATAAAACCGGTCTTGTTGTAGCATCGTCCATGGACTCCGATACATACAAAGAATATAAGGGCAAACTGGAGAAGCTCGGTATAGGCGACAACACACGGATACTCAACAGGTGGCTTGAACCCACGGAAAAAAAGAAGCTCATGTGTGCATCTGATGTAATAGCACTACCGTCGGTATATGAGCCCTTTGGAATAGTTGCCTTGGAAGGCCTTGCAGCCGACTTTGCATGTGAAAGAAACGGAACGACGGGACCGGTGACAGTTGTTGGTAACACAGGTGGAATGTCCGAGATAATAAAAAGCGGTGTCAATGGTTTCGAGGTCCCTATACACAACTTCGAAATAGATCCTGACATGCTCCACAGAGCCCTGATAAAGGCACTGGATGAGGATAAAAAGGCCTCTTTGTCAAAGAAGGGCGCCGAAAGGGTACAGGACATATACTTTAGATGGGAGCACATACTCGGAAAAATATTTGAAGTCTACGACAAGGCAGAAAAAAACTGGAAGGAAAAGCTCAGATACGTTTAGTTCGAAAGATTATCTCTTACTCTCTGTTTGAAGTCTCGAAGAACTTCTACGAACGAACGGAATGCATCATAGTGGTTGTCAAAGGATGAAAAGTACGAATGCACATCACCGTCGCCCATTCCCTTGTTGCAGAGATAGTATAGATGATCACTTGTGAGAAGCTTTCTCCATATCTCCAAGAGATGTTCATTTTCCGTCTCCTTGACATAGTCCTCGAGCATCTTAAGCTCCTCGAAGATATACTGCTGCATCCAATTCCCCAACCATGCACTATCGTCCCTCTCCATATCTGCCCATGACACGGAATCGTACTCAAAGACATCAAAGGTTCCCTTTGGTTCGTATTTTTCCACAACCTCAGATGGGTTACTGAAATCCGTATTTTCTCTGGCCAGTATCTCACCAGGAAGGCTTCTCAGAAATGAAAATATCCCGGAATCTGCCCAGTGATGCTCCCCAAAGGTCTCGTAGTCCATTGACAGGTTTACAACTTCGCCCTCGCATGACGAAACCCACTCCGCAAACTTGTCGGCGGTCAGTGGCCACTTATCCCACCATCTTGCAGAAAATCGGAATGCTATATCATCGGAAAGTCCGTAGTTCTTAGTTATAATGGGTATTGAAGCGATGTCTTCGGGTGGTCTATAAAGGTAGTTGGGAGATCTCCATCCAAGGACTCTATCTGCACCCTCTGTTATTATTCCTCCGAAACCCATGTCCTCGACGGACTGTGCTATCTTATTGTTATACAAGGCTTCTGTGTTCGAAAAGACAGTTGGTTCTACTCCAAACTCCTCCTTTACAATATTCCTGTGCATTTCAACCTGACGTTCAAACTCATCGTGGGCTTCGAATAGGGACGTAAGAGAATGGTGGTACGTCTCTCCAAGTATTTCTACGTTTCCTGTACCGACAAGATCTCTAAAAGAGTCAAGAACACCGGGATCAAACTCCCTGCACTGTTCTATAAATGTCCCTGTAAGAGAAAAGGCAACCTTGAAGTCCTGGCCTCTTTCCTTTAAGTCCTCTATGGCCTCTTTTATAACATCGTTAGAAGGGTAGTAACACTTTTTTGCAACTCTGTGGAATATCTCCTTGTCCAGCCCGTTCTTGTCGAAATAATGGTCGTGGAGTTCGTTGTGTTCCTTGTCGGAACTGTCCAAAAAAGCATGGCTTCTGAGTCTCCATGGCTGGTGCACCTTTAAATATAGACATACCGATGTCATGAAACTACCACACACTGAACCCCGTAGATTCCATCCAGGGAATCTATCTTGGTTTTAATTTATTTCGTTGCTTTAAATAAGTTTTTTTCCTGAATAAATATTTTATAAAGATCTTATGGCCTTTTCAAAGGCACAGAGTAAAGTTTTTAAACAACAATACCGAAGTTTACTTAAACAGTCTAAAACAGTCCCTCGGTCTGTTTGGATATGTGGGGTATTTCCAATGGATGTGAACTCTGTACTTATGTTGACACAGAAGTACAACGAAGGTGAAAAGCTGACGGAGTACTGCCAGAGACTTGCATCGTATCTCAAGAATAAAGATATAGAAACACATCTTGTATGCTTCGGAGAAGAGGACAGAGATGAAAGTATAGGGAATCTCAACCTACATGAATTCTCGTTTAAGATGCACGGTGACAACTACTTCTCGTGGTCTATGCTTCTACAGGCAAGGTTTATGGAAAAAATCGAGGAGATCATAAAGAAAGAGGACATAGAGATAATACATGCCAACGACTGGCCAACACTACCTGCAAGTCTGACGGCAAGCAAGCTACATGATATTCCATTTGTTGTAACCTACCACTCCATAGAGGAAGAAAGAGGGATGGACAACCCACACTCACACCAGATATCCGATCTCGAGTGGGAGGGAATAGAAGAAGCGTCCTTCATAGTAGTCCACAGGGATAAAACTGCGGAGGCCATGGAAGTATACGACCTACCCGAAAAGAAAGTTAAACTCCTCGCAGGAGAAGACTGGGAAAAGGACGTTTTGGATCTGTACACGAGATCCGTAGAGGTAAAAACAAACCTTAAAAATATGGAAAACGGAGCCAAGGAAAATGAAAATTTTGATGCTTACGTGGGAGTATCCTCCCAATAAGGTAGGAGGAGTTGCAGCCCATGTCGAAGATCTTTCTAAGACCTTGAATAGAATGGGTCATGAGATAACCGTAATAACCTTCGGAAAGGAGGAAGAGTCCGAAGTCAGAGACGGCATAGAGGTACACAGAGTAAATGCTAAACCAGGGCCGGATATAACCAGCTGGGTTTTGATGTCGAACCATAGAATGCAGAAAAAGGGAGTCGAACTGCTGAAGGAAAAAGACTTTGATATAATACATGCCCATGACTGGTCAGCCGTTACTGCAGCAGCATCGCTGAAAGAAGTTGCAGATGCTCCCATGATAACCACGCTCCACTCGCTTGAAAGAAGCCGTGTGGGATCAATACATTCGGATATGAGCAAACTCATAAACGACCTCGAGTGGTATGGAGCCTATGAGGCAGACGAGGTAATAACAGTTGGAGAGGATATAAAAAACGAAATACTACATCATTTCTCAGTTCCAGAAGAAAAACTGAACCATATACCCAACGGCGTATTTGCAGATAAGTTCAGAAAGGGAAAATCTGTACGCGATGAAATAGCACTGGACTGGGAAATTCCTGTACTCTTTGTAGGCCGGTTATGCCATCAAAAAGGTGTACGTCATCTAATACAGGCCATCCCCAAGGTACTGGAAAACAAACCGGAGGTAAAGTTTATAGTAGCAGGTGGAGGTGGAGGGGTAGAACACTATAGAAATATGGCCGAGTCTGTGGGTGTCGGAGACAAGACACACTTTCCGGGTTTTGTCCCGGACGACCAACTGATAGATCTGTACAACTCGGTTGATGCAACTGTTATGCCTTCTGTATATGAACCCTTTGGAATAGTTGCCCTTGAATCGATGTCGGCTGGTACCCCTGTTGTCGGGAGCTACGTAGGAGGAATAAAGAACACAGTTGTGCACGAGTGGACAGGACTCCACGTGGAGCCTGCAAATCCCGATTCGATAGCATGGGGAATAGAAAAGGCCGTTTCGGACCCAACCTGGAATAGATGGATGGGTAAAAATGGAAAGAAGAGAGCGAAAAACAAATTTACATGGCAACGGGTGGCAGACATGACAGTAGACGTATACGAGAGGACCCTAAAATAAAAAATAATTTAAACCAACGGACAACAATACTTTCTTTATGTCCAAAAAATCCGTGGCATATTTCTGCATGGAGTACGGCCTTGATTCCGATTTCAAAATATATGCAGGGGGACTTGGAATTCTATCAGGCGATACATTAAAGGCAGCCGAAGAGAGAAACGACAGTATAATAGGAATAGGTGTCCTGTGGCAAGAAGGGTACACCGAACAGGTAATAGAGGACGGAAAGCCTGTGGACAGACCTATGAAGCACAAATACGACTTCCTGGAAGAAACCGACATAGGTTTCAACGTAGAGATAAACGGAGAAGATGTAACATGTACTGTATTCAAGGTCACAAAATTTGGAAACAAGCCTCTCTATCTCATAGACACCGACCTTGAAGAAAACAGCAGCTGGGCAAGGAGGCTTACATCCAGACTCTACGGCGGAAACTGGGAGGACCAGCTTGCACAGAAGGTCCTTTTTGCAAAGGCAGGTCTGAAGGTCGTGGACAGTCTCAGCTTCAAACCCGATATATACCACCTAAGTGAAACAGATTCTATCTTTGTCGGTATAGAACTTCTCCAGAAAAAAATGGAGAACTGGGGCTTCGAAAAGGCCCTGGAAAAAGTACAGGATGTTGTGAGATTCACTACACATACACCTATCTCCGCAGGCAATCCAAAGTACAACTACAGCATACTCCATAAGATAGGATACCCTGAAAAGATACCCTACCAAACGCTTGAAAAAATCGCCGACAAACCACTGAACACTACGCTTGCCGGACTAAGACTTTCAAAAAAGGCCAATGCTGTGTCAAAGAGACACCTAAAGACTGTGAAAGACATGTGGTCCAGGTTTATGAGAACAGAACCCATTGTGTCTGTAACAAACGGCATACACATACCGACTTGGGCATCAGAAAACATACTAAACTATGAAAACAGAGAGAATCTTTGGAAGGTCCATCAAAAACACAAAGAGGACCTAATAGACCACATAGGTTCCAATATAGACATGGACAAACCTCTCATAGGCTTTGCAAAGAGAATGCCCGACTACAAAAGACCCGAACTACTGTTTTACGACATAGAAAGGTTCAAGGAGATAGAAGGAAGAATAAACATAGTCTTTTCAGGAAAGGCACACCCCGACTTCAAAGAATCCAAGGAAAGAATCGAAAGGCTGGTCGAATATTCGGAAAGATTTGATTCTGTCCATTGGATAGAAAACTACTCCATGGAAGATGCAGAAAAGCTCGTCAAAGGTTGTGATGCATGGCTATCGTGTCCTGTTCCACCGAAAGAAGCCTGCAGCACATCGACGATGAAGGCGGCGGTAAACGGTGTACTTAATCTCTCGACGCTGGATGGGTGGTGGTGGGAGGCATGTAACCACGGAGAGAACGGTTGGCAGTATGGAGATGGAAAGATCTTCAATGAAAGAAAAGAGCAGGATATACATGATTCCGAGGAGCTCTACGGCACAATAGAAAAAGAGTTAATACCAGCGTACAGAGACAGGGAAAGATGGTTGGATATGATGGAAAGTTCCATAAAAACCGTCAAGGACAACTACACAGCAAAGAAGATGCTTGCAAAATACTATCTGAAGGTGTGGGACTGATGAAGATCAGTTTTGGTCAAAGAAATGTAGAACCCGACGTAAGAATGCTTTACGACATGAAGGAAGTAGTATACGACAAAGAATGGCTGAAAGACGCCGAAAACATCCCTCTTTATTACATGTTCAGGGATCTATGGAAAGCCGGCGACAGACAAAGGATAGAGAAACTGGGTCTGAGATACGACATAACCATTATACCAGGAAGGATGCTTGGACAGGAATATGTAAAGACAAAGGGACATTACCACCCGGTGGCAGGAACGGTTGATTATCCAGAAATATACGAGGTATTAGAAGGTGAAGCACACTACCTTCTTCAAAAAAGGAAGGCCGAAAGAACTATTCTTGTAAAGGCCAAACAGGGAAATAAGGTGATAATACCACCTGGATATGGACATATAACAATAAACCCACAGAACTGTAACCTTAAGATGGCGAACTGGGTATGCAGGAACTTTGAATCTGAATATGAACCCATAGTAGAGAAGGGTGGTGGAGCTTGGTTTGAACTTGAGGATGGCTTCAAAAAGAATCCAAACTACGGATCAGTCCCTGATCTTGAGATATGTGCAGCAGATGGAAACAATCCCTTTGATAGAAACCTCTACGACCTCATAAACGAGCCGAATAAGCTTGATTTCCTTGTTTCGCCGGATGAAAATAAAAAAATATTTGAATATCTGGAGTTTTTCTGATCCTGCCTCTATACAGTTATAGCATCAACAGGACATACATCTTCCGCCTGTTTTGCTTCCTCTGTATCCTCATCCTTGATAACAACTGCTTTTCCATTGTCGTTCATTTCGAAGATATCAGGAGCTACAGAAACACAGGAACCACAGCCAATGCATGTATTTTCATCAACTTCAACCATATTATCACATCTTTCATAGAGTTACCTGTATATTTAATATTTTGGCCGGATTAGAAAAAATACAGATAACGTAGAGCCAGACCTACAGACAATAGGAAAATGAAGACAACTATCAAAATCCATGTTTCCCTTGACATTATTCCATCCCGAGCTCCTTTCTGGCATCATCGCTAAGCCTTTCAGGTGACCACGGCGGATCGAAAATCACATTCACTTCAACGTCTTCAACACCTTCGATGGTTGAAACTCCCTCTTTGATCTTGCTGATGAAAACTTTTTGCATAGGACACCCTGGAGATGTAAGTGTCATCTCTATCTCCACAGAGCCATCATCAACATCCACGCCGTATATAAAACCCATATTGACGAGATCTATCTTTGTCTCGGGATCTTCTATCTCTCCAAGTTTCTTCATCACGTCTTCCTCTGAAACCATTTTAACACACCTACTAGTTCAATCTTTTTAACCTAAAAAACTTTATTGTATCTATGCCTAAGTACGCCGTTGAACTAGGTGAAGTAGGCAAAGACGATGTAGACCGCGTAGGCGGTAAAAACGCTTCCCTTGGTGAGATGATAGATAAGGTAGATGTTCCCGTACCACCCGGTTTTGCCGTTACATCCGAAGGATATGATTTTTTTCTATGGAAAGCAGGAATAAGAGATGAAATAAGGCAAGTTATCGAGAAAACAGACATAGACAACATAAAAGAACTCATAGAGGGGGGAAAGAAGATAAGGGAAATCATAAGGAATTCCGAGTTACCCCGGGAACTCAGAGAAGAGATCAAGGAAGAATACAGAAAACTCGGAGAAAGGACAGGCTCGGATAAACCGCTTGTAGCGGTCAGGAGTTCTGCAACGGCCGAAGATCTACCAACTGCTTCCTTTGCAGGACAACAAGAGACATATTTGAACATATCAGGAAAAGAGGATCTAATGGATGCAATAAGAAACTGTATGGCTTCTCTGTTCACCGACAGAGCAATACACTACAGGGAAGAGAGGAACTTCAACCATTTCAAGGTTAAACTTTCCGTCGGTGTCCAGAAGATGGTGGATGCTGTGTGTTCGGGGATAATGTTTACAATAGATCCCGATTCAGGGTACGAGAAAATACTCCACATAGACGGAAGCTGGGGTCTCGGTGAAATGGTAGTCGGAGGAAGGGTCAATCCTGATAGATACAGCTATTTCAAACCCACAGAAAGCCTCGTATCCAGGGACCTAGGAGAGAAAGCAGAGGAGATGGTTTGGGAAAACATGGAAACCAAGGTAAAGGACGTAGAAGAAGAGAGAAGGAAAAAATATGTTTTAAGCGAGGGAGAGGTAGAATATCTTTCCAAACATGGCATTCTGATAGAAAAACACTATGGAAGACCCATGGATATAGAATGGGCCAAGGACAGAGATACCGGTAAAATATACATACTACAGGCAAGGCCTGAAACTGTCCATTCACAGAAAAAAGGAGGCGTGCTGAGAACCTACAGGCTTGAAGAAGAAGGAAGAGTTCTGTGTCGGGGCCAGGCAATAGGCCGGAAGATAAGCTCCGGAAATGTAAACGTAATAATGGATTCCGAGGAAATCGAAGATTTTGAAGAGGGCCAGGTCCTGGTTACCGATATGACAGACCCCGACTGGGAACCTATAATGAAAAAGGCATCTGCCATAGTTACAGAAAGAGGTGGAGCAACTTCCCATGCAGCAATCGTTTCCCGGGAACTCGGTATAGCCGCTGTAGTTGGTACAAAGAATGCAAGCGATGTACTAGAGACAGGACAGGAAGCCACAGTCGACTGTTCAGGAGGACAAGGAAGGATCTTGGAGGGTAAACTTGGGTTCAACGTAGAAGAGAAAAACATAAAGGATATACCTGAGACGGAAACCGATGTTCTTCTAAATATCGGTGTTCCGGAAAACGCATTTGATCTGGGACAGTATCCTGTCCAGGGCGTCGGACTTGTAAGACAGGAGTTCATAGTTAGTTCATATATAGGCGAACATCCTCTGAAGCTCGTCGAGGAGAATAGGAGTGAAGAGTACATACAGGAGCTATCATACGGCATCGGAAAGATAGCGGCAGGTTTCTACCCAAGACCTGTAGTTGTACGGCTCTCTGACTTCAAAACAAATGAGTACGCCGACCTCCATGGAGGTGAAAAGTACGAACCGAAGGAAGAAAACCCGATGATAGGTTGGAGGGGAGCATCAAGATATCTATCGGAGAAGTTCAAAGAGGCATTCAAGATGGAATGCAAAGCATTGAAGCGTGTCAGAGAAGAAATGGGTCTCACAAACGTCAAGATCATGGTTCCCTTCTGCAGAACACTGGAGGAGGCCAGGGACATAAAGAAAGAACTTGCAGACAACGGCCTGGAACAGGGTAAAAACGAACTGGAGTTGTACATGATGGCAGAAATCCCATCGAACATAGTTCTTGCAGACAGATTCGCCGAGGAGTTCGATGGTTTCTCCATTGGATCCAACGATCTAACACAACTGATCATGGGAGTCGACAGAGACAACGAAAACCTACAGGATCTATTCGATGAGAGAAACGAGGCTGTCAAAAGAAGGATAAAGGAACTCATAGAAAAGGCAAAGAAGAAGGATAGAGAAGTCAGTATATGTGGCAATGCTCCCTCGATGTACCCAGAGTACATAGAATTCCTTTTGGATGCAGGCATAGATGCAATATCAGTTACACCCGACGTAGCACTGAAGACCCTGCTACGCATCCACGAAAAGGAAAGGGGTACGTGATACACCACAAGAAAGGTTATAAATTTGGACGATAATTCTAACTGTAATGATAGGCAAAATCAAGAATTTCTTCAGTAGGAATGACAATCCACTTGTAAGCAAGAACATAAGGTTTTCCTATGCAGACGAAGATGTACTGAAGGACATAAATCTTGTCACAAAGAAAAACAAGATATACTCCATTATAGGCAAGTCAGGTAGTGGAAAGAGCACATTTCTAAAGCTCATAGCCGGGGTGATTTCAAAAAAACACAGGGGAAAAATCCGTATCTTTGGAAAGCACAGATTCCTGAACAAGAACTCCTTCGGATTTGTATCACAGGAACCTGGATTCATTCCTGATCTGAGCATAGAAAACAACATCAAGATATCGGGTCTAAACTACGGGATCTCAGAAAAAAAGGCCCTTGAAAGGGCAAAGGATCTCATGGGACAGCTGAAGCTGAATATAGATATAGATAGAAAGCCTATGGATCTATCGGGTGGACAGAAAACAAGGCTGGGGATCATACTTTCTATACTTCACGATCCGAGGATGATAATTCTTGATGAACCCTTTGTAGGTCTTGACTTCAAAAACCGATGGCTACTGTGGCGTTTTCTCGAAAACAAAAGAAAGGAGGGAAAAAGCATACTGCTTACTTCACACCTCCTGACGGAGATACAGGAACACGCAGACAAGATAATAATACTCAAGGATGGCAAGGTCTTCTTTAAAGGGCAGCTTGAAAAGCTGAAAAACAAACTCAACATGAACTACATCTACGAGGTAAGGTTTTCCTGGCTGGCACAATCGAAGTGGGAAAAACTCAAGAACTACTGCAACAAAAAGAATGGAGTTGATATAATCGAGAAATACGAAAAGCACTGTGTGTTCTCCCTAAAGTCGGAGGAGGTAAAGAAGAAACTGGATAAAAAATTCAAGACCATCGGCCTCAAAGACAACATAATAAACTTCCGTGAACCAAATCTTGATGAAATATTTCTCAAAACCTAGGAGATACAATGTTAAAGAAAAAAATAAAATTCCCACTGAGATACGGCAGAAAGTTCTATGGTCACCTGAAAAAAGACCTTATGCTCTTTTACAACAGAAAGAAATATCTGTACATATTCCTGATCTTTCCAATACTTATAGCAGGACTATTTTTATTTTTGCTTTCGCCGACTACAGCCAGTATGAGGGTCGGTGTTTGTGACCTCGACCAAACCCCAGAGACCCAGGATATGCTCACAGACCTGGACGATTTCGATATCGTTCTTCTTGAAAATGAGAACTGCACAGAAAATCTCAAGAATAGTATAATGGAGGGTAAGTTCGAACTTGGACTTAAGATACCCAATGGATTCACAGAAAATATAGAAAATCTGGAACAGGCATCTTTGATCACATACCACGACAACACGGATATAGCACTCTCAAGAATGGTATCATGGAAGATGGACTCATCTCTGAATCCCTACAGAAGAAGTATAATAGATGGTCTCAACGAGGAACTGAAACAGAGGATCTCGGTCGCCAGACAGAGTATAGATACCGCAGAACAGCTGACAGGCGGATCCGGTCCGTTGCATGAAAAGATCATTGAGATCGATCGGGACCTCGAAAGGATAGAAGAACTAGATACAGACTTTATAGTAAACCCCATAAAGACCGATTCACGGGGGCTGCATCACGAACTGAGCATGAAATACATATCAATAGCATTTCTCTACCCAATAATAACCCTGTTTCTCATACTGATGCTTGCCTCGATATCAATCATATACGACGACAAAACAGGTTTTATAACAAGGGTGAAAACATCGACCACGGTTCTGACCTACATATTTTCAAAGATACTGTTCTTTTTTATCCTGTCTGCAATAGTATTTGCTCTTTTCTTTGGTATATTTCTTCTGGCAGGCGCCTCCCTCACCTTCAATCTAATGGAGGTGGTAAAACTCATATTCTTCGTATCCATTACAAACTCGCTCATAGGAATGCTTATAGGTAATGTGGCGGAAAACGAAGGAATAGCCATCCTTATGTCGCTGTTTATATCTTTTCCTCTTATGCTTCTCTCGGGTCTCTTTTTCCCTCTACAAAACATGCCGTATATTGTACAGAGGGTCGTCGAGGTTCTTCCTCTGCACCTACAGATAGAAGCCACGAAGTCTGTAATACTTTTCAACCAACATCTGGGTATGACACTTCTCTATCTGAACGTTCCCCTGCTGCTGTTCACGGTGTACTTTATCAGAAGAAATATCTAGAATCCATGAGGCCATGTTATGTACTTGGAAAAGAACGGCGAAAGGATAATAGAAGACCTTGAATACGCCGGGCGTTTTCTCAAAAAAATTAAGGGTCTGATGTTCAGAGAGATAGAGGAAAATGAAGGAATTCTCATGGAGTTTTCCGAGGAAGGAAAATGGAGCATATGGATGTTTTTTGTGCCACAGGACCTCTCGGTTTTCTTTTTAGACTCAAAAGGAGTGGTTGTAGACAGGGTAAAGGCAAAAAAGGTGACACTGGATCCACGGACTTGGAAGATTTATAAGCCTAAGAGGAAATGCAAATATATACTGGAATGTAGCCCCTCCTGTTTCGACGATATAGGGATAGGGGAAAGGTTGGAGTGGAACCATGGATAAAGAAACCCTGAAAAAGTACAGAAAGGCAGGTGAAATAGCAGCGAAGGCCAGAAACTTCGGTGAAGATCTGATCAAGGAAGGAAGGTCGTACTGTGAAATAGTCGACGGAACAGAAAAGAAAATAAAAGATCTCGGTGGGAAGCCTGCATTTCCTGTGAACTTATCAATAAACGATATAGGAGCACACGACACTGCAGATGTAAATGAGAAAAGGGCTGCTGTAGAAGGTCTTGTAAAACTGGATGTCGGTGTACATATAGATGGCTACATAGGAGACACGGCAACCACAGTTCCGCTCAATACAGACAAGGAAAAACTTTTAAAGGCATCAAAGGAGGCCTTGGAAAGGGCACTAGGTATGATAAGACCCGGTGTCAAAATATCGAAGATTTCTTCGGAGATAGAAGGTACAATAAAGAGTTTCGGCTATAAACCCATTAGAAACCTCACTGGACACGGTCTTGGAAAGTACGATCTACATGCAAAAACAAAGTTCCCAAATGTAGGAACAGATCTTGACTACAAACTGGAGAAAGGAGATGTTTTTGCAATTGAACCATTTGCTACAGACGGTTCCGGTAAGGTAATAGAATCAAGCAGGGCAATGATATTCAAGTGGCAGAAGGAGGTACCTGTTAGATCGAGGGAAGGAAGGAAGATTCTGAGAATGTCGAAGAACGACTTCGATAAGCTACCCTTTTCAAAAAGGTGGCTAAAGGACAGAATATCAAGGCTCAGACTGAATATGTCTCTCAGAGAACTGACCGACAGAAACGCACTCTACAGATATCCTGTACTCAAAGAGGTAGACGGAGGAGATATATCCCAGGCAGAACACACCGTAATAGTAGATGAAAAACCCGAAATCACAACAAAAATCTAACCCGACCAGTACTTCTTTGTTCTTGTATACTCCTTCTCCTTTTCAAGTATTGCTTCGTAGAACTCTTCCTCACCTTCCTTTTGTTGTGCAAGTATTCGTATGGCGGTCTTCGGACCCACTCCCCTCCCTGCAAGTGCCTTTATGAACTCTCTTCCGTAGGTAAGTACAAGGTCAGAAACATGCTCCATCTTGCCCCTTATTTCGCTCTCCTTTTCACTGAGTTCTCTTTCTTCACATACCTTATTTAGAACCTCTTCCTTGTCCTTTTCATACGGCTTAATTACAGTTACTCTTCCGGAACCACACACGGAACATTTTATATCTTCCGGGAGGTTTCTCACCCTCTTTGTAACCCTATACTGGCCACATCTCATACATATCAGACGCATCTTTGTATTGTCTATTCTGTTTTTAAACGCCTTGAATATCTCCCTCTTCGGCTTTTCAGGACCCATCAACTCCTTGAACTTGTGGCTCAATCCCTTCTCGGATATTTTTCCACCCTCGCACTGCTTTACTTCAATATCCCCCTCCCTTATACCTTTCAGTATATCTTTGGCCCCCTCCATATCAAGCTTTTCCTGAAAAACCTCCCTCTTTGCTTCATCGTGTATGGGAGAATCCCTGTATGATCTTACAATGCCCCTTATATTTACCCTATCCCACTTTGCGCGTTTCTGAATTGCACCAAAACGCTTTGCTGCGTGTATAAAACGCCACTTGAACAGCTGACTGTTTTCTATAGAATCGTCCAGTATCATTTCAAGATCTTCCGGATCTGTCTTTTCCAACACAATTTTGATAGACTGTATGTCTGCACCCTGTATCATTATACGGTAGGGGTCACTTTTCATTGCAATAGATCTGCCTTTTTCCTCCATGAGCACAGAAACCAAGAACTTTCCAAGGGTCTGGTTTGCAAGGGTACCGTTGCATGAATGTATAACTACAAATTTTCCCTTCTTTCCCAGTAAAATCTCGTTTTCGTCTCCTATCTCATCAAGGCTGCTTTCCACGTATCTGGTAATAGCATCGGCGGCAGGCCTGCTTACAGGATAATCTTCCATTATCCTATCCTTTGTTTTATCAACTCCGTACTCATCTATCCAGTCCTTGACCCTAGTTCGAAGCTCTCCGACGCCTCTGGCAACATTCTTTGGAACAGGTATGAGTTCACCCTCCCAGGCAGGTACAGCAGAATCCACCTCGTTAACCGGTTCTACCATCACCTTTCCCTCATCCACCGAAAGAATCCTCCAGCTCCTTCCCTTCATTATAAACGTAGTTCCCGGGTCACCGTACTCTGCAACAAAGGACTCATCCAACTGCCCGACATCCTGGCTTTGAACTGTATCCACGACCTGATAGTTGTATACATCTGGTATGGTAGATAGATTCTGGTAGTAGTACTCCCATGCCTTTTTTGAGCGCTTTACCTTCTCGTCTATCCAGAGGTAGTAGAGATTTGACATAAATCTCAGGACCTCGTAGAACTTCTGCTCCGAGAGATCCTTATAGAAATAGCTACCTGCTACAAGATCGTATATTTCCTCCCATTCAAGACCGTAAACATCTACACAGTAGCCTACTATCTGATTTGCAAGAACATCGAGGGCACTCTTATGGAACTTGGTCGGTTCAAGCTTGTTTTCAAGTGCTCTCTTTGCTATGACAGCAGACTCCATTACATCGTCTTCGTTTCTTGCTATTATCTTCCCACGTGATCTTGATTCGACCTGATGTCCGCTTCTTCCTACTCTCTGAAGAAGTCTCTTGACCTGCCTAGGTGATCCATACTGCACAACTCGGTCTATATGTCCTATATCTATACCAAGCTCCAGAGAAGAGGTACATATCAAACTCTTTATATCACCGTCTTTGAACTTGTCCTCGTTCTCTATACGTACACCCTTGGAAAGGGATGAATGGTGTATCGAATGGTCGTACTCCTTGTCAAGCCTACTGAGCCTCGATGAAAGTACCTCCGAAGCCTCGCGTGTATTTGTAAAGACAAGGGAGGATTCACTTTCCTCTATAAGATCATGCACTCTCCTTAGTCTTGAAACAGACTCCTTGTCTGCAAAAAATTTTTCACCGAGCTCGGCGTCTTCCTTTGAAGGTTCAGGCATCTCAACCTCTATGTCGAAGTCCTTTGTCTCTACTGCACTTATTATCTCTGCGTCATCCGACAGTGTGCTTGCAACCTCCTCTGGAGATCCAACAGTAGCCGAGAGTCCTATCATCTGCGGCCTTCCACATAGCTTCTTAAGCCTTTCAAGACCAAGGGAAAGCTGCACACCGCGTTTCGACTCCACAAGTTCATGGATCTCATCTACAACGATATAACGCACATTTTTGAGATGCTCCTTCATCTTTGAACCCGGTAGTATGGCCTGAAGGGTTTCAGGTGTAGTGACAAATATCTGTTCCGGGAACTCAGCCTGCTTCCTTCTCTTGTAGTCCGAGGTATCACCATGGCGTATGGTAACCTCAACATCAAGACGGTTACACCACCACAGAAGTCTCTTAAACATATCCCTGTTCAAGGCTCTAAGAGGTGTTATATACAGAAGAGATATTGGTTCGGGATCCTCGTCCAGAATTCTATGAAGAAGTGGAAGCATAGCAGCCTCTGTCTTCCCTATACCTGTCTGTGCAGTGAGAAGAATATCCTTGCCTTCTATAATCGGTTCGATGGTTTTTCTCTGGGGCTCGGTTGGTCTATCCCAACCCTTCTCCTTTATCAGGTCCTGTATCCTGGGATTTAGCCTTTCAAAAGACATATATAACACCGTTATATAAACCAACGTGCACTTTTGCACAAAGACATTGTAAACAATATCTTAAAAAGATAAACGATTAAAACTTTTAAAAAGTAGTAAAACTTAATAGAGTTGGATAAAATGAAAGGACTTACAGTATCCAAGGCAAGCTGCGACAAAATAGAAAACCGGAACATAGAGATCGTAGAGAGAAAGGGCTTCGGACATCCGGATACGATTGCCGATGGAATAGCAGAATCCATATCCAAGTCCCTTTCGAAGATGTACATAGAGAAGTACGGAAGAATCCTGCACCACAACACAGATCAGGTGGAAGTCGTCGGAGGAAAGGTAAACGTTGATTTCGGAGGAGGAGAGATAGTCGAACCTATGCATATAATTCTCTCCGGAAGGGCAACCACAGAAGTATCCGGAAAGGAACTACCTGTACATGAAGTAGCAATGAACTCCGCAAAGGACTTTGTAAGAAGAAAACTCGATGATATCTCTGCGGATAGAAACTTTGTATGGGATTCAAGGATAGGACATGGATCGGTTGATCTTATGAGCCTGTACGAAGAAGAGGGTGTGGTCAAGGCAAACGACACATCATTTGGAGTTGGTTACGCACCCTTCAGTAAAACTGAAAAGCTTGTTCTAAACGTCGATAAACATATAAATTCAAAGAAATTTTCCAGAAAGTTCCCTGAGATAGGCGAAGACGTCAAGGTCATGGCAGACCGTCATGGGGATAGAATAAATCTGACCATAGCAGGTGCCTTCAGAGCAAAAAAGGTACCGGACATGGACCACTATATTTCGGTAAAGGAGGAAGCTATAGATGAGTTAAGGAAGTTCGCGTCCCGTGAGACAGAAAGAGTTGTAGACGTATATATGAATACAGCAGACGACTACGAAAAGGGCATAGTATACCTTACACTGACAGGAACTTCGGCCGAAGCAGGCGACGACGGATCGGTTGGAAGGGGAAATAGAATGAACGGACTTATAACACCATGCAGGCCTATGAGCCTCGAGGCACCCGCAGGAAAGAACCCACTGGCACATGTAGGAAAGGTTTACAACGTTCTGGCCAACTTCATAGCCAAGGACATAAACGAAAAGACAGATGTAGATGAGGTCTCTGTAAAGATTCTTTCCCAGATTGGAAAGCCTATATCCGAGCCCAAGGTTGTGGACATAGAAGTAACAAAGGAAGGAAACCTATCCGACGTAAACTACGAAGCAGAAAAGATAGCATCCGACTGGTTTAACAACACGAAAAAAGTAACGAAAGAAATACTTGAAGGAAACCTATACGTCTACTGAAGTAAAATCAGTAAAGATAGTTCTACGTTTTTCGCAGAACAAAGGAACAAAAAAGAAAATTAGAAGGGCATACTGACTTCTTCTTCCTCTTCTTCTTCGAATGTTTCAGTATCCCTGACACCGGTTGGTTCCTCTACTGTGGCTTCTCGACTTGCGTGTCCCTTAACTGACTCGGAAGAAATGTGCTTTATTATCACTATATCCCCCACTGCTTTGATAAACTGATATGGAATAACTATTCCCTTCTTACCTCCAAGCATTGTTGCAAGATAGCTTCCTTTCTTGGCCTTCAAAACAATGGAACCCATTCGGAACCTATCAAGGTCTATCTTAACGTTCTTTATCTGGCCACAGTACTTACCTCTGTCTGTGAAAACGTCCTTTGAGAACATTTCTGAAAGTTTTTCTACATTTACAGGCATATATTCACCTCTTGATATCCTTTATTATCTTTCCGCTGGTATATATTTCTATCTGGGCATTTTTAAATCTTTATTAGTTGACGACGGGACTCCGGATTAAATAAATTTAAAAATCAAAGAAGAAGATAGATAGTAGATGTTGGGGTGGCCGAGCGGCTCAAGGCGCAGGATTGCTAATCCTGTGGGCTCACGCCCTCGCGGGTTCAAATCCCGTCCCCAACGCCA
>Ga0207421_10002558_pt1 | contig 22491 bp, 17 predicted proteins | sample SodLakKL_010_SED_4_FD_187542 | JGI IMG/M metagenome (GOLD analysis project Ga0207421, IMG submission 187542) | Alkaline sediment microbial communities from Lake Tanatar, Kulunda Steppe, Russia - 8KL_010_SED (SPAdes) (version 2) | ecosystem: Environmental > Aquatic > Non-marine Saline and...
CAGCATCTTAACAATAAGAGCATCAAAATCAACTCCGCCAAGGGCATGATCACCCTGCGAGCAGATAATGTCCATTTGCCGGCCTTTGACATTCATTATCGTAACATCAAAGGTTCCGCCGCCAAGATCATATACCAGCACCTTGCCGGAAACCTCGCGAGTTGTGGCATAATACAGAGCTGCTGCGACCGGCTCATTTACAATACCGATAATATTAAGACCGGCTGCGATACCAGCGTCCATTGTGGCCTTTCGTCGGACTTCGTCGAAGTGGGCAGGCACTGAAATTACAGCATCACGCACCGAACCGAATTCCTGCTGACAGTCCTGCTTGAGCTTTTCAATAATCAAACTTGAAAGCCCCACGGCATCCCATTTTTTACCGTCGATGTCCATATTGAAGTTCGGGTCGGCCAGATGCCTCTTTATCCAGCGTGCGGACCGTTGAGCATCGATATGGCGTGAGTTCACAGCCTCTACGCCTACTCTTATGACATCATCCTGGGATTCATCGAAAAAAACCGCGGAAGGTGTAAGCCTGTCTCCGTCAGCGTTAGGGACTATTTCCGGCCTGCCTATCGGGTTCAGAAGAGCAAGTGCCGAAAAAGTCGTTCCCAGATCTATGCCTGTAATATTTGCCATTTTCAATACCTCGCTATTACCTTTTGCTCAGGCAAACAGTTTTACCTGGGCGGTACGAACAATTTTAGTTTTTTCCTGATCAATCAAATACTGATAGCCGGGTCTGATTATCGCCGCTATTTTCCCTTTTAGCGACTCATCCTCGGTAGGCTCTTTATCCTTTACCGCTTCGGCTTGTTTTTCCTGGCCGCGGTATTCGCTGTGCAATTCCGGTTCGAACTGCTCGACCCCGCTGGACTCTAACGCAAATATTAGTTCATCTCGCACTTCCTCCAGACAGGACAAGCCGGTCTTATCATTAGTCTGATCAATTCTCATCTGAATATTGTCAATGCACCGGATTATCCGAAGGCAAAAGTTCCGTATAATTTTCCAGTCGTATCCGTCCTGGAGCCTTGTTACTCTTTCCTGCTGACCGGCGGCGTATTGCCTCAGAGCGGCAACCTGTTCAGTAAGCTCGCTTAATGTGCTTCCAACAGGCGAAGCTGACTGAGCTGACTCGCGGGCGTCCTGAGCGATTTTCTTGAACTCGGCCAATTGTTCCTGCAGAGACTGTGTCTGATCCTTGAGCAGATCAGAAGTTTTTTCAGTATCAGCACTATTAGTTGCTGCCGGCCTGGCTGCCGCGGCACGAGCGGGAGCCTTAGGACGAGCGATGAATCTGGTGCTGGGTTTTGAATCCTCATCACAGCCGAGCATATTTTTTGCATTTTTAGCCTGATTTGCTGCTCGTCCGGAAAGAATAGTTTCAAGATGAGGTTGCTCTTGTTCCTGCTCTTGCTCCTCCATATCATCATCGGCGTCATCATCACCATCGCTGCTTGTGGCTCCGTCCGTTATTTTTGCGTGGCGAATCGCTTCATTTACAAAACGACGATGATCTTCCTGTTCATTTTCATTACTCTCATCTTCATCCTCATCGTCCTCAAGCGGTTCGTCTTGTTCCTCATCGCTATCCCTGCCCCAACTGATAAAACTGCTAAGCTCGCCGGCAAAGACAACAACAGCCGTTCTGGAAAGCCGAAGCACTTTTGTGGAAACCAGACAAACCAATGCCAAACCTGAAGGCAGCATGACCATTATCGATAAGGTCATCACCAGCTCGCGAGTCTCGGCCATATTCCGGTGCCTTTCGAGCATCCGTTCATATTCAGGGTCAGGAGCAAGGGCTTCAATCGCGGCAAGGCGCTGCTCGGCTTCGTCCGCTCCGGTTTCGTCGATAATCTCATCAACATCGGCGGCTGTTCTTTGGCTTTGCTCTTCGAGCAATTTCTGGTGATTGTGCTGCTCCAGCATCACCCAGCCCAGCCCGAGCGAACCGACGACCAGTAAGATCGCTGCTGAAATGGTTATTTTTTTATACATTGAAGCCTTTTCTATCTATATAGCAGTTTAATCAAACTCCGGGGCCGCGCACATAATTATCAGCAGACGGAGTGGTTAAGCTACAACCTTCTTATAAAACATAGAAAATAATCGCTCTAACCCAAATATCGATGGAATTAAAAGCGGAGGAAATGTAAAAAAAGCAACAGGCAGGGCGGTCAGTCAACCCGAATGCCGCGTTGTTCCAGCCAGTTCTTCAGATCGCCCATTTCACGATTGAAGACTTCCTTATCGTAATCTTCTTCTAACTGGTGGATTCGCTCGGCCAGTTCCGGCTGACTTTCGATGATTTCAGTTAGTTTCTTTTCGAATTTATCGGCATCTTCCCGCAATTCTGTAAGATCTACTTTGACGCCGATTATCTTGGAAATTAGCCTGACGAGGGTTTCAACGCATTTGGGGTTTCGCCCGTCAATATAAACGGGTATTGCGGCCACGAAGTTGGCCATTTTGATGCCTTCTTCCTGACATCTTACCGTTAGATAGGTGGATATACTGGCAGGGCCTTCGTAGTTGCTGATATTGAAATTGTATTCGCTTAGCTGGTGGATTACTTCTTCATCAGAGCCGCTGTAGCGAATTCGGGGTTCTCGGCTATGAGGAACGACATCGGCAACGCTTCCGATAAAATAGACCCTTCTGACATCATAGTTTCGGCAGACATTGAGTATCAAAGAGGTAAATTCATCCCATCTAAGATGCGGCTCGTCACCTTCGAAAAGAATCAGATTATGCTCCTGACTGTAGTAAAAAACGCAGCTTGGCGGCTCATAATCGGTTACCAGGCCGTCTTCAATTATCGCATGCGGGCGAAAAAGAGCAGCTATTTCCATCGGGCCGGGGAAACTCTGGATAAAAAACTCATCCGCATCAATCTCGGCAAGTTCCTCGGCATCGAGCGTCTCGATAAAAAAACCGACAGTCTCGGTGGAAACGCGTCCGCCGTTCATCCAGCCTGAAAGCCCGATAAGCAGTGTGGCATCGTGTATTTCGGGTGTTTCGTATATATAAAGCTTGTCATTTTTCGCCATAACTCTGTTTTTAACACCCATAGGATGATTTTACCAGCGAAAAACTTTAGCGTGTTCGGCCTGTGAAAAATTCAAAGTCTGGAAAATATCGAAATGTCTGGACATCCGGTCACCGTGGTCACCATAGATTCCTATTGTTTTCTATATTTTGCATTTTTTCTGTTTCTATGCTTTTTTAATTTATAAACGGTTTTTCTGGAAAGTCATGGTGACCATGGTGACCAGAGGTTAAAATCGCTATTTTTAGCTCAATATCGCCGATTTTTGGTCACCGTGGCATGGTGACCAAAAATGTACCAAAGCCTTTTTATGGTGACCAGCACTATATAAGTTGCCCAGTTTAACATTCTTGCTGCGTTTTTTACAGCAGATACAGACTTTTGGACGCAGCAAACCTGGCGAAAGCTTTATTGCTTAACCGACTACAGTTACAGAGTCAGGCCAAATTACCAAGCCACGCTTCTGCTGCTTCCTCTTTTTCCGATAAAGGTCTCATTCTGCCAGAATCGCAGCCCACTGTTCAAATCGGTAAGATAAAGCTGGAAATAATACTCGACCTGCTGGCGATTACGGTCTATCCGAACATTGCGCTGAATTATCTTTCCGGAAATACTCAGTTCCGGAGCTACGATTTGACCTTTTTCCGGCACATTCGCCTGGTCAAATTCGTCCGAATAGCGCAATTCACGAGCCTGATAAATCATTTCATCCTGCGGCCCGTCGCCGCCCACTGCCGAGGTCATTACAACCTGCCCGCTGTTCATCATTTCCTGCTCGACTTTTGCCATCAACTGGTCGGTGTCTATGCGCTGCATCGTATCATTGACAATCCTGCCCGTAGTTACAACATAAGGCTCTGTCCTGTCGCGCTTTAGGGCACTCGACCGCACCAGCGATTCAACCATATCAGCTGCGGCTTGGTCGAAGTCTCGGTAATCAAGTCCCATCACAGCCGGGCCCGTGTCATGGTGAACATCGATGTTTTCTGTTCTTGGTCCGCAACCGCCTACAAAAGCGACAGCGGTAACAATAGTTGTAAGTAATATCGTGCGAATCATTGCTTTACTCCCAGTTTCTTGTTTTTAGTCTGAAATCGACTGCCTCTGTTCTTGGTGCAGTGCCCCTTATACTCCATCGAGCCTTAGGCGTAACCGAATAAGGCCGCCATACATTTGTTTTGCTGTCTATAACAAAGCCGTCAGCATCAATCCACTCGAACTGGTACTGAAATCTCAATACCTGAGAGGCCTGAGAGTATCCCTGCACCTGAACCTCCGTAAATCCTGCATCATTACGGCGTCTGGTGTAGTCCGTAACCACCATACCTCTGCCGAGGATAAAATCCGTCGTTTGCAGGATCGGACGCGTGATTATGTTACTTGCCAGAACATCGTCTCTGATTTCGTCGGCAAGTGCGACCCTGCTTTGAGGCGGCTGATTACGACACCCGGCGGCAAAAATCACTGACGCCAGAAAAGCGAAAAATACAACCTTGCGAAACATTTGCAACACTCCTTTCTAAATTGGCTTTACCAAGCCACAACCCTGTGGACAGGCTCAGCATGTCTGTGAGGTATTATAATATATATCAGCGCATTTTTACATTCCGGCAAATTTATTTTTATCTCGCTGCCGGGCACACCGGGTGGAACTACGGAAATCCGCCCGTCTGGCGGCATTTCAACTCTTGCCGCCTGAAAATTCTTAGGCAGGGTGCTCCATATCCTGACATCCGCACTTGTCGTAAGCACAGAATAAATCGACATAAGCAGCGCCGCCGGATCACCCTGATCCCTGCTGAGGCTGTACTGTGCGACCGTTTTAACAGCCGCCGATGCCAGCGAACGAATAAGCGTAGCCTGAAATTCTTTCTCAAATTCCGTATTTATAACCCTGTCCATACTGGCCACTAATTCTGTACGATATTCACCGTCGGCGGTGCGTACAAGCAGATGCGGATACGCCGAATGACGATATTCCAGCATCGGAAGGGCGATACCGGCATAGCGAACCTGATCCGAGACCAGATAAAGAGGCAAATCAACGCGAAATTCACGCTTAACAGGGCCGAGGCCGTTTTCAAATATTACCCACACATTGTCCGATACCTCATAGCCATAATCCAGCGCCTCTTCTACACCAGCAAGATCAGCCTCGATATACGGATTGTCGCTTACCATTCCATAGGACTCCCGGAACATATCCGCCGCTCTGGCCAGATCATCGTCCATAGCAAAAAATATGCCCGCAAGATATGTCGTGAATGGGTTAATAAAGTCAGGATACACCTCAAAATCTCTCAAGCTGGGGTATCGCTCATAGATGCGTCTCATCACCTGGGGATTATTAATAGTGCGCTCAATGCCTGCTGCACTGCGCTGCTGGGAAATTTCGTCCTGAAGTTTGCTAATTTCGGCCTCGAATCGCTCTTTTGCTCTCCGCTGCCTGTCCAGCGCACGGTTGAACTCAATGCGGGCGTGTTCAGGGTCATCTTCAAATATAAAATTAAGAGCTTTATAGGTATTGACCATTATCCGGTCATATTTGGTGCCGACATAAGGCAGGATATTATCTGTTGCCAGAGTCGCAGCCAGACCTCGCACTGCCGGCGACTCATAATCAAAATAATTCAGCTTTTCTTCGGATTTATCAAGATACTTCGTAGATGCACTAAAATCACCCCTTATACGCTCAACACCGGCAAGCTGGAGAGTCCAAAGCAGATCCTCTCTCTTGGGCCGGGGGTTGTCAATCCGAGCCTTTTGCTGGGCGAACTTCGCAGCCGAATCATACCTGCCTGCCTGAAATTGGCGATTGAAAGCCTCCATCTGAGCTTTCTGCGGATTACAGCCCGCAAAACCCAGTGCCAGACAGCACAGCAGCACAACCGGATATTTTCGCACCTTGCATAAAGCCATTTATGGCCCGTCCCTGAAAAGATTAAGCGACAGTTCTACTGTATATTACTCAAAGTGGCCGATTATGTTTCAAAAATGTGCATAATGCTCAGGAAAACAACTATACTCATCGGTTGCAAATGGCCGCAGCCTGAAAAGAAAAGCATCTATTCACAAAGATAGTTCATTGTGAATTATAACATTTTTACCTTTATATTTCAGCCGTTTTCCTGTGAGGCGTTGTTATACAATCGGCAAAAATATATTTGCTCTTAGCAGGGTGTGGGGTTACTTGCAAAGCTGGTTGAGTTTTTCCACGGTCAATTCGTCAACTCTCTCTACCACCATATCCGCCGGCTTTAGTTTTTCCGCCGGATAGGAATTTGTTACAGCCACTGGGTGCATTTTAGCATCTGCCGCCGCTTCAAGTCCCCAGTGGGAGTCTTCTATTACGACACACCGGTTGTTTTTTATGTCATTGCCTGTGATTTTTCGCAGTCTTTGCAATGCCAGCAGAAAACCTTCGGGATTTGGCTTGCCTTTTTTCACCTGGTCTGCTGATACGATAGTTTTAAAGTATGGCCGCAGGCAGGCTTTGTCGAGGATTAGTTCTATTTCCGAAAGAAGTGCGCCCGAACAGATTGCCAGCGGTATATCAGCTACCAGCAGCTTATCAAGAAACGACTCTACGCCGTCGAGAATGACTGCGTTTGTATGGGCGAGCTTTTCGAATATTTTATTTTTTTTAGAGATAATATCACGCAGTACGCTTTTGTCAGAAGTCAGTCTGCCTTGCTCAGCAAATTTATCTAAAAGGTCGGCGTCGCTGAGTCCCAGGCATTCGCTGTAGTATTCTTCTTTGTCCATCACGATGCCGAACGGCTGGAGAACTTCATTAAACGCGCGAAAATGTAGAATCTCTGAATCTGTTATTACGCCGTCAAAATCAAATATAACCGCTTGAATCATAATTTACTCGCCTGCTTATTCGCTAATTACCGGGCCTACAACCGACTGGTATTCGGAGAATGTTGATTTATCACCGCTAAGTATCTGCTCAACAAGGCAATTGTTTTTCGAGGCATTTCTCTGAATAAACCGCCGCGCTATTTTAGCCTTGCGCTGCTTCATCGAAATACTCTGTGCTTGCTCCGATGTATCTTCCGCCGTCAGAGGCACACTCATATCGCATTTGGTCGAGGCCTGGTCGCAGAACAGATAGCCCACAATCAGGTCGATCGCGATGTCCACCAGTGACCGGCCATATAAATCCATATATTCGTTACCGTTTTCTTTTACGAATGATATTGCGGTATTCAATTTCTGCGTACCTTTTTCGAGTTCTACCAGCAAATCTTTCAGCTCTGCGTCATAGTCACGCTCAGCCAGTTCAGCCAGATATTTCTCCGCTCTGCCAGAGCAAACCGAGCGAACTGCCGCTACAACCTGAAGCTGAGTTGTGCCTTCGTAGATTGTCGTAATCCTGGCGTCCCTTGCGTGTCTCTCAACCGCGTAGTCGCGCATATACCCGCTGCCGCCGAGCACCTGTATTGAGTCATAAGCCACCCGATTGCACATTTCCGAGCCGTAGTACTTGCTCATCGGCGTCAGCATCGTTGCGAATCGCTCATATTTTTTCGAGGTGTTTTTGAGCTGGCGTTTCTCGGCCTTATCCTTTGGCGGATTCTTTTCAAGCTGCCTGGAATAACCCATCGCCACATCAACAACCCGGGATGTTTCATAAAGCAAAGCCCTGCCCGCCTCAAGCTGAATCTTCATCTCCATCATCATCTCTCGAACCGCCGGGAAATTCTCAATGGCAGTCTCATATTGCTTTCTGCTTGCGGCGTAGTCACGGGCGACACGGTATGCCGCCTCGGCTATTCCCTGCGACTGAGCCGCGATTCCGATTCTCGCTCCGTTCATGAGGCTCATAACATAAGTCACTAAGCCTCGCTGGCGTTCACCGATAAGCTGACAAGGCGTATTGTCGAAGAAAATTTCACAGGTCGGCGAACCGTGAATGCCCAGCTTGTCCTCAAGCCGCCGTATTTTCACAGTCGGGCCGCGTTCGCAAACATACAGACTCAACCCAAGTCCGCCTTTGCGGTCATGTTCACTCCTTGCCAGCACCAACAGCACATCCCCGCATCCATTGGTAATGAACCTTTTTACGCCGTGGAGAAACCAGTTGCCGTCATCGTCCTGAAAGGCTCTCAGCTTCACCGCCTGCAAATCCGAACCAGCATCCGGCTCGGTAAGCACCATCGCACCTGTTATTTTTCCATCAGCGAAATCGGGCAGATATTGTTCCTTAATTTCCTCGGACGCGAACGAATCTATAGTCTCGGCTATCCCCTGAAGTCCGAAGATATTCATCAGCGAGGCATCCGCACGAGAAACGATTTCAGTCGCTATCGAATATACTAAGTTCGGAAAGTTCAACCCGCCAAAACGATGAGGCAATGTAAAGCCCATCACCTGTGCCTTAGCTAATTTCTCAAGCGATTGCACTATGCCGGGCGCGTATGTCACGCTGCCGTCCTCGTTTAGAGTGTTGCCGACTCGGTCGGTATCTTCTGCTCGAGGAGCGATGAAGTCCGCGCTTAGCTGCCCCAAAGCTGAAAGCACCATATCATAATTACGAACCGCTTCATCGGCGGTGGCGGGTGCGTAATCATGTTCCCGAGCAAATGTAAAATCTTCCTCAATGACACGGGCTATTTCACCCAGGTCCATGTGTTTCATAAGGAACTGAATATCGGAATTATCTGTATAAAAATTTGCCATTGTAAATCCTGTTTATTCCCTGGAGTTATATTCTTTCTTTGATCGCTTTTATCATCTTTGGGACGATGTCGTTCAGGTCGCCGCATATTTTATAATGAGCGATTTGGAAAATCGGCGCGTCCGGGTCGTTATTTATCGCGATAATTTTTTGACTGTCGGACATCCCCGCCTGATGTTGAATAGCCCCACTCACGCCCGCCGCTATATAGAGGCTTGGCCGAACTGTCGTTCCGGTCTGACCTACCTGATGGTCTTTGTCGATAAAACCCAGGTCAACCGCTGCCCGTGTAGCCGCCGGCGCCGCTCCCAGAGCATTTGCCAGATCCCAGATAACCCGGAAGTTATCTTTACTGCCTACTCCCGCGCCGCCTGCCACTATGACTCTTGCCGCTTTTAAATCAACTTTTTTAGGGCGGGTGTGCTGGTCTAAAATTTCCACCAGCAAATCTTCCTTTGTCAATGTTGCTTTTTCCTCGACAATCTGACCTTTTCTTGAGACATCCGGCTCCGGCATAGGCATTACACCTTCTCTGACGGTCGCCATTTGAGGCCAGCGATCATAATTTATAATTGTCGCGATTATATTTCCACCGAAAGCAGGCCTGACCTGAAACAGAAGATTTTTATGAACCTCTTTGGTCGCCTTTACTTCGTGATCGCCGATTTGCAGATCGGTGCAGTCCGCCGTCAAACCAGCCTTTACCGAACTGGCTACGCGAGGGGCAAGATCTCTGCCGTTAATAGTCGCGCCGCAAAGAACAACCTGCGGCTCATATTTGTGTATAAGATCATGTAAGGTTTTGGCATAAGTATTGGCCTGGTAATGTTCCAGCAGATGATGCTCGATGAGATAGACTTTGTCGGCTCCGTATTGCACCAGCCGCTCAGCCAACTCACTAACCTGATCACCCATAAGCACCGCTGCCAGTTTTACGCCAAGCTTATCAGCCAGTTTACGGGCCTTGCTCATTAATTCCAGAGGGGTGTCAGCTAACTTGCCTTCATTTTGTTCGGCGAAAACCCAAACTTCGCCCTGTCTGTTTACGCTAATCATATATTCAACCTTGTATCGGGAAATGAATTAATTTATATGTTTTACGCGATAGTTTTTTCTTTAATCAGCTCATGCACCATATCGCTTACGCCGCTTTCGGTAGGCTCGACTTCTTTGCTGCCTTTGGCTGTCAGTATCACACTCTGGATACGATGCACCTTGGTCGGTGAGCCGCTCCTGCCGCACCAGTTGATATCTGCCTCAAGAAAGCCCAGATCCCATTGCTTTATCAGCAGGTTCTTTTCCTCAAGCACGCGAATTTCATCCTCAATAAGCTGCTTAACCGCCTGCTCATCCAAGGCTGTGTTGTCGTTGCGTATAGCTTTTTCAACCTCTATCGGCGCCATAGCATTTTTGTATTTCATTATAAATTTAGCTGCCGGGACTCGCGGCTCGTTGGCTTCATCGGTTACGGTAAGCAGCACGGGTAATTTTGTCCGTACTTTCTGCCAGCCGTTTTCTATTGCCCGTCGCACGGTTATGCGCCCGTTGGCCAATTCCTGAAGTTCTTCCATATAGGTTATGGGTGTGATACCGAGTTTTTCCGCCAGTTGCGGGCCAACTTGTGCAGTGTCGCCGTCAATAGCCTGCCTGCCGCAAAGAACTATATCGTAATCAAGCTTTTTTACGGCACAGCTTATAATGTAGCTCGTTGCAAGCGTGTCGCTGGCGGCGCATTTCCGGTCGGTTACCAGGATCGCGTCATCGGCGCCCCGGTAAAGAGACTCACGAAGGATATCCGCTGCCGAGGGAAGTCCCATAGTAATGGCTGTTACAGTTCCGCCGTAGCGTTCTTTTATCTGAAGTGCAGTCTCCAAGGCGTTGAGGTCTTCCGGGTTGAATATCGCCGGAAGGGCGGCCCGGTTGACGGTTCCGTCATCATTCATCGCCTGACCGCTAATTTTTTTTGTATCAGGCACCTGTTTTATCAGGCATACGCAATTGTAAGGCACTTTACCTCCTTGTTTCAGAGAAGTTTTACGGATCAAAATTTATTGAAAACCAGCAGTTTAGCAAAATTTTTCACCGCGTCAACGCCAAACCGCTTATTATTAAAAGTCGTTTTGGGGATATAAGCCTAAACTTGTCGGGTCAAAAGGCCGATTTGAGCGTAGTAAAGACAAATATAATTTGTCAATGTCAAGAAAATCTTTGACTTATCAGGCGAACTGTAATTAGAATTTAAGGTAGGATAAGAAGCCGTACAGCGGATAATAATCTTTAACTGGACAGATTTGACCTGTGAACAATAAGCGACCCAACGAGACTAATTACGATACAATACTTGGCAAAATGGCTGTCGAGCAAGGGCTTTGCACAAATGAAGAATTGCGCCAGTGTATCGAAGAGCTTCAATCGCGTAAGAAAGTAAGCCCTACGAAACTCGAGAACCTATTAACTGATATGGGTTATATTACTGTCCGTCAAGCCGAGAGGCTTCGTGAGCTTGCCAAAGAAAGCAAAGCCGCAGTCCAGCAGATACCCGGTTATAAAATTACGGGCAAGCTGGGAGCCGGTGCGATGGCGGTTGTTTATAAAGCTGAGCAGCTTAGCCTTAACAGGATGGTTGCTATTAAGATCCTTCCAAAGAAATTCAGTTCCAACGCTGAATATGTCCAGCGGTTTTATAAAGAGGGTCGTGCCGCTGCAAGGCTGAATCATCCAAACATCGTCCAGGCTATCGATGTCGGTGAAGCAGGGGGGTATCATTATTTTGTAATGGAATATGTTGAGGGCAAGACCATCTATGATGATCTGGCTTCTGGAAAAGTTTTTTCCGAACAGGAAGCTCTGGAAATCATTACACAGGTCGCTAATGCTCTCGGCCATGCCCACTTAAAGGGATTGATCCACAGGGATGTCAAGCCAAAGAATATAATGATTACCAAGCAGGGAATAGTAAAGCTCGCCGATATGGGACTGGCTCGGGGCACCGCCGATATAGAGGCGGCCAAAACCGAAAAGGGCAAGGCCTATGGAACCCCTTATTATATCGCTCCCGAACAGATTCGAGGAGAAATGGATATCGATGGGCGGGTTGATATTTATGGCCTTGGGGCAACGCTTTATCATATGATAACCGGGCGGGTGCCTTTTATGGCCGATGACCCAGCCGATGTCATGCGAAAACATCTCCGTGAACAGCTAATTCCACCTGACCATATAAATACGGCGCTATCGGCGGGTATTTCGGAAGTTGTCGAAATCATGATGGCCAAGCGCAAAGCAGACCGGTATGAAAATATCGAAGAGCTTATGCTTGATATTGAAGCTATCCAGAGCGGCCAACCGCCTTACAGAGCCAGAAAGAGATTTGATGTGTCTATGCTTGAACAGCTCGAAGATGGTGAACCGGTGGAAGAAGAGGAAGATGTATATGAGGCCGAACTTATTACAAAATACAGGACGATTATAGGGTTTTTAGCCGTAGGATTAGGCCTTGCGGTTATTATTATAATTATTCTTCTACTCGGATAACAATCTTTCACACGGATATATTGACAAATGATTTTTGTCATTCTATAGATATCCGTGTTGGTTTTTGAGCGAACATGCCTTCAAGTGAAGTAGATTTTTCAGCATCAGAGCTTGCAAAAGTTCTGTGCCATTACGACATAGGAGCTGTCGAGCATCTCAGGCCTTTCGAAGGTGGTGACCGCTGGGCTCCGAAGGTAGTTGTCTTGGCCAGGCGGGGTAAATTCATACTGAAAAGGCGAAAGCCGAGAAGCTCTATGGACATCAAGAGGGTTCGCTTTGCTCACAATATTCAAAAAAAGTTGATGAAAGAAAATTATCCTGTTCCGCGGCTTATGGTTACCTCTGACCAGAGTGGTTCCGGTGTAAGGTTAAACGGTAGGATTTATGAGCTTTTCGAATTTATAGATGGCGCAAGATATGACGGCACAGCCCAGGAAACGCGCATAGCAGGGCTCCATCTGGCGTTGTTTCATAATATATTGGATGGCTTTCAGGCAGAAAACGACCTCAATAGAGGCTGCTTTCATAACAGCCCAGCTGTGCGCAAATATCTCAAAATAGTCTACCAGCGCGGCGCCAACGACGGCGAACAGGCGTTGCTTGGATTAAGCGATGATCTAATGAGGATATACAATAAATGCGTCGCAAGAGTTAATAAGGCCGGCTTCAGCCAGTGGCCGAGACAAGTGGTTCACGGAGACTGGCATCCGGGCAACCTGCTTTTCAAAAATCGTGAGCTTGTGGCCGTGGTTGATTTTGATTCTGTCAGAATAGCGCCTGCGGCAACAGACCTTGCCAATGCTATGCTCCAGTTTTCAATTGTAGGCGGCAGACCCAATCCTGCCGATTGGCCTGGTTACCTCGATGAGAAAAGGTTGACCGAGTTCGTCCACGGCTATAAGGCGAATATGGACCGGAAAATCCCCCCGGCAGATGCGCTGCTTGATATGATGATAGAGACGCTCATTGCAGAGGCAACGCTTCCCGTAGCAGCCACCGGTTTTTTTGGTAACCTGCGAGGCAGGGCGTTTTTGTCTATGATTCTCAAAAAAGCAAAATGGATAGACAATCACCGCCGGACGCTCGAACAGGCGATTTCCGCGCGGTGATTAACTTACTTTTTGGGCTGCCCTCAAGCCGGGGTTCAGGACTCTTCCTGTTGTTTTTTATGGGCTTCGACTATCTGTTGCTGGACATTAGAAGGCACCGGTTCGTAGTGGCTAAGGCTCATCGAGTAGCTGCCCTGACCGCCGGTAACGCTTTTTAGTTCGTTGCTGTATTGCGTAACCTCGGCCAGCGGCACCTGAGCTTTGATGATAATCATATTACCGGGCAGCATCTCCTGTCCAATGATCCGACCTCGTTTAGAAGACAAATCACCTGTAATATCACCCATATTGTCGGAAGGCACAGTTATTTCCATATCAACAATAGGCTCAAGCAGTGCCGGCTTTGCTTTTTGCACGGCGTCGATGAAAGCGCCTTTGCCTGCCGCTCGGAACGCGACTTCTTTTGAATCGACAGGGTGATGTTTGCCGTCATAAACAGATACTTTGACATCCTGCATTGGATAGCCCGCTACCACGCCGGTTTCCATAACATCCTGAATCCCCTTTACAATCGGACCTTCGAACTGACTTGGGATAGAGCCGCCGAAAATATCCCAACTGAATTGCAGTGGCGGATCGGAATTTCGCTCGGCAGGCTCAACCCGCAGGAAAACCTCACCAAATTGACCTGCGCCGCCAGTCTGTTTCTTATGCCGGTAGTGGCCCTCGGAGTTGGCGGTGATAGTTTCGCGATATGGTATTTTAGGCTGTCTGGTATTCACTTCCAGCTTATAAGCATTTTTCATCTTTTCCAGCTTTATGCGAAGATGCATGTCCCCCAGTCCTCGTGCGACAAGCTCTTTTGTCTGGAGATCGTGCTCGGCCACAAAGCAGGGGTCTTCTTCTGACAGTTTTTCTAAGGCGTTGCCGATTTTGCTTTCATCACCTCTGGAAGCCGGCTCTAAGGCAAGTGAAAACATCGGTTTGGGAACAGGCAGCAGCTCGAATTCGCCAGTGTAGCTGCCGTCGTGCACCAGGTCATCCATTTTCAGTTCCTCGACTTTGGCCAGCGTGATAATGTCCCCGGCGATTCCGGTATCTATCTGTTCGGTCTCACCGCCCTGGGTTTTTAGAATATTGCCGGGCCTCATACCTTTTTTCTCATCGTTGCGGATCAAATTTGTATCCGAAGATATTTTCCCGCTGAACAGTCGAATAGTGGCATATTTCATATTAGAGCGCGGGTCAAAACCGACACGAAACACCAGGCCTGCCAAAGGTTCATTATCATCGGCTTTTAGTTGAGTTTTTTCTTCGCCATTAAGAAGTGCCGGCGGTTCAATCTGTGCAGGTGATGGACAGTATTTGGCGATTATATCGAGCAATTCTTTTATACCTACCTCGTCTCGAGCGTTTGTAAAGACAACCGGTATTAGAGTTCCGCTCTTAAGTGCCTCTACAAATACCCCGGCTATCTGGTCATCGGAGATTTCCTCGCCTCCCAAGTATTTCTCCATAAGCTCATCGTCGGCCTCAATTACGCTTTCGATAAGCTCAGTATGCGCCTGGGCGACATCCATAACCGGCGAATCTCCCTCTTTATTTGCAACGCAGTCGATTACAGATTTCTTATCGGCGCCGGGAAGGTTTGCGCAACGGCATTCCTGGCCGAAACTATCTTTTATCTGCTTTAGCAGTTCTTTGAAATCCACATTTTCAGCGTCAGTTTTGTTGACGGCTATTACTATCGGTCTCGAAGCCTGCTTGGCAAGCGCCAGAAGCTTGCGCGTATTGGTCTCAATCCCTGCTGAAGCGCTGATAACCAGAACCGCCGTCTCCGCTGCCGGTATAGCCTTTACCGCCGGGCCGGTAAAGTCGGGGTAGCCAGGTGTATCTATCAGATTAATGACCTTACCGGCGTGATTTGTGTGCATTACCGATGATTGCACAGAATGTTTATGCTCTTTTTCCTCGTCGTAGTAGTCGCTTACTGTTGTTTTGTCATCAACATTTCCGAGACGATTTATTTTTCCAGTTGCATGCAAGATGGCCTCGGCCAGAGAAGTCTTTCCGCTCGAACCGTGCCCTAAAAGAACAACATTTCGTATTTCGCTGATATTTGCCACTTTCAAACCTCCAATAAGCTGTTTCAATCCAATTCGTTCGAAATATGAAAACGCATATATTACAGCGCAATCACCGGATTCGCCAAGAACTTTTTATAAATCCTTGTTTTTTGGGATTTGGTCGGTTACGACGGCTTTCTATGTGCCTCAGGCACAGGGCTTTGCCGCTTAGCTTGCGGCCGGCTTTTGGTCTATAAAGCCGTCCAACTTCCGGGCGCGAACAGGATGCTGGAGCTTACGAACGGCCTTGGCCTCGACCTGACGAACACGCTCTCGGGTTACCTTGAAGATACGACCGACTTCCTCAAGCGTATAAGTATAACCGTCACCAATACCGTAACGAAGCTTGATAATCTCCCGCTCACGATACGAAAGAGTTTTCAGCACATCATCTATCCGCTCTTTGAGCATTCCCTGTGTTGCCGATTCGACCGGCGAATCAACTGCGTCATCCTCGATGAAATCACCGAAATAACTGTCATCGCTCTCACCGATAGGTCTGTCCAGACTGATAGGGTGCTTCGATATCTTCATCACACGCCGAGCTTCCTCAATACTCATACCTGCTTCTTTGGCGACATCCTGTATCTTAGGCTCTTTGCCGTGTTTTTGTATAAGAGTCTTGCTTGCGTTGCGAAGTCGGCTCATAGTCTCGATCATATGCACGGGAATACGAATTGTCCGTGCGTGGTCTGCGATAGCGCGGGTTATGGCCTGACGAATCCACCATGTAGCGTATGTGCTGAACTTATAACCCCGACGATACTCATACTTATCAACCGCCCGCATCAGGCCGGTATTACCCTCCTGAATAATGTCAAGAAAGCTAAGCCCGCGATTTCGATACTTCTTGGCGATAGAAACTACCAGCCGCAGGTTAGCCCCCGAAAGATACCGCTTGGCCTGTTCATACTGCATAAACACCCGCTCAATACCTCGAAGACGCTTATCGAACTGCTTTGGAGACTCGAGTATAAGGTCGCCAAGTCCCTCCAGTTCCTGCTTCATAACCTCTATATCTTCCTCGGTGTACTGTTGATTTGGCCCCTCGCTGATAACCCGCTTGAGCTGGTGCATCTTGCGATTCATGCCGTGCAGCTTATCCTTCAGCGGCTGTATTCGCTCGGTGCGCAGTGAAAGCTCCTCGAGCAGAGTCGCTATTTTACGCCGGTTGCGGTGCATCTGCTTGACATACTTTTTAATCGCCGCGGCGTTGTCTTTTTCGGCTTTGCACTGCTCAAACAATGACTTATTTATCCCCAGCAGTTTGTTAACCGTCTCGATATTGCCCGGCATACGCTTTTTGATAGTACTGCGAATAAGGTTCTCCGCAGTGCTGGTCTTCATTGTGCGATCAAAGGACAAATTCCCGTCATTAACCTGCTGAAGTATATCGACCGCGCTGCGCGCACAATACTCACTCTCAAGCATCTTACGCCGAAAAGCCATTCTGGTAAGCTCGATCTTCCTGGCCAAAGATATCTCATTATCACGATCCAGAAGCGGGATTTCGCCCATCTGGGTAAGATACATCCGAATAGGGTCATCCATCCGCCGACTGTCGCTGGCGCTCAGCTCCTTTTCGAGAACTTCATCTTCGTCAACAGTATCATCTGCAATATCTTTATCCTCGTCCTCGAAGCCTTCATCCTCGTCCGCTACATCGTCCTCGTCGATAAGCTTTATGCCCATTTCATCGAGATTCGACAACAGCGAATCCAGCCGAGCCGGAGACACCAGATCTTCGGGAAGCTCGTCGTTCATCTCCTCATAAGTCAGGTAGCCTTTCTTCTTACCCTTTTCCACCAGAGCTTTTATTTGCTCTTCGGCTCCTGAGCCTTTTGTCTCATCGACCGCTTGTGTCGCTTCTGTTTCGACAGCTTCGACAGTTTCGACTTCTTTTTTGCTTTTTGCGTTCTTCTTTGCCACTGCAACTACCTTAAATAAACCATTTAACAGTTACCTTATTCGCCGTATCCGGATTTATCTGCTTTTATATTCTCTCCTCAAATGGCTGATAAAATTCGTTACGGCCATAAAACCTTCATTGTTCGCTTTTTTACGCCGTCAGCGCATACCCGGAACATGCCTATTGCCATTGCGGCGGCGCTCTGCCAACATTCGCAGATAATCCCGCTGTCTCTCGCCTTCATCCACACTGGTAATCTCAATATCGCTCCTGCGCCTTTTCAAAAACTCCACTGACTCGGTCAACCTGCGCTGGAAGTTACCCTTTTCCTCGCCCTCACGAGCAAGCGAAACAATCGCACCCGAAAGCTCCGGCGATTCAATTCTCGCCAGAATATCCTGCAATCTCACTCGCCCAGCTTCCTTCATGGACTCAAAAAACACCGCAGCTATCTGCTTTGCCGGCTCAGTGTCAAACCACCTAGCCGATATCCCTTCACCTGCGTTTTCCAGTAATTCCGGCTCATTAAGCAATACCTCCAGTATTTCTTTCTGAGCCGCCGCCTCGGCCCCGCCAGGCCAGCTTATGCTGACAACACTACTGTTGGCAGTGGCATAAACCGCTGGCCCGCCGGCCTTGCGCATCTTTTTCGCCAGCTCACGGTTAATCTCCCGCGCTTCAATACCCACGACCGACGCCAGTCGATTAACGATAATGCCCCGCTCAATTGCCGCCTTGCCCACCGGATGAATCGTCGCTATCGTCTGCAGAAACTCATCAACCGCCTGCTTCCTGCCTGCCATCGTATTATCCGAGGCGAACTTATCCCTGAGCCTGCTCCACTTAAACTCAAAAACATCCGTCGCACCCGCTATAAGCTTTTCAAATCCCTCCGCACCCTCTGCCAACAGATAATCACACGGATCCTTACCCTGTGAAACCGATGCCAGAGCGATATCTATCCGCTGCGAAAGACAAACCTCAAGCGCACGATTCGCCGCCTCTGCCCCCGCCACATCATTATCAAACAGCAGCACAATCCTGTTGGCGTACCGCTTCAAAAGCCGACCGTGCCCGGCCGTAAAACTCGTCCCCAGCGTCGCAACCACATTGTCGCACCCATACTGATGCGCCATGATGCAATCGGTGTACCCCTCGACCACAACCGCAGTGCCCGAAGAAACAATCCCGTGTCGTGCCTGCTGTAGCCCGAATATCGCGTTGCTCTTATCAAAAAGCGCCGTCGCCGGCGAATTCATATACTTAGCCGGCGAATCACCCAGCGTCCTGCCGCCAAAGCCGATAACCCTGCCCGTAGCATCTGTTATCGTAAACATCAGCCGATTCTCGAACTTATCACGCCAGGTTCCAGAGGCGTTCCGCACCGCAAGGCCGGCCTTTTCAAGCAGCCCGTAGTCGATGCCCTTGGTTTGAGCCTGCTTAACAAGCGTATCCTCCGTATCGGCCAGCCCGAACTGCCACTTTCTGGCCGTCTCCTCAGTAAACCCCCGTTCGGCTATATAATCACGAGCGGTTTTACCTTTCTGCTTGTCCCAAAGCAGCATCTCAAACAGCTTGGCCGCCCATTTATTCACCCGTGCAAGCTCATTAGGATCGACCCTCTCTGTGTCCTCAGCCTCATCAGGCATATTCCGCGAATAGCGGGGCAGCTCTATCCCCGCCCGCTCTGCCAGCCGTTCGATCGCCTGCCCGAAAGACAGATTCTCGCGCATCTGAATAAACTTAAAAGCGTCCCCGCCCGCTCCGCACGCAAAACACTTAAATATCTGCTTAACCGGGCTGACATACATACTCGGCTTATGGTCCTCATGAAAAGGGCACAAGCCCACCATTTCCTTACCCTTAGGGCTAATGCGCACATGCTCACTGACGACATCAATAATGTCGTTTGCCTGCTGAATCCTGGCTATAAGATTTTCGTCGTACCTGCCGGCCATCAATACTTTCCGCTGCTGTCCGTTATCGTCCCTGAAATTTTATTCCTCTCGCTTTTTCCGCTTCTTCGACCAAAAAAAGACAGGACGCAGCGACCAACCGCGTCCGAAAACCGACTCCGTCCCGTTTATCGGGGTATTTGTGTCATTACGCCCGTTTTATCGGGCATAGCTTTGCTACTGTCTTATAGGCAAAAAATTGCAAAAGTCAAATCACCCCCAAAAAAGCACTCCTTGACCTGTTAAAAGCGATTTTCGACTTTTTAGACACCTAGCTAAATAAGACTAAGGCGTGATTGACAAGATCCCTACCGGATCAGTGTTGTAGTTGTTGTAGTTTGCCAAACTGAAACGACACAGCTATTGGATCAGCTTGAAAAGCGGCAAGCTGAGTTCGAAGGAGAGATTGAAAAGCAGAGAAAAGGGAAAGATGTTGATGATGGATACATCCGGGACTTGATAAGTGAAGTCCAGCAGATAACTGATAGCTTATCGCAAATTACAAAGGCTGAATTGCCGGATTTGGCGCCGCTGTTTACAATGATAGCATCCAAAAAAGCCTTAGCAAAACTCGTGCCAGAATCGGGCAACAGCGACGACCCCGACCGACAGCCCCGATCCGAAGAAAATAAAAAATGGGGGTATGCACATGTCTCCAGTAACACCAATATCTTGTATATCACAGAATTTAGGTGCGATGACGAATTTTTTTGATTGGTGTCGGATCGATTGCCGTAGCCTGTTGTACCAGACGGTAAAAAAGCTTGCCGCGTGAGCGAGAGGTTCGTCGATTAAAGCGAAATGTATATTCGTCGAGATAATAATACAAATGATAATCGCGTACCGCCCCGTGATATGTTCCCAATAACCAACGCTTGAGCAAACCCGCCACCCGGTGAGCCAGTGGCAGCAAGTTCTCACCCACATCGGCCGTACCCCTGACCACTTTGTGACGGTATCCCAGACGGGGTAATCCACCGTAGCTTGACCACCCATCGGTACGTACTGTACTGCCCGATTCAACCGCCTCCTGAATCGCAAAACCCAAGCTGTCCTCAGAAGCATCAGGCACTTGACGAAGTCGAATTCGGCCTATTCGATTCTTATCTTCTTGGGCCATAATAAGTACCAGGGCTTTTCCAGCTGCCCCACGACCTCGCTTACCCGGCTTTTTTCCACCAATGTATGTTTCATCTACTTCTACCACACCCGAGAGCCGATCCCGACCCGGTCGCACCATAGCATGGCGAAGTTTGTGTAGCCAAGCCCAGGCCGTCCAGTAGCTACCTAAACCCAACACTCGCTGTAAGCCTAATGCGTTCGCTCCATACTTCTGACTGGTCACATGCCAAATCGCACGAAACCACAGATGCAATGGTTTTTTGGTGTCTTGAAAGACCGTGTCAGCCAGAAGTGATGTCTGTAGGCCACATTGCTCGCAATGGTACAAATTCCGCTTTGTGAGCCAACCTTTGTTATTTTCGCACCGCGGACAGTAAAACCCTTCCGGCCAGCGCAGCTTTCTAATGTACTCAAGACACGCTTTTTCGGTCGCAAACCGATCCTCGAACTCCAGCAAGCTCTTGGTATAATCTTCCATGCCACGATATACTACATCTTGGGGGGCACTGGAGTCAAGTGCATACCCCCATTCAAAAATTATCATTTGGCTGGCACAATTTATCATTTAGCTGGCGAAACATCGTGACAAATGCCGTTTTTATCATTTTAACCGCGCCTAACTTGCGGCCAATATAGACCCCCAGGATAACGCCAAAAACCGGATTTACAGGCCGCTATCCCGCCTTTTTGCGGCTCACTTCGGCTAAAACCGCCCAAAAGCCCTCTTTATCATATAGGTTGTCGTTTAACAGCCACTTTTGTAGTGCGACAACTGTAGTGCGACAACCTAAATGCGAAAATGCGACAGCAAAATGCGAATTGTTCTACCTTATCATCCATCCCCTCTATCTCAAATATCGCATCAGACAGTTTTAGCCTTGTTCCATCATCACACATATAGCTGGTTGCATAATGATCCTCTTTCCATTTTTTTATAGCACGGATAATAGGCTGATCTTTTATGTCGCCAGGCGGTATTCTTTCCTGATTGAACCTTTTGTAATAATTGCTTACGGAATTATCTACCAGACCTTGCAAAGTTCCTTCATTAAGTAAGTAACTTATGACTCGGTCTTCTTGTTGCGTTCTAAGGGCAGGGAAGAGAGTGCAAATGATCCGATATGCTGCTTGTTTGTCCCAGAATACATCTTGTGTCGCTTCTTCCCATTTTTTTAACAGGGCTGTGCGCTTATTATCATCGTCTGCTTGGTTGCCGGACGACAAAGCTTGGGTAATGTTTCGCAATGCTCTTATATTATTGTAAATAAAAATATAAGCTTCAGGCGTTGCTGCCTCAATAACAGACAGCAATAATAAAGTTTTGAAATCTATTTCACCATGTAACCTGTCCCACTTACGGCGAATAATTCGAACATAGATTTTCAAGTGTCTCGGTTTGTCTAATAGCTGAACAATATAATCAATCGGGTTTTCACGCCCTGAATAATCAGAAATCTTTTCTTCCATCGAATTTCTTGGAATTCCCAAAAAGTTAACGACAGCATCATATTCCTGGAATAATTCATCGTCGGGATAGCTCTCATCATATAAATACGAAATAAGTTTTTCAAATATTCCAATTAGCTGATTTTTATGTATTTTTTGAAGATATTCATTATGTTCGCATAACTTTGCTAACATAGCACTCGCCCGTTCGTCGGGCCCGACGGCGATTATGAATGATATACGGTTAAGCCTTTTAGCAGCATTCAGGAATGAAGCTATCTCGTTATAGAGGGTTGCATCATTAGTATTTCGGTCAATATCCTCGAATATAATTATAAGCCTGCGGTTCAGGCATTCGAGGATTACATCAATTCTTTGGAGAATCTTTACCGGATTTCGTGTACCTTTACTACAATAACCTAACATTGCGATAAGGCTATTTCCACTGCTTTTCATTGCTTCATGGTATTGTTTCGGCAGATTGGCAATTGCAAGGCAATCAAAGTGATGGGTTCTTCTAAAAATAGGTTAATTATGTGCATGTAATTGCATATTTGGTATATTGCTCATTAACAATTGAATTACGGTTATTCGGATCATTATCAA